>ERZ1673737.2383-NODE-2383-length-15872-cov-4.237466_pt1 | contig 15872 bp, 20 predicted proteins | sample MGYA00580211_ERZ1673737 | MGnify/ENA primary metagenome ERZ1673737 (study PRJEB41218, sample SAMN15661789) | gut metagenome | host: Homo sapiens | place: Canada: London | collected 2015-08-20/2019-03-30 | study: EMG produced TPA metagenomics assembly of... | reverse complement strand
CCAGAAAAGCACATGCGAGACAATTCAAGGTAAGCCATCTTGTCATCCCCTAGAAACTTCGCTCTGACCCTTAACTTTAGCAAGTTGTTGGTGTTTTCCGCTTGAAGCGGCCAGGTGAGATGCAGCGCTTCGCTCGGTGGGAGAAGGAAAACACATCCGAGATTGGAGACCGGCGACTCCTTTGGCACGGCTCATCGACTGTCAATTTTGCAGGAATCTTGAGTCAAGGACTACGCCATGGCGGACTTTGCAGTGCCAATGGAAAGAGATTCTGTCCGGGAATCTATTTTGCCGACATGTCGACCAAATCGCTAGGCTACTGCCAAGGACAAAAGCAGGCGTTGATGGCGCTGTGCGAAGTCGAGCTGGGCAGGCCAGGTACCGGACTTTCAACCACCAGTGCAGCGGCTACTGTTCATTCGAAATGGCGCGATGCTGGATGTATTCATGAAGACTTTGTGGGGAGTCAGATTCCGGATGTGCGGGTTCCGCCTGCGCAAATGTATGCCAGCGGGCTTTACCATCCGGAATATATTGTCCAGGATCCAGCTCAGGTTCGCCTGCAGTACTTGTTTCATGTTCAGTTGCAGTGATTTTTGAGGTGGAGGCTGGGGAGGTTGGGAAGAGGCGGGTTTAGATTGAGAAAATCAGAATGTGATGGACAGTTCCCGTAGCTCCGTCGGTTGTCCGAACCAATCATTAGATATTGTAGTTTTCTGTGCATGATTTAGTGAACTGTGCCAATAAAAAGGTGCCTGATTTGACTCAGAGGTGTTTTAGGCAAAGATGCATGTCTTGGCTCCGTTATCGTTACATCTGATCGATCTATATAACTTAGTGCATTTCCCCCCTTTATGTTTCTTTATCTCTCCAACAATGAGATATTCATGCTTGATCACCGCTTCTCTGGCAGCAACTGCTGCTGCTCAGTATTTCCCGCCCACACCCGAAGGGTTGAAGGTGGTAGAGTCGAAGCATCACAAGGGTGTCAAGATTTCATACAAAGAGGTTCGACACATTTTCTTTTATTTGTACAACTACTAGGAGATATTGACGAATTGCACAGCCTGGAATCTGTGAAACTACGCCAGGGGTGAGATCGTACTCGGGATATGTTCATTTGCCCCCAGGGTCCCTGGACGACGTGCATGTCGATCAGAAGTACCCTATAAACACATTTTTTTGGTTCTTCGAATCTCGCCATAATCCAAAGAATGCGCCTCTGTCCATTTGGATGAATGGCGGTCCTGGAAGTTCCTCCATGATTGGTCTCATGCAGGAAAATGGACCCTGCATAGTGAACGAGGATTCTAATTCGACAGAGTTGAACCCCTGGTCATGGAACAACTACGTGAACATGCTGTACATTGATCAACCAAATCAAGTTGGTTTCAGCTACGATGTGCCGACAAACGGTACCTTCGACCAAGTTAACGGCGGATGGAACCTGTCCGACTGGACCCACGGAGTGCCTGAGCAGAACAACACTTTCTATGTTGGTACGACGACTAGTCAGAAGAAGGCTGCGACAGCAAACAGCACTGAGAACTCTGCACGATCTCTGTGGCACTTTGCGCAGACTTGGTTCAGCGAGTTCCCCGAATACAAGCCTCATGATGATCGGGTCAGCATCTGGACTGAGTCCTATGGCGGTCGCTACGGTCCGTCTTTCGCAGCTTTCTTCCAGGAGCAGAATGAGAAGATTGGCAACGGCAGCATCCATACCCCAGAAGACTCACACTATATCCACTTGGATACCCTGGGTATCATCAATGGCTGCGTCGATCTTCTAGTACAGGAGCCCACGTACATCCAGATGGCTTACAACAACACCTACGACATCCAAACCATCAACAAGACTATCTACGACGAAGCCATGCACGCATGGAGCCGGCCTGGTGGATGTAAGGACTTGATCACAGAGTGCCGTGCCCTGGCCGCAGAGGGCGACCCTCAAATGTACGGCAACAACCAAACCGTCAACAAGGCATGCCAAAAGGCCGACAGCTTCTGCAGTAATAGCGTTGAGGGCGTGTACCTGGAATACGCAGACCGTGGCTACTACGACATTGCACACAAGAACCCAGACCCATTCCCAGCGCCATACTTCCTCGGCTGGCTGAATCAGCACTGGGTGCAAGGCGCACTGGGCGTCCCAATCAACTTCACCGAATCCAACAACGGTGTCTACTACGCCTTCTCCTCGACGGGAGATTACCCACGCTCAGACGTGCGAGGCTACCTCGAGGATATTGGCTACGTCCTCGACTCCGGCATCAAGGTTGCACTCGTTTACGGCGACCGCGACTACGCCTGCAGCTGGATCGGCGGCGAGGAGGTCAGTCTACTGGTCGACTACGCCGAAGCTGCTAGATTCCGGGATGCGGGCTACACCCCTCTTCACACCAACTCCTCCTACATCGGTGGTCAAGTCCGCCAGCATGGAAACTTCTCGTTTACCCGGGTCTACGAAGCTGGCCATGAAGTCCCGGCTTACCAGCCCCAGACTGCGTACGAGATTTTCTACCGTTCGCTTTTCAATCGTGATCTTGCTACTGGTAAGCTCAATACTGCTCGCAATACCTCGTATACCACGCATGGTCCGGCATCTACTTGGGATATCAAGAATGAGGTTCCTGAGAGTCCGGAGCCACTTTGTTATATCCTTTCTCTTGGAGCAACTTGCACTGATGAGCAGATTGAGGCTGTTATGAATGGGTCTGCTCTCATTCAGGATTGGGTTGTTGTTGATGGAAAGTCGCAGTAGACTTGATACAATGTACATGGGACTTGTTGCCCAGTGTCTTCTTGCTGAGGGCACAGTCATGATAATGCAAATAAGTTATATTTTCTATTGATTCATATACATCTGCAGTCGGGTAGGGCTAGCAACGACAATGACATAATTGTGGGGCCCATGATGTTATGGATCGCGGGATCTTCCTAGTTGATGCCGCAGCTGGACCCTCTAAAGGTGCGCTTAAATAACTGTAAAGCGACTCAAAATAGTATCTGCGGAGAGACATGACTCTACGGGTACACTGTAGGTCGTTGATCGACTTGTTGTAGTGTGTCGAAGCTTCGAGAACTTTCGACCCGCCGACGTCACACGCCACTGACTTGGAGAGACTCTCCAGTCTTGATCCCTGGCTACACCATTCATACTTCAGCTCTCTTCTACCTCCTCTTTCACCCTGTCACCTTGTCACCCCATACCTACATTACAATCACCCCGCCTGCAACCTGCATAACCCGCCTTGAACCTTCTACGTCATTCGAGAAGTACACCGCAACCTCTTTCACTCTAGAATCTTTTTCCTGTCAGACAACGCATTTTCCTTTTAAGTCTGCAGCTCCAACCTGAGGCGCTCCTTGGATCGCCTCTCTTTCGACATAAAACTCAATTCAACCCCGCACCATGGTTTCTGAGACGAAGCTATACGATGCGTTGAGCGTCAAGCCTGACGCCTCGCAAGATGAAATCAAGAAAGCCTACCGCAAGGCTGCACTGAAGCACCACCCCGACAAGAACAAAGACAACCCTGCGGCTGCTGAGAAATTCAAAGGTACGTTCCAAGGTTACCCCGCACTGGCCATACCCAACTAACATTTCACCAGATGTCTCACAAGCATACGAAGTCCTCTCCGATCCTGAAAAGCGCAAGGTCTACGACCAGTATGGCCTCGACTACTTGATGCGTGGCGGACCCGCTCCACCACCGCCTGGAGGTGGAGGTGGTGGCACCGGCTTTGAAGGAGGCATGCCAGGTGGATTCAACTTCGGCGGCATGCCCAGCGGAGGCGGAGGTCGCACATTCCACTTCTCAACCGGCCCCGGCGGCGGCGGATTCCGATTCAGTGATGCCGACGACATCTTCCGCAACTTCGCCAAGAGCAGCGGCGGCGGCGGCGGCGGAGGTATGGGCGGCTTTGACGATGAGGACATTTTCTCAATGCTTAATGGAGGGCTTGGTGGCGGCGGAGGCGGCGGCGGATTTGGCAGAAGCCGTCCGGGCGCTGGATACTCGAAGCCTAAGCGCGCTCCTACACCTGAACCTACCATCATTGAGAAGGATCTGCCGCTTACCCTGGAGGAGATCTTCAAGGGTGTCTCTAAGAAGGTTAAGACGAAGAGCAAGGCCTTTGATAGAACGGGCAAGCTCACCACCCAGGAGATCACTCTGGAGGCCAATATCAAGCCTGGACTACGTGCTGGCTCTAAGATCAAGTACCGCAACATTGGAGACCAAGAAGAAGGCGGCCGACAGGATGTGCATTTGATTGTGAAGGAGGTGAGTGATTTTCCTATTCTATGAATTCGAACGACCCATACTAATTGATGACAGCTTGACCACCCAACCTTTAAGCGTTCTGGAGATAACCTCGTCACTACCGTTGAACTCAGCCTAAAGGAAGCACTGACTGGCTGGGAGCGTATCGTCAAGACCATCGACGGCAAGTCCATCCGCGTCAGCAAGCCCGGTCCCACCCAGCCTGGCCACGAAGAACACTACCCTGGCCTCGGCATGGTGATTTCCAAGAACCCCAGCGAGCGTGGAGACCTCGTGGTCCGCGTCAACGTCAAGTTCCCAACCAGCCTGACGTCATCCCAAAAAGACATTATCAAGGACGTGTTGCCATGAAATCGTGTTTAATTAGCATATACCTGGCGTTGGATGGAGCGTTTGATTTTCGGAGTAACGACAAGGAAATGAATGTTTATGACAAGAGCTGAACTGTAGATAATTTCTGTACTTTTAATGGACATGTGATGAGACTGTAACGCACCGAGTCTAACCCGATTGAGATGCGGAGAAACACCTTGGAGAAGTCACGTCTGTTTACTCTCCCCTCTAACACTGCAATCAACTACGAAATACAACCATGAAACGAAGAATCACCTACATCCAGCGCATCAATGCGCCCTTCGAGCCCCAGCAAGCTGTCCTAACCAGCAAATCCCTATCTGTCCGCGACTTGGACGCCGCGCGGGAGGACCGCATTACGGTCGGACTAGACGAGCTCCCACAAGAGGTGAGCAAAGCCCATCGCCTCAATGAACTGCACTTAGAAAAACACAGAGTCGCTGACTTCCTTGCTCTTCTGTGGCGTCTAGCTACGCGCTATCCTCGAGCAATCCCATGAGCTCCACCTCCGCTGGGCCTCCGAACGGTCCTACGATGCCGTCGCACCTTTCGCCAGCCGGGTTTCGCCCGGTCTACATGTGCATTATACCCCATTGAATGCAGATGAGTCCCCGTGAGCTTAATTCCTTATAGCGGCGGGATGGGTGGTTGCTGACTTCGTCATAGGGAGTCATTGTGCTCGCTGCTCCGCACGGTCGTTGGACCTGGAGAAGATGCTCAATATAAGGATTGTTCGAATCCAGAGGTATGTTGGCGCTATCCAGGAGCTTTGTCTTGCTCTCGCTTTGGCTATGTGATTGAACTAACTCCCATACGCTGTACAGGAATCTTTCATTACACCCCCGCTTCTCTCGACGAGATTCGCTTCATCGGCATCCTTTCAATACCATACTCGCCTTGAGTCACTACAATCTCTCAACAAATGGATACGGGACTCAATCTGTACTCAGAGCGGAGATGCTACCGAGTGTCACGCTCGTGCCGATTCGCTTCTCTCCTCGGACTCCGTGGATATCGATTATGATAGCATTTCACATGCCCTGACTGTGTCCGGTCTCTGGACCAGCTCCCCTAAAGGTGGCTGGACAGAGAAGCTCGATAAGCCTGCTTCTGCTGCAGATCAGCTTGAGATCGGTATCTTGGGTGCCGAGCCGGGGCTTGAGCCTGAGGAGATTAAGATGGGTGGCCTTTTGGCTGTTGTTGGAGAGGACAAGAAACTAAGTATGTGCTCGGCAGTTGCCTCCATATTTACCCATGAACGCTACGGAACAGCTCGACTAACGCTCATGCAGAACCAACCATGTTCTCATTCCCCTCCCGACACCAACCTCTCCTCGAGCCCGCTAGCTACACAGTCTCATTCACTCCCCCAACAGGTCTACATCCAACAATGTCCATCTCAATGCCCCGTTCATCTCTGAAACGACCACCTGCCTCAAGCGAGGCAACCTGTGCACTCCACACATATCTAACCCTCCCTTCCACCATCTTCGGAGACCAATACCAGCTCGGAACAACAGACAATCTCTTCCTCGAGTCCCATAACCTGATAGCCCTCCGCGCTCTAGCAGGCGAGATGGATCTCGAAGCCCCAGACTGGGTCGTCAACCGCTGGGGCTCAAACTGGCTCCTTGAGCTGGCAACTCCACTCGAGGACTCAGCCGACCCATCTGATTCCTCAAACTGGACTGTCACAATCCCCCTGCACCTCCGGTACCTCCCACCATCAGAGACAGGATACCGCTCCGCATATGTCCCCTGGCCAGTCGTATTCTGGGCATGTACCTCGGAAGAAGGAACGAAGATGGGCGTGAACCCTTTCGATCGCACTAATCTAGGCTGGGACGGTCTTTTCGGCCCGCGCACTGTGTTCTACCAGCTTCAGCCTACATCAGAGCGTCTTGTAGAGGATATCGAGGTCCCTGTTCTGCGACTCGAAGATGAAGGCTTGTTCCGATCTAAGAATATCGAACTGGGAACCTGTGTGGTTATCACGCTCGGCTTCTTCTGGGTATTGTGGCGCCTCGCTCGTGTGGCTTGGTCGTCTGGTACTGGATCGAAGCCATCGAAGACTGTGCATGATAAGAAGGAATGAAATCTCGTATTAGATTACATATTGGACTAGCGTTGTCTTGTTCACTTATGATTTCTTGTTCGAAGGGTATCTCATGGTTTTCATAAGCATGTTATGAACATTTGGATTTGGGCGTTATTGTTATAGCCATAGCACATATAGAAGATTTTAATGCCATCATTCATAAACGTTACCATTATATCAATCCAATTCAAATCCCCATCTCAGGTAACGGCCACGGCACATCCGTCATAAGAAATTGATCCAGATCGAAGTTCTGCAAACTAGGCATATCAATCATCAAACCACCTAGCCACGAGAACTCAGCATCAGAAACCGGCGCCACAGACTCATCAAGCGCCTGATTCTGATTCTGATTCTGAGTCGAATTCTGAGTCGAATTCTGAGTCGAACTCCCAACCTGTTGAATCTGCTGTCCATGGCCATTGCCCTGATCAACAACCACATCCCCCCCAAAATCCCCACTCCCACCACCACCGCCCTCAAACCCATCCCCATCAACCCACCCAACATCCGAAGCATTAACCCTCAAAACCTCCGCCAGAGCCCTAGTATCATCCTCCTTCCGTCGCTGGTGCAACGCAACAAGCAAATAAGCCGTCGAATACGCCTCCCGCATAGAAGCCGTATCATAAGCAGCCATAACCTCCCTAAGCGTGCGCATAGCATCACCCAGCAAAGCCAACGCGGGCCGGTTATCAATTGCCAGTAGTGAGCATACAACTTGGAAGGGGACGTTGGCGACTTGGTGCCAGGGACAGGCTTGCGCTACCATTTCTCTTGCGGCGCGGAGGCTGCGGGAGGCTAGCGTTAGGATTTTCGAGAGGAGGTTTGGGGGGATTGTGGAGGTCGAGGTGGATTGGGATGGGGATGGGGATTGGGAGGTGGATTGGGCGCGGAGTCGGCGGTAGATGCAGAGCATTAAGTTGCTTTGCACTAGGATTAGGCTTGGCTCTGTGTATGTTAGGGAGAGGACTTGTTTTAGGGCGGTATGGAGGTCTGGTGTGTTTGTTGGGTCTAGGCTTTCTGATAGGGGGAGGAGGTGGAAGAGGTCGGCGCGGGGGTGGTTGCGTCGTGTTTGGTTTGGTGCTGGTGCTTGGATTTGGGTTTGGGTTTGGGTTTGGGAATGGGGATGGACTGGGGTTTGGGTTGATGTCGAGGGTTGGGAGAGGGCTGTTGCGCCGTGCAGGATGACCCGCGAGCGGCCTAGATCGAAGGAGGTCCATGTGTTGAGATGACGAGCCATGCCGAAGAGTCGACGGCGGGTCTCTGGGTCACTGGATGACTGTGTGTCTGTGCTGTCTGAGCTGGTGTGTGTTTCAGCAGGTGAGCTCGGGAGGAGACCTGCTGTTTCTGGGTCTGGGGTTTGCAAATGCAGGCCTGCGGCTTCGATGAGATGCATCAGGGTGCAGCTGGCCATCCATGCTGCGTGTGGTGAAGCTGTCATGCGGAGATAGGCGGCGCGTAGAACCCAGCCGGTCACTGTGTCGACTGATGGTGTTTCTGCAGCAAGTACGCTCTTGTCTAAGATGTTGCGTGCCGTTTCAATGAGTCGTAGTTCTTGGGATATGATCTCGCGCCGCGAGAATAAATACCCGAAGGCTGCGACGCCGCATAGAACGGCATCGTATGGGTGTTCTGTGTCGATGGGAGATGGTGAGGATTCCCAACGCTTTGTGATTCCAGTGAACACTTTCTTGCGATCCAGGAAAGCATAGCATAGGTCGACTTTCTCGAAGTAGATTGTTGCTAGCCGCCGCATCTCTTCCGGTGAAACGATATTGGTGATGGTTGTCGGTGCGGACGCCGTAGTACGCAATGAGGGGAGCGACGATGACACTGTTGGCGCCATATGCCTCTCACCCACGTTCCACGCGAACAAGTGCAATCGCGGTGCACGCGCAGGGTCAACTCGTAATCCGAGTTTGCGAACGAACGCGGCTCCGGAGTTCGCCATGGAATGGGTCACGTCGGAATCGCCGTGAATGGCAGACGACTGAGTTGCGCTGCTAGCGGCGCTGGGGTCTGGAAGGGGATCGGGCCAGCCATCTGGACGTTCGTCGAGCGACAGCCTCGCTCGGTACAGACTATGGGATCTAGCGCGTTTCTTGCGCGCACTGTATTGACATTCCCCGCCAGTTTGGGCGCAAGTGCTGCAGGGCTGTCCACCTGAGCATTTGCGCTTCCGTGACTGGCACGAAGTGCAGGCGAGACGAGAGCGCTTACGAGGCGTAGACTCGGACATAGTTGGAGAACTACGGGGAACATTGCGGAGGTGAAGAAGATTGGTTGCCGCCAAGCAATTTAGACTATAAATCTCCCCTCGGTTCATCTTTGTCTTCATCTTCAGTCCTTATATTTGCTGCCATTGGGATATCCCAACAGCTGTTCGACTTCCTTGAGATCGGGCATCCCCGCTGGCCCCGGCATGTAGAGCAGGTTGTCCCGCAGAGTCGTGCCATTCCACCAAATCTCGTTCTTATGCAGCGCATCCATGATCATCGGTGCGTCGATGTACGTACGGATCTCAACCATCTGGCCTTCATACCACCGAGTGAACCATACGTTGATGATATCGAATTTCTCGCCTGTGACCAGTCAGCAATGCGGTTGAGCTCGGAAGATATCCGTCCCCACCGGAGTTCATCACGCCCTTGAATTGGATTTCCTCCACCGACCATTCACTGTTACATCCGCCATATATGTGCTGCGGGTGGATCTCAAACAGATCTGCATGGTCGATGAACAACATGCTGACCCGACGCAGGGCGTTGACGTAAAAGTGCATTAGGTCGTGATAGCGGCCGGCGATCGGGTGGTGCCCGACGACAGTGAAGGCCACATTTTTATGGATCAGCGTGAACAGCTTGCTCATGTCCTTCTCCAGGTGTTTGAAGGAGTCCCAGATGTGCATCTGGGACACATATTTGCACTTGGTGGAAGGGTTCTCAAACTTGAAGCCTTCTCGTCCATGCGGGGCTGGATCGTCCACGACTCCGGTGCCATTGCAATGGCTGTCTGGGTCGACAATTCCAGTCCCATCACAGTCGGTTTGAGTGTGGAGAGGAGTCTGAGTGCCAAACAATGTGAAGATGGACCGGCCAAAAGTTGCCGCAGGCATGCATGCCAGGGCCCAAAGTATATATCGCGAGGTGATCATAGCTTAGGTTAATTCACATACAAGGCGTCTGCCGGATCATTATTTGCGTGCTAATTGCCTTCTTATATATCTCCCATCTAATTAATCTACCGTAGGGTTGCCTTTGATCAACGTTGCTTCGAGTCTTATGGCTACCCTAACACAAGATCCCTAGCAAGTGACACAACCCTATTTGCTGATATGGCTGGAACGTGTCTAAAACTGCCAATTTCGAGTCCGAACTATCCAGTGGAGTGCATTAGCTACTGCATGTTTCCACAGTACGGTGTAGATAGCGCACAATGGCTTCTTTTCGCATATAAAAGCGAGTATCCTCTCTCGATATCTCTTTCTTTTCCCTTTCTGTTTCAATCGTGTATTGGTCCCTGTCTATCTCTGATATCATTGTGGATTGTGGTCGATCGTTACATAACAGTGCCGATAGCGGAATTTGCCCACCTCTGATTGGCTGAATCCGGCAAAGTCGGTGAAAGCACGTGTCCGCTGACTCAAAGGTGAAAATCCTCGTTTCTTTCCACTTTTCTCTCTCTCCGAACTTCGTCAAGTCTCAACTCCAAACTTCTCCATGTTTTGCTAAATAGCACCCCTCCATTTTTCTACCATATCCTGACTGCTACTTTTTCAGTCGCGCTTATGTGTTTGGCACCTTCGATCTTCACCTCCCAGGACTACATCTCGGACCACCTCTGGAAAGCCAACATCAACTGAATAGCCTCTCGCTTTCTACACAACTCAATTTCTATACATAAAAATGATCTTCAATCTCTTCAAGGCAATGCCCCCTCGGGCCGCTGCTTTCGCCTCCATGAAGCGTCCTGCTCAGGTCCGCTTCATGGCTACTGTGCGTCAGCGTGCGGCCATGGAGCCTGCCACCTTCACCATTCGTGATGGCCCTATCTTCAGCGGAAAGTCTTTCGGTGCTCGCTCCAACATCTCCGGCGAGGCTGTGTTCACCACCTCGCTGGTCGGATACCCCGAGTCCTTGACTGACCCTTCCTACCGTGGTCAGATCCTGGTTTTCACCCAGCCTCTGATTGGCAACTACGGTGTCCCCTCCGCTGAGAAGGACCCCAATGGTCTGTTGAAGTATTTTGAGTCGCCCAATCTCCAGGCTGCTGGTGTTGTTGTTGCCGATGTGGCCGAGCAGTACAGTCACTGGACTGCCGTTGAGAGTCTGGGAGAGTGGTGTGCCCGTGAGGGTGTTCCTGCCATCTCTGGTGTCGATACCCGTGCCATTGTCACCTACCTCCGTGAGCAGGGTTCTTCTCTGGCCCGTATCACCGTTGGCGAGGAGTACGATGCCAACGAGGACGAGGCCTTCACTGACCCTGAGCAAATCCACTTGGTCCGCCAGGTCAGCACCAAGCAGCCCTTCCACATCAGCGCTGCGGACCCCCAGTCCCACGTTGCCGTCCTGGACTGCGGTGTCAAGGAGAACATTCTGCGCAGCCTCGTCAACCGTGGCTCGAGTGTCACTGTCTTCCCCTTCGACTACCCCATCCACAAGGTCGCCCACCACTTCGATGGTGTGTTCATCTCCAACGGCCCCGGAGACCCAACCCACTGCCAGGACACCGTCTATCACCTCCAACGTCTGATGGAGACCTCGCAGATCCCCATCTTCGGTATCTGCCTGGGTCACCAGCTCCTGGCTTTGGCCGCCGGCGCCAGCACCATCAAGCTGAAGTACGGAAACCGGGCTCACAACATTCCCGCTCTAGACCTCAGCACTGGCCGCTGCCACATCACTTCCCAGAACCACGGTTACGCCGTTGATGCTTCCACCTTGCCTTCCGACTGGAAGCCCTACTTCGTCAACCTCAACGACCAGAGCAACGAGGGCATGATCCACAAGTCCCGTCCCATCTTCAGTACCCAGTTCCACCCCGAGGCCAAGGGCGGTCCCCTCGATTCCTCTTACCTCTTCGACATCTACCTCGACAGCGTTCTGAAGTACAAGAACAGCCAGGCTGGTCTCTACCCCCAGCGTGACAGCCGTCCCAGCCCCCTGCTGGTTGACCTGCTCCCCAACGAGCGTGTCGGCGTCCAGCCTACCATCGGCCAGCAGAACATTGCTGCCGCCGCTGCTGCCGCCGCCGCCGCTGGTGCTGTTTAAATTTCATATCGTGTGAGGGAGTTGGCTCGGGTATTCAATTTGGTTTTGGGTGATATTTTCAGGTTCTTATATTTTGTTCATAGCTTCATGGTTCTATCAAATCAACAACGTTAACGTTAAACCATACTTCATACTTGAGATGTCATTTGTTCACATCTTAAGCTTTTATTGTAATCGTATCAACATTTTTATCATCGCTTTTCAAGCTTAACATAAATTTACTTCGCCACGATCGATATCACATCCTCGTCTGCTACCATGTGTCCCAATCCCACTCGCTGCGGCACATGTCTCGCACTGGCTCCCCATACCATCGCATACTTGAACGTTTCCTTGATCGTGCGATGGATCTGGTCACACACATCTTCGATAGTGGAGTCTCTGCGGACGATGAGTGCCTCGTCGAAGTTTGGTTCTTCGCCCTTCCTGTAGGTGGACCATAGTTAGTTCCGTTAAACAGATGATAAAATCGTAAGACTCGTGAGGGGTGCTGGTGATGCATACTTTTTTGTGTAGAGACGCATCAATCTCAGTTCTTTCCAGATCCGCTCGACAACATCTTGCACGCCGAGATCCAGTTCACAACTCATCACGGCTGTGTAAGGTTCGCGGGCGAGGGCGTCGAGGAATTCGAGACCGATACTGTCGACCTTGTTGTAGACGTAGAGACTGATAGAAATGGTTAGTGGGTGCACGTGTGGTGTTTGTGATTGGTGTAATTCTTACCAGCGGATGTACTTGCGGTGATCTTTCATGATCACGTCGATAAAGTCGTCGATAGTAGCTGCAATTCTGAAGTTAGTACAGAATGATAAAATATACTTCACGTGGTAGGGTTTCGTACCATTCTCATCTCGCACCAACACTTCACAGTTGAGGATCTTGTAATCGCGGAGCACATTGTAAATCATCTTTTCGTCTAGGTTCTTTGGAGGTGTTGAGAAAGTGATCTTCATGCCACCGGCCTTCTTGGCTTTCAGGTAGATATTACTAGAACTGTGTTAGTACCAGGGTCTTTGTGAAAGATTCAGATGAGAAATGGATGTCATACGGTGGCTCCTTGTTCAGCCGAATGCCCACGGCATCCAACTCAGCCTCGAGCAGGGCTCGCTGTTCGGCACGCTTTGTAGCATCCAGAATCATCAGAACCAAGTCACTAGTCTGTGACACACACCAATATTGTCAGCATTTCGCCATGATGAGAGGAGATATCAAACGCACCTTCGCAGCAGAGATAACCTGTCGACCACGTCCCTTGCCCTCCGAGGCACCTTCGATGATACCGGGCAAATCCAGAATCTGGATCTCGGCACCGCCGTACTCCAGCACACCGGGGATAGCTGTCAGCGTGGTGAAAGAGTAGGCGGCAGCCTCACTCTTTGTCTTGGTGATCTTGGACAAGAACGTGGACTTTCCGACGGAGGGAAAGCCGACAAGAGCTACACGTGCATCACCGCTCTTGCTGACATCGAATCCCATGCCACCGCCAGAGCCGGCACCGGCTGCTGGCTCCAGGAGCTGGGCTCTTAGACGGGCAAGTTTTCTGGTGATATTGTTAGCTCGAATACGAATCGGAGTTTCGGGGGGTGGAATGTACCCTTTCAATAGACCCAAATGGTATTCTGGATCGAAACGTTAGATCAAATACTCTCTGAATAGCCAGAGCTCATCTTACCTGTGGCCTTGTTCTCTGCGGGGCATTGGTTAGCGGGGTGATATATGTTGATATCTGGGGATAGGCCACTTACTCTGCGTCCGACGCATCTCATCCTCAATCCTGTAGTACAACAGACAGATCAGCAAATTGGATCATTGGAATAAGCCGTAGTCCGAGAAACATACTCCTTGATCTTCTCTGTGATGTTCACCATATTGGCGGTTTCTGAGGCTTGACGCCCGTAAAATCACTAGAAATTTCTCTGGCACTCTCTCAGTCAAAGAGCAAAGAGTAATCTGCCGGATTGCAACACGAAGAAAGCAAGAACCGAGACAGAGAACAGAATATCAAAAAGTGGCACTTTGCATCTTTTCGACCAAAAACGAAATCCCGCACCCGCCAAGCCTTATGTAATCGCATCAACTGCCCGTCGATTTTCTAAAGCTCTCGAAGCTCAACACCGCCAACTCCCCCAATTCAAACACCAACAGCGATGGCAGACACATCCATTGCCGAGGCGCCCTCAGCGCCCGTATCAAACACCAACCCGGAACCCGTGGAATCCACCACCGAAGAAATGGTCGTGGCAACAACCGACGCCGGAGGCGCGACACCAGCCGACGGACAACTCGAGCCCGTGAAAAAGACAAAGAAGATCATTCGTCGCAAGAAGCGCCCTGCTCGAGTCCAGGCTGATCCGTCTACCGCCCCGAAATCTGAGCCTGCGGCTGCTTCAGGCGGTGACTACAATATCTGGTACAACAAGAGCGGCAGCGATAATGATGACAAGTACGGGCTTTCTAAGCCTGCGCCTGGTCGTTGTAATATTGCGAGGGATAGTGGGTACACCCGCGCTGATCGAGTACCCGGCTCTTTCTTCTGGTGGGTTTTTATCTTCCACTGTCGTGCCTTGCGTGCGCCGCAATGGACTCTTGCTGATTCTCATCTTTAGCACGCATTTTGCTTGGGGGACTTGTGTTAAGGGCCCAGAGTGCGAGTATTTGCACCGTCTGCCCACAATTCATGACTTAGTAAGTCTTTCTTGGATCTCTTTTGAATGACTTGTTTCTTACTGATCTTGCTTCTAGTTCAACCCCAATACAGACTGTTTCGGTCAGTATCGATTTCGATTTCGTGTGGTTCTTTGAAGATAGGTTACTGACTCGACAACAGGCCGAGACCGTCACAGCGATTACAAAGAAGATATGTCTGGTGTTGGATCATTTTCTCGGTCAGTTGCAGGATCCTCGTTACAAATTCCGGCTAGCGTTACTAACTTCTCGAAGCCAAAATCGGACGCTTTACGTTGGTCGTATTCACGTCACAGATGATATCGAAGAAGTTGTTTCCCGCCATTTCGCGGAATGGGGGCAGATCGATGTACGTTTGCTCGTCTAAATGATATCCGAGTATCATGCTAACTATGTCTACAGCGCATCCGTGTGTTGACTGGAAGAGGTGTGGCATTCGTTACCTGTAAGTGTCCTGTCTTATTTTATTCTCCATTATCCTGTGGTGTGGCAGTAATTGGATCATCCGTACTAACAACATACTAGATACAAACGAGGCCAATGCACAGTTTGCAAAGGAAGCAATGTCTCGGCAAAGCTTAGACCAGTACGTTTCACCCAATATCTTCTATCCTATCATTGTTTACCAATGTACTAACCCCCTTCCAGTGAGGAAATTATCAACGTCCGCTGGGCAACGGTTGACCCGAACCCCATGGCTCAGAAACGCGAAGCTCGCCGGTTAGAGGAACAGGCCGCCGAGGCCGTCCGCCGAGCTCTCCCCGCAGCATTTGTGGCCGAGATCGAAGGCCGTGATCCCGAGGCAAAGAAGCGCAAGAAGATCGAAGGAAGCTTTGGACTACAGGGCTACGACGTTCCCGATGATGTGTGGCACGCCAGGACCCGTCAATTGGAGGAGTCAACCCAGGAAATCGCACAGCTGGAAGCACCAGAACAGCCACTGATGATCGAACCCGCTGCAATGCCCGCGCAGCCGCAGTACGAGCAGCAAAACGGCGGCATCTTCTCTAGCTCAGCTGTGGCAGAACTCCGTGGTCTGAATGGTGGAACTGTGACGACTGCTGCAGCACCCAAAGCGGCCGGTGGACCATTGGTAGCCTACGGCAGCGACGATGACAGCGACTAATCGGGCTATATCCAGCATGCTGGACAAATAATTCATGATGT
>ERZ1673737.2380-NODE-2380-length-15892-cov-4.455389_pt1 | contig 15892 bp, 16 predicted proteins | sample MGYA00580211_ERZ1673737 | MGnify/ENA primary metagenome ERZ1673737 (study PRJEB41218, sample SAMN15661789) | gut metagenome | host: Homo sapiens | place: Canada: London | collected 2015-08-20/2019-03-30 | study: EMG produced TPA metagenomics assembly of... | reverse complement strand
AGATTGACTCGCTCATGCAAATAGAGCTCTCCCACTCGCTGAAGGGTCAGTTTCCTCACCTGGATACTGACGGCTTGATGATATTGGAAACAGTCCAGGAGATCCAAAACTATATAGTAGACATGTGTGGTGACCCATCCGGAGTGTCCGAAGAATCCAGCAAGAGCAGCTCCGACAACGGCGACGATACTTCCCCGATCACCGCGTCACGCAGTCTCACCCCCTACACGGAGGTACCCGCCACTCCGAGCGATGTCACCGATCTCCTCATGCAGTTGGTGACGGAGACTTGTGGCTTCAACCTTTCGGATCTCCGTCAAGACATGGCACTTGAATCGCTTGGAATGGATTCTTTAATGGCGATTGAATTCCAAGAAGGCTTGCAAAAGGAATTTGGCAAGGCACTGGCGCAGGAAATATTATCTCCCGCGTTGACTATCAGCGAGCTTGCGGTAAAGCTCACAGCAGAAATCAGTTCACCCAGCACCGAAGGCTCTGCAGATCTGATTGAGAAAGCCGCAAGCAAAACACGCTCACCCGAGCCGGTAGAAGAGCATTTTATCGTGCATTTGCAGAAAGGGCCAGACAACCATCCTCCGCTGATCCTGTTTCATGACGGCAGTGGTCTGATCGAAAAGTACAAACATCTTCCCAGGTTGGGGTGCAACGTGTTTGGCGTCCGCAACCCGGAGTTCACAGCTCGACCGCATTGGGCAAGGGACCTGAAAGATATGGCCAGTCGGTATGCTGCTTCGATTCCATCGGTAGTCAAAGCAGAGCAGGTGGTTCTCGGCGGTATGTTTCCGTCGCTTTACAAAACTGGCCATATGTGAAAAACGTACTAATGTTCACAGGCTGGTCTTTCGGCGGCGTACTCGCCCATGAAGTTGCGCAGCAGATAGACAAAATGGGGTATACTACAGTAGCCGTTATTCTCATTGATTCCCCGTGTCCGTTGAATCATAAGCCCCTGCCCCGACAGGTTGTCGATTACATCCTGGGTCCCAAACCACTGCCCTACTCTAAATTGAACACTATATCCGTTCAATTTCAAAGCCACGCACAGTTTCTCGCAGATTACAGAATGGAACATCCAATTCCACCCGCAAGGAAGTACGTGATGCTGCACAGTGAGCAGGTCCTCGACACGACCCGTCTTTGCGGTGTTTCGTACCCATGGCTTGAAAGTCGACAGGATAGGGCTTTGGCGCTTCGCCAATGGGAGGGCCTCCTCTGCCGTTCTCTGGCTGTCTATGAGGTACCGGGAAATCACTTTGAACCATTTGACGATAAATATGTAAGAAACCCATTCCTGTCATAGGGTACATGTCGAAAGCTAAAACCGGAACTTAGGTCAGGATTGTCTCAGAGAAGTTACAAGTTGCGTATGAGAAGGTGACGAGGAGTTGTGTTTGAAATTGGACCCTGGAGAGAATCACCCTGTGCATAGTGACAGGCTCCAGATAAACGCCATGTCTCTTTCGTTGTTTTCTGAATTTACCTGATTAAACTCCATCACAGCACTTTTTCCAATCAAATACCAGTAGTGTTGCACCTCCCCTTGTAAACCAATGCCTCGAAGCCCTATTAATTGCCTATTCATCAGATAATATCCAAGTAAATCCTCAATACGGACTCGGGCACCTACTAGCGAGCCAAATCCAAGCCGGTCATAGGACCGGCGTACACCAGCACACCCGCCCCAGCGTCAGAGCCTTCTTATCGACATTCCCCTTCCACCAGCACCCTCAGCTACAGGCAAGCCTTATTTATGAGCACCACATCTGCCGCAAAATCCAATTCTACAGACGCAGGCTAACTCAGAACTCAAATCTGTTCTGGCTTTCCAAACATACAATGGCTCACTCCATCCTCCCTCACACTCAAGAGAACGGATTCCGCCAACCAGCAGAAGATCCTCACTGGACGCTCCCAGAGGTAGATACAGTGTCATAACGCCCAAAATTCTATCAAAAGCAAAACTAACAGGAAGAAATTGGTCCACAGTACCCCACAGACGAGACAGGCGATGCCGCCGGACCGCAGTACGAGGTCCCGCCCTCAGTCGAGATCCTGACGTCTACCAGCCATAATGGTCTGGGGTTCAATGTCCTTCGCGTGTGGCCGACGCTTCATGATGGCACCGCCTCGCCGCACGGGGTACCTGCTTGGTGGAACCCGCCGGATAAGGTCGATGTCTTGATTTGTGGAGGTACGTTTAACGAGGCCGGGCTCGTATGTGGTCAGGCTAACAGGCGTAGCTGGACCCAGTGGACTGGAAGTCGCGTTGAGCTGTCTTCGACAGGGTCTTTCGTTTCGGATTATCGGTTTGTTTATCAACTCTTTCTTTCTTTCCTTTATCGCCATCTTTCGGAGTCCTGCATCTACAGAAACTAACCAACACCTAGACAAGAACACCTCTCCTCTGACAGCTGGCCGTGCCGACGGCGTCCAACCCCGCTTCCTCGAGACCCTGTCAACATGGGGCCTCGCCACGGAAGTGCACGAAGAAGGCCCCCTGATCGAACGCACCGCCATCTATCACAATGGCCAGCTCCTCCACCACGGCCGCTCGCACCAGTCTGAGTCCCGCTACCGCGGCTTGCACATCATCACGCAGGGCCAGATTGAGCGGATCTTTGTACGTGATCTCCTGCGGCATAAGGTGCTCGTAGAGCGGGCCACTACGCTGAAGGAGTACACTGTGGATGACCCCTCTCCTTATCCAATTCACTGCATGTTAGCGGATGAAGAAGGGAGGGAGACGGAGGTGCAGGCGAAGTTCCTAATCGGGAGCGATGGGGCATCGAGTGCAATTCGGCAGAAGCTGCAGATTCCGTTCGATGGCATCAGTACGGATATCTACTGGGGTATTATGGACTGTGTGTTTGAGACGGATTATCCGCATGCGTGGATCTTTGGGTCGGTCATCAGTACGGAGCATGGCGGGTGTGTGATTATCCCGAGAGAGAATGGGTATATTCGGTAAGTAGTCCATGTCCTCTCCCGCTGCATGTTCCCTTGCGTAGGATGTGCGAGGACTGACGGGTCTTGCTGGCAGGCTGTATACCCAGTTGGACATTTCTCAAACGGGATCCCTGGCGGCCTCCCGACAAGCAAGGGACCCCACCTTCGTGGAGTCCGGTGGCCAGGTGGACGTTCACTCGATCACTCCCGAAGAAGTACTAGAGCAGGCGAATCGCATCTTCGCTCCGTATAAACTGTCCTTTGCGGCGCCGCTAAGTTGGTTTGCTGTGTGGAAAAGTACGTCCCTCCTCTCGGCTTACTTGGAAACGCAAGAGACGCTAGCCCTAACACCCGCCCAGTCAGCGAGCGCGTCGCTCGATCTTTCTCCTCCGACGACCAACGCATCCATTTAGTCGGAGATGCTGCGTGCGTTTTATCTTCCTCATACAACGCCAACCGCTCCCTAACCTTGGTGATAATGAAATAGACACGTCCACAGCGTCATGGGCGCCTTCGGCCTCAACGCCTCCATCCTGGATGCCGCCAACATCGGTTGGAAACTGGGCCTCTGCGCTAAAGGCAAGGCCGACCCCAGCAAGCTCCTCCCCACCTACGACCGCGAGCGCCGTCTCCATGCCGCCAACATCATCGAAATCTCCGGCAAGTATCTGCGCCTTGTCTGCAGCTCGCAGGTCCCAACGGCCCGTCTGCACTACCTCGGTGCAGCCCTGGGTCTCGAGGAACTAGAGACACATAAGGCGAATGGGGTGAATAGGGTGCATGATGCCGTGCTTAAACCGCCTGCGTCGTCCAGTGAGGCCATCTCAATCGAGTCGGATCCTAAGGACCAGCAGAATGGCACCCCAGCGTTTACGCGTGACAAGGCGAAGGCTTTCCTGTTCGATTTTTTCACACGTCATGGTCAGTTTCTTCTCGGGGTGGATGCGGCGTACGGCATCAGCTGCTTGAATCCTTGCATGAACCTCACCAATGACGTGGATGGGGCTCAGCGGGCCCCGCCAGTGAAGGTGAAGAATGGGATGCGGGCGCCGAATCCCCGCTTGTGTATTGATGATAGCCACATGGGGTATCTGTATGACAAACTACCTGGGGATGGTCGATTTCATCTGGTCGTATTTGGGTCGAATCTTCTCGGCCCGGTCCGGCAGCATCTGAAGGTCTTTTCAGAAGAAATATCGTCGGGGAAGGCTACTGGTGAGTTTTACGCGCGGTTTGGCGGTCCAGATACGTTCAACATCGTCCTCGTAGCGAAGGGCATGCCGTTTGAGATTAAGGAGTGTTTATCGGTTGATGAGGATCTGGCCGCACTGCGGGATAAGGCCATTGTGTTGGCGGATGACCGCGCGCCTGACGAGGACGCGCATAGTACCTGGGGCGTCAACCATCGCACAGGAGCGGTTGTAGTAATTCGACCGGATCTGTGGGTTGGGATCAGTGCTACACCGGGCGACGCTGAGAAATTGGGATCTTACTTCGCGACATTTTTACTAGCATAGAGATGGACTACCTACAACTCGCTTAGGTCGAATAGAATCTGCTCTTATTGAAAACCGGAGTAAAGGACAGAGGGCCACATCGTACGCGGGTCCAAAGAACAGCCTCCGCCCTGCCCTAGTCAGGTATATATAGAACATTCACCAACCGCCAAGCTTATCTCGCAGTAAGAACTCTTTACCAACCGATCCCAGCAGCCAGAGACCCCTAGGACAGCACGATGCCTACCCTCAGCGACGTTCACCAGCTCCTCGAGCTTGTTGACCTCACCCGCGATAGCGTTCAGCGCATTATTAAAGAGTGGGCGAAGCTTCCTGCCTCTTCCTCCCGCAAACAGGGTGGCCCGCCAGATGAAAGCGAAGCAAGCCTACCCAGCCGCGAGCTCTTCGAAGCGCAACGCACCCTCATCGCCGCGTCGGGAAAATTCGTTGAGTTAGTCTCGTCCCCCAGCAGCCGACTTCTGGAAGTCTCATCGCAGTATAATGAGGCGAGATGCTTGCACATTGCAGCCGTACTTCGAATTCCGGATATCTTGGAGGAGAACGGCGACAATGGCGTGTCGATGGAGAGCATTGCCATGACGGTGGGGATTGAGACGAGGAAGCTCGGTATGTTCTTGATTTGCGGAAAATGTCCGGGGATGTGAATGCGGTTGCTCATGTTGGCCCCGTTCAATTACAGGTCGTATCATGCGCTGTCTCTGCTCAATTCACATCTTCCAGGAGGTGGAGGATGGGGTCTTTCGAAATAATGCCATCTCGGCCGGTCTGGCCCATAATGAGCCTTTACGAGCTTATATTGCTATGTTGTATGTGCTTCACCATGCAGAAGGTTGCACTGACGATGCTAATTTCCCTGAACAGTGGGTGGGATCTTTATAGCGCCTCGGACGCTCTTCCCCACGCTCTCCTGGACCCCGAGATAGGGTCTTCGTACTCGGTCAAAGAAACGGCCTGGCAAAAGGCCATTGGAACAACCAAGGAACGGTGGAACTGGCTTGAAGAGGGCACGACGGCCACAGAGCTCCATAACGGCGGATCTGGGGCCTACCCTGGGCCTTTTGGGCCAGATGTTACGGCCATCCTCCAGGGCGAAAAAACAGGGGAGTCCATCCGTCGACCCGAGCTCGATATATTCGGTCTCGCCATGCTTGGTGGTGGGCGCGTATTTGGAGTTGCGCATTTATTTGGTATGCCACAATACACCGTTTCAGGCACAGAGCCGAGACATATATTGACTGTCAGAGCAGACTTCCCCTGGGCGTCACTGGGCAAAGCACAGGTTGTCGATGTTGGCGGCGGAGTTGGTATGCCTTCACATTCTCCTTCTCCCAAATGCTATTAAAAACAGACCTAAACCAAACGCCAGGTGGATTCTGCCTCCAGCTGTCCAAGATTTACCCGGACCTCAACTTCATCGTGCAGGACCGCGCGCCTGCGCTCGCTCAAGCCCAGCGCGAGATCTGGCCGCAGGAAAACCCGCAAGCCCTCAGCAACGGCCGGGTCAAATTTCTCGAGCATAACTTCTTCAATCCCAATCCAGTGATTGGGGCCGATATCTACTGGCTTCGGTATATCTTGTAAGTCTCCACGGTCTGGATATCCCTATAGCCTGTCCGCAAGTCTGGTACTGAAGAGAGGTGTCTAGGCACGATTGGTCGGATGACTACTGCGTCCAGATCCTCTCGGCTATCAAAGAAGCTATGACGCGCGACTCCCGGATCCTCATCTGCGACCAGGTCATGAATACCACGGCTGGGTTTTCGGGGCGAATTGCGTCGGCGCCGGAGCCCCTCCCGGCCAACTATGGATATTTCACCCGGTACAGTCATCAGAGGGACATTGCCATGATGAGCATTATCAATGGCATTGAGAGAACTCCAGCTGAATTCCAGAATATTATCGAGCGGTCGGGGCTGGTGATGACTCGGATTTATGATTGTCGAAGCCAGGTATCGTTGGTGGAGTGTAGTTTGCCCGACGGGGCAGAGAACGGACTGAATAGGTCTCACTAGCTAGGGCCTTTCGTTGATCAATTGTTATCTGTCATCGTCAGTGTTAGTTCTTGAGTTTTTGCAGGTATTGTGGACCTTTGAGCTTGCGGTCCTATTAAGCCTCTCGTTCTGAACAAATATTCGTAAGGTGTAGTTGATCAGTCAGTCACTGTTTTCGACCAGTAGTAATCTATCTATCTCTTGATTGATTTGTTTAATTTGCTATGGCACCCTGTTAATGGAACGGTTCGGTTCTTCGTCCCAGTTAGCGGCGACTGGCAAGTCGAACAAGGCTTGTCGCCTCCTTGTTATAGGCCCCTGTCATTTCTATATTTCCTATCTAACACCCGTGCGAACTGGTCTCGTCTTGGTAGAACCAGATATGCGCATAGTCTTTGCGTTTCGACGCACTCTTTTAGAAGACGAGTTAAAATTCATCGTTGGCTACGTGAACAACCCGACCGGTATGATAACCAAAAGCTCCCAGCGACCTGGTCCCAGACTTTAGTGCATATCTTAATCCCATCTTATATCTAGTCTCCTGAAATGAATGGCTGAGCGACTTTAGATATGGTGTAGCTTAGGAATCTTATAAAGATGCATGACGGGTTGCTGTTGCCCATTATAAGACTTATTGCACAATCAAGTGTGCGGAAGGTTGCTGGATGTGATTAGTGATACCAAAGTCTCCACTCGTATGCAAGGGCTTGCCCGTATGCTCTGACATGGCCCTCCATGTGAACCAATATCTGACTCCTATCGCATGATAGCATCTCCATGCCGTAGATCTGCGACGCACGACGGGAAAACAAGAGGGAAAACTTCTTCTTACTTCGGCAAGACTTCCTCGCACCACCCCTGATACGTAAAATGTCCGGGCCGTCTTCAACAGCCCAAACAGATAACAGAACTCCGCAGCATCGCCAATCACAGATTATCCACCCAAGGCCAGGAAGCCGTTTGGGTGGCTGGCCCAGGAAGCCGTCCCGTCCCGGTCGATCGTATTTCAAGCGGGATGGATTGCAGGCAGAAGGTTATCATGCGGCGCGGCGCCACCTTCACTTACTCCTATTTCTCAATATCGGCACGGGATGGCTGTTGACACTTGGCCTTTTCTCTGCATGAAACTAAGACCACCATGCCAAGTAACGGGGTGGATTGCCAAGAACACGCAAAGGAAGCCCTCACCCGAAGGGGTATTCTTGCATCGGAGTTGACCGATACAATGGAATGCGGCGTGCGGTGGAATCGAACCGACCGTGTCTTCCACGGTCTTCATTGGAAGCCGAGGTTGATATGAATACGAGGATCGACAAACTTCGCCCCCGAACCCTGGTGTGTAGATCAGTCTCCAGTCAATACGAGCTCCGGCGGAGTACCTCCGGGTACTATTCTGCACACCTCTGTCTAGCCAATACGCATTTCGGTAGATCAGAAGAAGGCACGGCAAAGACTACATGCATCCGCTCAGCACGGCTGCTTCCACATGTCATTCTCAGACTACTTTGTCAGCGCCATAGACATCAATTGATTCGGTGGTCGTCGTGGCAGGATTGGCGGATTTGGGATGATGAGGCTCCAGCTGGCAAAACCCGAGATAAAATTTGACGATAAGCCTCCCCGCTAGTACCGGGGGTCGACCCTTAACCCCTGCTTACTAAATGTTTACCCCACCCCGTAGTAGAACCCTAAAGCTTGCTCATGGTCCAGATGAGCCTTGAGGTTGCGATATACCCTGGTCGACATCTTGTTCTCGTATATGCAGGAGGTAACGCTTAGCCCGAATACGATGTTGCAGTTGGCTGATCTTTTCCCGAGAGCACACGAGTCTAGGTACTCTTGTATCTAGCCCTAAAAACTCTGCCTCTAGATGCTGCAAGTCTGAAAATTCCATTCTTAGTAACCGGGAACGCATTTTAGTATCAGGCTTGAGTCTAATTCTGTATAGAAATAAGCCTTGTTTAACTTTGATCTGTCAGACGCTCGCCATTTAAAAGTTGGTGGCGCTTTGACTCTTGGTCTTCTTCTTCTCTACTTACCTGCCTCGTCTTTGGTGATTACCTCTCCATAAAAATGCCCCGAGCCGCTCGTAAATGGACGCCAGATGAAGACAACCTGCTATCCCGAGAGGTCCATACTCAATGTAAGCAGAATTCAACCGGTCTGGCCTTTCATTTACTGACAGGGTTTCATTGTCTATAGTAGCCGAGGGCAAAGTAAAAGACTGGAGGGTGATTGCGGACAAGATTTCAGGTCGCACGAACAAAGACTGCCGGAAACGGTGGCACAATGCCCTGTCGGGGGTTTTTAATAAAGGCTATTGGACCGAAGAGGAGGACACACTGTTGACTCGAGCAGTACAGACGCATGGAGAAACGTAAGCCCTGCAGCCCTTGTGCTCATTCGTTATTATGCAGGGGCAAACCTTTATGCCGTGAAGGATATCTGCTCACGTACAACGCAGATGGACGGCAGTGGCGGAGCTCGTGACAAAGCGCAGCGCAGATCGTACGTGCTATCTCTGTCTTCTGTGTGATCAAGCAGCCTTCTTACCTGGATCAACCACCACCGTGAGAGAGTTACTTACTCAAAGTTGTGGCAGAGTGTGCCAAGAGATGGAAGCAATTCCTGGATCCACAGCTCGACCGTAGCGAATGGACGGAGGAAGAGGTACGTTTGGCTTCTTCTTGGGAGCTAGGAATCGGACTCTCACTAAAACAGCGGACAGAACGGTCGCCTAGTGGAAGTTGCGGCCGTGAAAGGAAGAAGGTGGAAGGAAATCCAGATGGAGCATTTTCCTTCCCGATCCCGTAACTCCATCAAAAATCAGTGAGTCGTCCTGTACCAAGGAAGAGGCATTGAAACCGACTAACGGGCCATGGCCAACAACAGATACACCATCCTCAGCAGACGAGAGAGCAAGTTAAGAAACAGCAGAAGCAGGAAAGTCAGACAACACCAGGACCACCCAGCAACCAAGGAAACTGCACATCCAACCGACTCATCACCAGGCGACGAGAACGACGAAATGGACTGCATGGACGACGAGAGCAGCTATGAGGAGGAAGAGGAAGCAGGCTCAGACGAAGAAAGCAGCCGGTGGGGTCCACGCAACTCCCCAGGGGACCAGAGGGTCTCCAATTCTAATTCCACGCTCGCGACTCCAGATGAGATTTCTGCGTATGCAGGGTTAGATGCGTCGCTATGGGACAACTTTCCAGCCGGGGTCTCCGCCCACGCGTGGGACCCAACGATTCCCTCGGTCAGGGACACCGAGTATCCAGGACACTACTTCAACGGCACCCTGCCCGACCTAACCACTGTCTTCCCCGATATTCACCAGAGTTTTGGCTGTAACGGGTCGGAGGTTGCCAAGGATGGGATCTATCCCAGTCTTCCTTACCCGGCGCACACCGACATGTCTAGATTCTTGGACCCGGGGGGTCTGGAATTGGCAGAAGTCGGGTCGCACCAACCAGCTATCATGCCTCTCCAGGGCACCGACATGGCGCGTCGGAATTCTCAAAGTAGCAAAGTCGTCCTCACCGTCGAGGAAGCAGACCATAGTACGGTTGAGTCCCTGATGCAGATCGCATTTCTCAGTAAATCTCGGTTTCATTTGGCGCGGGAATGAGGCTATAGAGATATAGATGAAGCAAACGCATTCTTGGCATGTTCCTAAAATTGCCATGCCTTTCTACTATTATTAACACGCTACTTTATTACTGTGAAACTATACAGGTTGTCTCTCATGTGTTATGTCACCAGGGTAAGTGGAGCAGATGCAGATCCTCGTCAGGTTCATGCTGAAAGCCCTAGCCAGGATCAGGTTATTTAACCAACTATGGAATTAAAACTCGAGTTAACAACCTTGATCATGTGAAATCCACACCGCGACTACCTCCCAACTAGCAGCGTCATTCGAGCTATATTTCACTGTAACCTCGACACCCAAAGCAGAATAGATACCCAAGCCATCAGCAAGAAACAAGTAACCACTGCGCGCCATTATGTGCAACGGTGGCACACACCACTGCCAAGTCCTTCCAACCACCTCGGTTAAACCGCTTCATTTACTCCTCTCGTAAGTCCAAGCCACCAGGATCATCTGCATTGCAACCCTCCAGAACGCGTCGCCACACCTTCCTAAGACTCTTCTGTTGCGCATACACTTCCTCTGCCGATCTCACCTTCCCATCCAGCGGAGGGGAGCATCCTGAGGAATTGTCGATCTGAGAGGTTGTTTTTACCACTAAGGACAGGCCGATTCAGCGTCTACCTACTCCGTATATTTTTGTATGGTAAATCCGGTCACTTCGGAACACCGCGTCGTAACATGCCAACACTAGCCCCAGAGGCTATGAGACGCTCTCAACTGCGATCTCCTAGATAATTTTTTTTTCACTCAATCTTCTCAATTGGTTCCCTCAGTACTAGTGCATACGGATATCCTGCGATCCCAAATGAATGCCTAGCCCGGCGGGGACCGGCGTATCTTGGTGTCGGCAGAAGCCCGTTGTACGCTGGGTCCAATTACGCAATCCTCTAGCGAGAGGATCAACCACCCGCACCTATCAAGAATCAAATCAAATTAACAACCTAATGAACACTTCTTTACTTATGAAACTATATCTATCCTAATTAGGGCACCTACCTCCCCTGTTCCCTATGTTATCATAATACTTACTTTTCGGTGAGGCGTGCTGATTTGTCTGGTCACTTTATTCGATTTATGACTATTTAGATGCGTTTCCTGGAGATTCGACACGCCGTTAAGGCGGCGCGCATTGTTGGCAACTGCACATCAAGTCTGCCTTCTGCTTCCTGAATAGATTCTGGTTTCTAAATTTTGGCAGTCTTTGATAAGAAGGAAGATCCTATCTTCTTGTTCGAGGAGTTTCGCGAAGATCAAGAACGTTGGGGTGGCATGGTGAGTGGTTGAATTACTTAGGGTGGACCCGCGCGATGCGGTCGTGGGTGGGTAGTCCATTCACTTGTGAATTATGTTAGTTAGTTAATTAACTAACTATTCCAAGAGCTGACGAGATAGACAGAGGATCGCCAAGTGCAGCCAATGCTGTGGATGATTGTTTGACTGGCGTGGCGTTGTAATTGATACGGGAAAGTTGTTTACCTCAGTGCATATCATGACCCACTCATCTTTTCCTTTTTCAAGTTTTAGGAGAAAAAATGATAGCGGAAGGGAAATTCATCCAGGTTATTTACTACGGCTCATAAGCCTTTATGGCTGATTCTAGCTCTCTTTATTGAAACAAGATGAAGATATTTTACAAATATAGATATAGATATACACATTCCTATATTGTATATGATCCTGCCACCACGTAGGCGATGTTGAGAGGTACGTGGTATAGGAAGCCGTTTAGTCCCAGCAGAATGAATGACTTGTTGTAGGTTTCTGTCTAGAAGGTCTGCATTGGGAGAGTACTTATAACCTCTACCAAAACGACTATTTGCAACACAAAATTAGTCTGGAAATGTCCTTTGAAATGCTACCTAAATATACCCAGCCACAGCGATGCTTAGTACAGGTCATCAGCGGTAATTAGGTCGGATTTTTCAAAGCCACAATCAGAAGTTTATCAACTGAGTATCCTTGAGTGTCAAACTCTAATTACATATGCTACAATTATTTTGTAAATATATATTACAAGTTTGCATCGTGAAATGGAGATACTTATCACTATTCATCGAACGTAATTATCTTCCCGGGCAATCCATACTCCCCGAATCAAGTTCTGTATAGTTACGTCCTTTCATCATCCCATATCCCTATTCAATATTGGTACTGTGTGCACAATTCGACTGAATCCCGTCCTCGTCTCTCTCAAGTGCCACCAGCGGAAGCAGACACATTGGCCCTTTTATTCTACGGCGTCGATTAGCAGCGATACTCAAGCCATGGGCACAAAGAGCAAGACTCACCGATAGGAAAGCGGCACAAACAAGACTAACCGCAGCCCCAACATAGATACAAGTGAACCTGTAAAAGGGCGTGAGCCGATGATTCAAGATCCCAGGGTAGAGTGCTCGGATAACCTACACGTCGTTCCACGCAGATACAATCACGTCCAACACCTTAGAACGCATCTCGGACGACAGTGAGCTCAGGAGGCCCCCGCTTGTTCCTGCTACCATCTGCTGCACTTGATCCCGCGGGGTGGTCGGAAGGAGACGGTAAAGGTTTTCCGAGGCAACGTTGACGAAGACGGCGCCTCCGACGGAGAGGCCGAGGGTCAGGCCGCCGAGTTGTGCTGTATATATCTGTTAGCTATCGGCTAGACTGAGCTGACTTTTGCCAGTACAGATATTACCTAGAAGCATTAAAGATAGTCCGTTTGCCGCTTCCGATGGTGCCACAACGGCCTGTATGACCGCGAAGGAGGCTTGGGTGTACGCACCTGCGCCCAAGCCTAGAATGATCTCCAGACCGTACAGAATGGCGGGCGATGTGTTGACGTGGACAATTGTAGCTGGAGTTGTCAGCATGGACTAAATCTTCTGCCGTGAACTTCGAAGCATACCCATCAAAACAGCCGCAATCAAGGCTACAATGCTACCTCCAAGATAACATGGCTTGTAATATCCAATCCTCGACATATAAATTCCACTGGCCGGGATGGCAGTAATGAGGAAGAAGATGAAAGGCAGCTGTCGAACAGCCGAGTCGATCGCCGTATCACCACGGGTGAATTGAAAGTAGATGGGAATGTAGTACACGCTAGTGTAGGATACGGCGCCCACAGCAGTGCATGCCACGAAGAGCAGAAGTGGCTCCTTCTGCAGATAGAGATGGATCGGTAGCATGCGTGTCTCCTTGGTGGTGAAAATGGTTAAGACTTGCTGGAGCACAAAAGCAATCCATAGGACACCGGTCACCACAAATAGCGCGATGATCTGGCCACTTCTCCATGGGTAGAGGGTGCCTCCAAAATTGATACCCATCACCAGCGTGATACAGGCTCCCACACTAAGAACGGCACCAACCCAGTCAAATGTCACCAGCCTCTGCCATCTTGTCTTACCAGGGATGGGATTGTTGGAGGGGAGGATGAATACATAGATTGGGAGAAGGATAGCTCCAAAAAGCAAGTTGATGTAGAAGGCCCAGCGCCATGTGTATAGTTCGAAGCCGCCCCCAATGACTGGACCCAAGACTGTTCCTACACCCCAAACGAGGCCGCTATGTCTCGATGTCAGCGATAGCATGTCAATGCCAGGTGGACACTCACGTCAAGCTAAGGTATCCGGGTCTCTCGCGGTTTGTCGTATTCATCGAAATGATCACCAGCAGGCCAAAATACATGCCATTTCCACCTGCACCGGCAAATACTCGTCCGACAGTCTCCGCCTGCATATTCGGCGCAGCACCACACAGAGCAGATGCGGCCATGAAGACAATGGTTGAGCTGATATAAATCCACTTGGCGTCGAACAGAGCGTACAGCCTTCCTAGCGGCAACACCATCGCCATACCCCCGATCATGAACCTAGATTATACAATGAGCGCAGAAATAAATTGTGGTGATTATCACGAGACAAACCCGACAGACAGCCATGGTAAGTCTGAAACAGCGTCGAACTGGTTAACGATAGCCTGGGATCTCATCGTCAGTATGTCGCCACTTGCAGAGCCGAGTGTGTGCGCCACGTACGGGAACAATGTTTGCTACGATGGTGTTGTCGAGAGCGTAGACAAAAATGGCTGTGAGGGTACTTGAAATGAATAGAAACCACTGAACAGGTGAGCTCACGATAAAAGAAAATTATGTCTTTGGTCACCATTACATACACGAAATCCAGTGATGGTTCGGACATCCTTCAAATCATCGTCCGATCCATTGCCGCCACAGTGTATGCCCTTCTCGGTATCGCTTGCCAAATTCTGGGCCCCTGGGTTGGATGTACCGGTGGAAATTGCATTGAAGGTATCTTCACTGGGGGATGCTACCTTTTCGCTCGTCACTGTCGAACTGAGAGCCATGTTGCCAATGGTGCTAACAATAAAAGAGCACGCAGCTGATCGGGTAAAGCCCAGGAAATCAAACAATCTGCCACACTGGATCGACGAAGACTTTATTAATTTAAACCATGACAAGACCGATCAATTAATGAGGTGATATACTCCTTCATGCTTCATGAACCCTGTAAGCTCGATCGCTGTACGCGGGTCCGACTGATCCCGAAAATCTCTCAGATCTACACGAAGGCACAAATCTAGCGAGTTTCCGGCTCAGAAATATTTACTGTGCTAGAGTAGAAACATCGATGAAGAAGACGGTTATTATTTATATACATAATGAGGTGTACTCTACCAATTCAAGTATTTACTTTGAATTGTTGGTGCGCGGAATTTGGAAACATTACAATCAGACCAGAGCATACCCAGCTCATGGGTAGGGAGCCCCTACCCATACCCATACCCATGAAACCATGGGTAATAGACGTCGGCCCATACCCATTTCTACCGCATGATAAGTTGAGCGCCAAAATGCCAGCGCCGCGCTCTGGAGAAGGTCAAGTCGCAGATACGCGCCGAGCGCTCAATTATTGGCGCTTTGAGCTAATGCCTCGACGCCTCGTCGCATTAGTGAGACTTCGGTGCTATGTGATAGATCAATCAATCAATCAATCAAAGTTCTATTTAACCCGTTTGAGCCTAACTAGTATCGTAATGGCTGTGCAGGCGCTTCTTCCGAATGAAGCAGAACTCGTAATCCGTACGCCTGATCATGCTCCAGTACAGACAGGGAGGCTGGTCCTCAAAAAAGTGAAGAACCAGGCCAATACATGAAGTCCAAATGTCAATTGCCAAAAGCCCATGCAAATGAAGTGCAATGCAATGAATGCGTGGAATGCACCTTCCACGTCCCCATGTAAGCTTCCTCCCCTTCAACCTCCTTCATCCGTCCTAGAAGCGAGATCAGGCCTCGTTTCCAAGACAAGCTTCATCCTCAATTGGTTCTTCGTTGGCGATCGGAATAACCTCATGTTCTGGTGTGCCGTAACAAAATTCGAGATCGAGCAGGAATAGGTAGTATTTCTATAGGAGTTCTTTATTGGCGATACGATTAAAGCAGTAAAGGCCTTGATCACACCTAATACGGTTAGCGTCGATCTAATTAGTGATACTTAAGAAGAGTAGACCTAGGAAGAGGAGGAAGTGTAAGATAGAGGGGATATATAAGTTATAATCGATAATACCGACCCTCCTCTTGCTTCTAATAAAGAGGAAAGCACTTAGATTTAGTAAGAGCTCGGAAACGTATTAGACATGACGAGGATCTACATGAGTATTATTAGCGATTAACACGATAGCGAATTAAATCTTATTACCCTTATTTCTAACGGCCGTTAGAAATCTAGTGCGATAGCCTAAAGAGCTTATTTCACGTA
>ERZ1673737.2379-NODE-2379-length-15893-cov-4.220987_pt1 | contig 15893 bp, 11 predicted proteins | sample MGYA00580211_ERZ1673737 | MGnify/ENA primary metagenome ERZ1673737 (study PRJEB41218, sample SAMN15661789) | gut metagenome | host: Homo sapiens | place: Canada: London | collected 2015-08-20/2019-03-30 | study: EMG produced TPA metagenomics assembly of... | reverse complement strand
AATTCTATTCTATTATTCAATTCCACCTAATTTCAAGACAGCTTTGTGAATGAGCTCACATTTTGTCTAGTTCTATGCGACCGAATATTTCTGACTATCAACGCCATTCTTGCGGATATCTCAGGTTCGTTGACAGCTTAAGGGAATGGTTGCACCAACGAGGGCAAAACCTAAACATGATCGCGGGATAGATCGGAGGTAGTGCTTGTGTTCCAAATCATTCGGCGAGCTTTTCCCCCAAGGTGGCCTTGATCGACTCCGCAGAGTCTCTATGAAAGTCTTGCCCCTGTGTGATGGATCGCTCGGCACTAGACTCGCATTGATTTGCAAAATGAAAAAAGCGTCTAGTCTTAGTTCGTCAGACATATCGACGATCTGAATAGGTGCATCACCGAGCAGCCCAAACAAGCCTGCTCTTGCGGCATCCTGGAACGTAGTATGTCCCACGATAACACGCATCACAATAGCGCCGTGATGTAATCGCTGCACGGGTCCAACTCTGACTTCCATTTCGACATCTCTATCAAAATCGGATCAAGTTAACCAAGCATGAAAGAGCCCTTCCCTCGAACTTGGGCAGCATTCCATGTGAGATGGTCACGCGCACTCCCAAAGTTAGTAAAATGAGGTTCGTACAAGGTGTCTAATTTAAGTGAATTGAGTCTCGAGAAGGATCGATCCATAATTTTCCAAATTCGCCGGGACAGAACCAATCCGAATCTTCGGGCGCTTTCTCCTCGATATTGTGACCAGCCTCAGAGGCGACTAGGCGCGATTCGCGACATACTCGGCTGATGAGCGGCGGATGTCGATTAATAGCGGATGTTGTTCTCAGCTCGCAAGGTGTTGGGGTTTCCAAGTCATAGATGATTTCATCGAAAGGCTGGTCTATTTCTATCACTGGATGTGGAAGACATTCACACCAGATGGCCAATCTTAACTCGGTGGGAAGCCGGGAGAAGAATGAAAATTCTGATTATCCATGGAGGCAGTGGATGAGGGAAACCAGAGCGTCGCGTAAGAGCGTCTTGTCTACCTTTTCTAAAGCCTTGTAAAGCGGGCTGAAGTTGGAGTGAAGACGGAATTCCCCTTAGAAATTTTGGACCCCTAAATTGTAAATTCTCCAGAACAGGATTTGCATTATCTATTCCTGATTATAGGGAATTTTTTATAATGACAGTGCTATTCGAAATCAGTTTTAACGACAATCTATAACTGTAGATTGGCATGTTATTCTCAGTAAAATGTAATTATTGTTTTTCTGACCTTGGCTTTGCCCTATCGTCAAATTATCGCGATGTTTAGTCCCTGACTCTCCAACTATTATGGTAAAGTGGTGAAGTACTACGGCGCAATATGGGCGCAAATGAGGTAACTAGTGTCGCCGCGGTTAGCAAGTCTCTCTCGAGACCGGGTGAACTATTCCGATCAGGCTGCTCATCCTACCGCCTTCATGCCGAAGGGCAAAGGCTGGCAGACAGAGGAGGAGATGGGCGATTACTAGCAAATGCACGGACTTCTGGCTTGATGCTAGCTGATCATAAGTGCACCGTCATCTGCGAAGATGACCAGTGCGTGTGCGGAGCGCAAGAAACAGTGGCCCACGTATTGATGGATTGCCCGAGACTAAAGCAGCTTTGTACGAGATCTTACCTAGTCGGAAGTCTCCGACATTATACATATCTCCCATTACTGTTCTCCCAATTCAAGCCTCCTGGGGCAGATGATCAGAATAATCTGTGTGCGCGACATTGTCCATCCATATTTGACATGCTTGTTGACGATAGTCGTCTGTCTCGACATGCAAATTGAGGTCCTCGTCAGTAGCATCAAAAACAAAATTCGATGTTGACATATTATACTCCCTCCACTGAAGTGATAAATTCCTATCTGCTAAAAACCATTAGTCCAAACAGTCTCTCTCGCCAAATTTGTATCTATACATACCTCTCAACTCATTCGGATCTTTCCTCGACACAAATGCAATCCACCGTCGATTCATTTCCTTTGACAAAGCAATATGTCCTGAAACATTCTTCACCGGTGGATAAAACTGAATCGGCGTGCTTATGCCCCCCGGCAATCCCATCTCATATGCCAACTCAGCCCCATGGTTCGCAAATCCAGGCCCTAGACCGTAGAAATACTGTATCGGGATCCCAGTCGTGGCTGCTTTGAAGTGGAAGCTATACGTCGGCAGACCGAGTCTAGACCACAGCTGGGCCATATACCGTCGGGGCGCATGCGAGACGTAATCGCCTAGCATAGCGGCGGAGCGGCGGTATTGAGAGCCGCAGGGGAGACTGACGGCATTCATTGCCTGGCACCAGGCGAAGTCTGGAGAGAGGGAGTAGGGCGGGGCTTCTCTTTTTCCGTCCTCTGGGTAGAGATCCAGCAATTGCTTGATGACAGAATGTTGTAAGAGAGGAAAGCTGGTCTCGAGTAAGACCGTAGTTTCATTCGTTCTGTTGGGAAAGTATCCCGACGCCGTCACTTTTATCAAACCCTCGTCCGAATTACTGCCTAAGAGAAGAGGCACACGGACACAATTCCCGTCCCGAATCTCCCAAGCAGGAGGTCTCTGCAGAAAGTCACCATCTACCACCGGACCCCATTCCACTCCGATGCTCCCCTCGATGGGATAGAGATTATATAACGAGGTTCCACGAAGACACTCAAGCTTATCCTCTGCCATCGTACAATTTGCCATCCCAACGAGCTTATCAAATCCAGCCTGCATCTCGTCTGTTTTCGGCAACGCAGCCCCCGTAGCGAACCCACTGACTGCAATGGCACCACTGAACAGCTCCACACCACCGCGGCCTCCATAGGCAACGAGCTGTTGTGCAACGCTGACTCCGCCCGCAGACTCGCCCCAGATTGTCACTCGGGACGGGTCACCGCCGAATGCGACGATGTTCTCTTGGATCCACGCCAGAGCCAATCGCTGGTCTTTGAGTCCCAGATTCGTCACCCCGGCTTTTTGCGCTTCGCGTCCGCCTGGAAAGCCGAGGAAGGATAGACGGTAGTTTACACTCACGGCGAGGAGGGGCTGTTCCTCCTGCACAGATCGTTGCACAATATAGGACAGATTCCACATTGGGTCTGCGGAAGAGCCCTGATGCAGGCCCCCGCCGTATATCCAAAATAGTACAGGGAGGAGAGTGGTGTTACTTTCTACTTTTGCTGGGGCGGATCGGATGATATTCAGATTCAGGCAATCCTCGCTTTGAGTCAGGCCCAGGAGTTCGTTGGAGCCGAAGCCATAGCAGGTGTTTCCGTAGCGGGAAGCGTCAAATGGGGCGTCTTGATCGTAGGTGGTATTGATGGGCTTGGGGTTGTCTAGTCGCGGGGCTCGGGCGTACGGGATTCCCAGGAAGAGGTCTTGCTGGAAGGAGGGGAGGTAGACGCCGCGGATAGTACCGTTGCGCGTGATAGCTGTGGGAGATAGATGATGCATGCCGTGAGTTAGGGCAACATATGTGAGCATGAATAAACATTTCAAGTGCATTATCGTTCAAGAAAATACTAGGAATAGATGTTTTGTCACTGGGCTGGAAGACATCCTCGGCTTTTGTATATATGGTATCCCTTCCATAGCTAACCTCAATTCATTAAAATATGTAAGGGAATTGTTTACCTTTTATCAAGTAGCATCAAGTATGTGAACTAAGCCATAATGATATATAGCCCGTAAACCCCCTTACTGAAAATTTGTACAAGTGGCGAGACTTTTCATATGATATTAAATTAGTACTCTACTCTTCCATTCTGGGCGTTATTCCAACTCCTCAATCTCTAATCTATTTCATTTTAGCAATCTACTACACCTATTACACTCATCCACCATCGCATCTTCCACGATATTCTCGTGATCTCGCTATATTTACAGATGTGGAATGTAACAACCCTAGTCATACGTTGATCTGGATAAAGGTGAACGACAGGTCTATATTTCAACAGGGTAACAAAACTGGAGAAGGAAAAGAGCTAGAGCTGCTGGGGCAGCTGTTTAAGTACATAGTGTTCGCAACATTGTTTGACCCTCCTCTTTGATCCTGTGTCACGTGATACACTTTGTTTGATCCTCAGATACTGAATGGATCGCATGGTTGTTATTACGTGAGCTAGCTAGCTAACTTAAGTTAACTAGGAACACTTCGAGTCAGGCTCTCCTAATAGTAACTAATAGAAGCCAGAAATCTTTAAATTTCTGGCCTTTTGTCCAATGGGAATGAAGATACAGCCCAGTGCCTCGCTCAGTTAAATTCTTGTCGGGTTTTGCGAGCGGACGTTAATGCGCAATACTGGTAAGTGGACTTTTGATATACTCCAGAGTAAAAAACCGCATTCTGGAGAAGTAGAGGCATGTATGCTTGCTTCTCTTCCTCGTTCATGGCAGAGTAGCAATTAGGTGAAAGTATGCGACTGTACTTCGATCAATTCAGTTTCCCTGAGACGAACCAGTGCCAAGGGGGATGTGGCAGGCCACTCTGCGTGATAACCTTAGAGCTAAGCTTTAGTCAACCAGGCTTAATTTCGGGCTCCCTCTTAAGCTGTGGAATGGGAATCCTTTTAAGCCGAAGCGCCGGCCAATTCGAGATTGAAAACGGACGTGGACGCACCGTCGCTGCGGTTAAACCCCTGGGTCAAATGAGACACGGGCGTAGTTTGTCCCAATGCAGAGGAAACTCTCGAGCACAAGCACTGACGGGGCGTGGGCCCACACCGGAAATTTAATCATGTGTCGATAAGGGTGGGGCTCTGGTGGCTCCCCAGAGGACTCTTATCTCTCCGGGATGAATATTGTTTTCCTTATGCGATTTAGGTAGCCACCCTACCAATCATACAGTCATACTTCTTGAGAAATTGTTCAAAATCATTGGTTTGCCACGACTCCTTTCTCCACCTAGGAGTAGTTCGGCTCCGTGCGTTCATCATATCAACCTAATTTGGCTAATAGAAAGTAAAGCTCGCATAGTCCGTGGATAACATCTATCAATCAACCGAGGCTGTCGTGCGCTGGACAAACGTTGACTGGTGTATAAGGTCCGTAAATGAGTCGAAGGTTGAAATATCAGTGTAGTGATAGTGTACAATAGATATTGTTGATGCTAAGGTGAAAGTAGGGTGACCGAAAATAATGGGGCCGAGGTGTGAACATCTCTTAGTAGGATGTGAAGGATATTAGGAATTGCACGGACCTTGGAAGGAGAATGAGCTCACAGCCAATCAAGTTTAAAATGGCCGTGCCTCTTTTACTCACGGAGACGGGTGTCAACGGGTAGGGTACCCTTTTGGGAATATTTTCAGAATTTAACTAGTTCATTAAATCGACGAGTTTAATCGGACTTTCACCACTATCATTTGTTCTTCGCGTTGACCCTCTGCAGAACAAATAACGGGTCACGTTATTTAGCGCAGCGCAGAGGCAAGTCCAAGACATTCCCTGCAGACACTGTCTTCTAGAGTTATTTTCTGCCGCAGCCTACGCTTTCTAATGAGAAAATGGCCGATTCACAAACTAGACACACAACTGTTTCCTTCTACGTATTATTCTCTCACTATTTGCCATAATCCTAGTCTCGGCCTCATGTACCTAGATTGCCTACTTAGGACTCTGTAAGTCCTGTCCGGATTTATGCCTGGCCACCATTTATTCGGAGAGGTGCAGACTCCTCGTGATAGGGTCCACCTGCATGGCCACCCCCAAGGCAGTAGTGAGATCATGGCGTGAACTTCGTGATGGTGACTCGGCTGGGGGGACTTCGGATGTGATTATCGAACCAAGTTAGCGTAGATGGGCTTGGACCACACCAACAAGTCCCCGACTAATTCGTGGCGCCTAACCTGGTCGCCGCGCGGGACAGAGTTTCCCCTAGTTTTCCGTTCATGGCTCTGCGACGCAAGAGGGGGATTAGGGACTAAACCAAGCAAACGCCAGTCAACACGCCTCCTTTATCCATACACCTTCGCATTGCGGAAGATCGCAACTTTCCGCCATGGTACGGCATGTCAGGGTTTAAATATCTGAAATCTCTGGCATATTGCCGATACTTCTGATCATCCGGCACTCTAGCTCTGTCCCCGGCAGTAATGCTTGTGCAAAGCTTGGCCCTCGTATCTTTCCCGTGGGTTACCGGGGGCGCTTTTAGCCCCAGCGCCAGAGTAACATCTCATCGACATCCCTTTTGAAAGACCTTCAGCGTTGTTCTCAAGGCAATAGCCAACCGTTGCCTAGTTGGCCCCGGTCCATCTGAGCATGGTCATCTCCGCTAAAATTTTCCATTTCGGGCTGGCTTCTGTCGTATTATCAAACCGAGGGCTGCCTTATCACAGTTTAGGCCTAGCAGCTCCGTCGGACATCCGCGACATCTACAACATAGGTCCCTAGCGGTCGAAAATAAATGGCGGCGCTAACAGTGCCGCGTGGCTAGCCCGATGTGCCTTGACGAACGTGGGGAGCTAACCTTCTCGTCACGGCTTGAACAAGCCTTTTACAAGTATAGTAGGTTAGCATTCGCAGGTCTTTTTGTCCGATAACGAACATGGATATGGCGGGGTACGCATTGCCAGTGGAGATCCCGAATCTTCATCCTCCTTTTTGCTCGTTGTTCTTGATAGATGGGCATGGCTGTGTCCACGAGATGGCACCCCTACTCATAGGCCTACCGGGCTGGCCTACCGGGCTGGCCTATTGTGTATAGCTTTATTAAAACATTATGCGGATTACCTGATCACCAGATAGGTTGCATGCTACGCCTTTCGATGCTAATAAATTAATATTTGCCGGATTTCGTCAACGCTAGCACTATCGTCGTGACCCATCCATAAGAGCCGGATTCCGTAAAACACAATCTGCGCCGATCTCTACGTGCCAGCCGATGATATAGTGCTGAAGCTAGTTCGTCCAAGCTCTCGGTCTCCGACGGCGTGACATTCCTCATCGCATATGCCTAGATCTTCCGCCATCCATGAGCCAATGGTCTTCGGATAATGATGTTTATCGACCTGATAGCCCCGTGCCGCCAGGCTCCCGGTAATGAATTGGACATGACGAATATGCTGGATACTCTTCCATCATGTTGTCCTATTTCGGTGTTAGTAAACTGGGAAGTAACAATGATATCTATATAAGACAGACGATTCTCCTGCTTTCCTCTTCTTCGCTCCATCACTTCCCAAGATTCTCTGCCTCTACCTAGACTCTACCTGTCTCGACTCTGATTTCCATTTGTTCTAGCAGATTGCAACTATGAAGTTCTCTACTGGCGTCATCGGCACCTCGCTCCTCGCGACTGCAGCCATTGCGGCTCCCTTAACTGCCCAGCGTCAGGCGCGTCATGAGGCTCGTCAGCTTGCTCGCGCTAGCGGCCGAGAAAGTCACCCGCCTTATAAGCCAGGTACGAATGAGATTCTTCACCTGAACAAGACCTCGCATGAGCAATATAGCTCCAACTGGGCTGGTGCTGTGCTTATCGGCACTGGCTACACCGCTGTCACGGCGGAGTTCACTGTGCCCACCCCCAAGGCGCCTTCCGGGGGTTCCTCGAAGACTCAATACTGTGCCTCCGCTTGGGTTGGCATTGATGGAGATACCTGCGGCTCTGCTATTCTGCAGACTGGTGTCGATTTCTGCGTGCAGGGCGGCTCTGTCTCATATGACGCTTGGTATGAGTGGTATCCCGATTATGCCTACGATTTCAGCGGTATCAGCATTGCCGCTGGAAACGTGATCAAGGTGACCGTGGATGCTACTTCTACAACTGCTGGCACCGCTACTATTGAGAACGTTTCCACTGGCAAATCTGTGACCCACACATTCACCGGTGGCGTTGATGGTACTCTTTGCGAGTACAACGCCGAGTGGATTGTCGAGGACTTTGAATCCGGCAATTCTCTCGTTCCATTTGCCAACTTTGGAACTGTGACCTTCTCGGGCGCTGAGGCTACGGGTGGCGGCTCCACCGTTGGTCCATCTAGTGCCACCCTCATTGATATTGAGCAAAACAACCAAGTTCTCACTTCTAGCTCTGTCACATCCAACAGTGTGACCGTCAGATATGTCTAGGTGTTGAGGTCTATTAAGGCTTCTAAGTGCAGGAAGCCGCGAAAGAAAGATCTAAACCAAGAACTACGATGTTGGTGGTAGTGCCGGGTATATTGACGAGTGAGAGACATTTAGGGTATTTGCAAGTCTTACATTTCTGATCTAAATATACTATACTCTATCGAGATAAGGTTCCTCCTTAATAGGCCGATATAGAATTTCTGGTTGTAACATGCTATGAGCATTATACATTTACGAGCGATCATTAATTATCAATCAACGCAATATCTAGTGATAGCGATCGACGAAAACCTAGCTCGTGAGCCTTGGTAGCCGTAACGGTATATATAGTTATCCTAGGAACTAGGCTTAGTTTCCTAATGTAGGCTTTCTAGCATGATCTAGGCTTTCGGTCCTATCTCTGCCTAGGAAATCACAATCGTCACCCTGGGTCTAGGGCTATTTTCTTCGTGTCTATACCGCTAGGTGGCAGAAATTCTAGTAAAGGGAATATTATTTAGCTGCGAGTACACTAGAAAGATATAACATTTAGCAGCGCGAGGCTAGGGATATAAAGAGTTGATTCTAGCGAGACCAAAGGCTACTTGGCACAACAGGCCATACGCATCTCGGAGGCAGATTTTGAAGCCTGGGTGAGTGTGCTCTAATGGGCTCCAGAGAGAGCTGCCCGTGATCATGCACGGTTTCTAACATGACTAGAACCCAATTACCACGGAGACTGGATCTTCTTGCTCTCTCATCGAGGGATTTGACTATTGCGTCGAAGTCAACTATGTGTTAGCCACGACTGGACCTGTAAGCACGGTGGCTTCAACAGCAACAACATTGCAAATATCAACTATTTCCGCCCTTTCAACGACTTCAACCACTGCCACTGTTATCTCAACCCCTTCTCCTATCCAGACGGGAATTGTGAGCGACTGCAATAAGTTCTACTTGGTACAGTCTGGAGATAGTTGCTCCAGCGTGGCTTCTGCGGCCGGTATAGCTCTTGCAGATTTCTACGCGTGAATCCCGCTGTTGGTAGCAGCTGTGCATACTTGGATGTTGGAGACTATATTTGTGTTGACATTATCGGATACAGGGTTACCACAACCACTTCGGGTGGCGTGCCTACTCCCTCGCCTATCCAAACTGGGATGGTCAGTGACTGTGATAAATTTTATCTAGTGCAGTCAGAAGATGGCTGTGCGAGTGTTGCTTCTGCCGCTGGTATCAGCCTGGCTGATTTCTACGCCTGGAATCCGGCTGTTGGAACTAGTTGCGCCTATTTGGATGTGGGCGACTATGTTTGCATTGATACCCCCGGTGTCAGCCCCACGGCAACAGCAGGTTAATGATATATGGTCGTTCTGCAGATATCTACTTGCCTTATCAACCCATGGATGAATTGGAGAAGGCACGTAACAAAGTTTGCATTCACTCATATGGCCCTTGACTCCTTAGTAGAGGAGCCATTCAAGAAACCCTTCTCTGGGATTGCATGATAGACATATTGCAAAGTAGACATTCATGGTACAAAGTGTGTTGACGAACGTGGAAAAAGTAACTTATAGCCTCCTCTCGTATTGGTCTGTCATAGACACAGCATTTCTTTGCTTCTTGTATCTCGTTCTGGGTTTGCGCAATTTAGGCCAGGCTCCGAGTATCGCACTAATACAATTACCCCACCCTCCAAACTATTTCGGGTGTATTTTACTACCCCATTTTACTCCACAATCGATAACTGTTGTCAAAGAAATAAATGACAGTAGAGACCAAGACTTTCGCCCATATGTCATGCATTTTGGGTCTAGCGGTCATATTGCCCCCCCTCCCTCCCATTGTCCTGACAGCTGTCTTATGCCGAAGTTTCCTTTCAACGTCTTCCTCTCCTGTCTCGGAATTGCAAGGCCATTCATTCTATTGAGATTTATGTGCCATAGAACCTCTGCCTCGTTCTAGTTCAAGGTTTCCCAACCATCGATGGATCCGGTCGAGGGTACGCTTAAGTTGACCAAACGACATGTCAAAATTCCTGGCAAGTCTACCCTAGTGACATCGCCTCCTAGTGGCATTCTCAAGGTGACCCTCATCCAAACCAGAGATGTGCCCTTTCCTACCGCTTCCCCCACGCCACCAGGCAGTGGAACTCTCCGCGGTCCCCTCCCTATGCGATGGTCGATTTTGACAAGAGCCAAATTATCTCTCATGCTCGCTACCCGGGCCTCTACGAGCCTCCTGTCTGGGCGGGTGAAGAAGAGAGTTCTATGCATGATATACGCAGCTACACATATTGCTTCGATGTCACCCGGCAAGCTGAGCTCCAGGTTTGGCTGTATCAGCCTGCTGCTCGTGGGGCCGATGTGAACACCGACGTATTTCTGGGCAAAGCTATGTTCCGAGCTTTGCTCACTGAAACTTCAGAAATCACGCGGGAATGGCTCAGCCTCCATAACGGAGTAGGCACTATTTCTATTATGGCCCAATTCATCTCTGCTGAACCGCTCACTTCTATGGTGCCACTTGAGCGATTTGAAGTTAGATCCGTATCTCGAAAATCTTTGAGTTCCCTTGCAAATGCGGTAATTCTTCGGTACGTATCTCCCTTCCAAGTACTGGGTACCACTTGTCATGGCTTTTATTGATCTGTTATCTCATATTCGTAGGAAGAAAAATACGAATCTGGACTACGTATCTATTGTTCTTAGCAAAGGCAAACACGACAGCATGGCTCTGAGACTAGCCGCCACTCAGATAGACAGTCCCTTTGTCGTTCCGCTAAAATTCAGGATTGAAGTACCTCCGGGGAAGCATTATCTCCTTTGCGCCTTTCTTCATCGTTACGACCTATCGGAGTACTTGGAAAACATAGAATGTCTTGAGCTTGCCGAAGCTCGTTTCTATGCAGCTCAAATTCTCTGCGCTTTGGATTGTCTCCACGATCTCAAAATCGTATGCGGCAGATTGCAACCTCGCAATATTTACGTCGACCTCACCGGCTATCTTGTCCTCGGTGACTTTGATATTTACATCCAGAATACATCTAGTAATCGTCTTCCTTGGCCGCAGCCTCCATTCCACGATGCTGAAACACATGCACCTAATGAGGTCGACAAATCCGACCAGCAAAATGTGGATGGTTATTTGGCGCCAGAGCTACTGGCAAAGAAAGGCGACGGTCATGATGTTGCTCCAACAGCCGACTGGTGGTCCTTTGGAGTTATTCTTCACCAGCTACTCACTGGTTGTCTCCCTTATAATGCTGCCAATAATGCCGACATACCTCTCAGCTTCCTAATCCCTCCTAACGGCATACCTCTCCCACAAGCCGCCGAGGATCTTCTAGCAAAACTCCTCTGCCGGAACCCCCTCCAGCGCCTCGGCGCAAACGGGTCCGAAGAAATCAAATCACATCCCTTTTTCGACGAGATTGACTGGCCCAAGCTGCTCAAGAAAGACTATATTCCTGGATTTCGACCGCCTCTTGTAGATGAACGGGCATTCTTGCTGGAAAGGCCTTGCAGTGAGCCGGATCCGTCCGAGTCTCAAATACCAAGTGACGAGCAAGACCGTTTATGGGCCATATGTAATGGCTTCAGCATGCAGGCGCAAAACCGTGAATCTTGAGAGGGAGACTCTACCGCTAGGTTCCTACACATATACCATATCCTGGAGTAACACATCGACATCTTGTCATACGAGGTCATTGGGCCTAGAATCAATATGTTCCTCCAACAATCTGTACATCAACTCTGACAAGAATGCTAGGTAGAAGCTTTGGCCACATTGATGGATTTCACACTATCAGAGCTGGGAACTTGTATATTGAAGTGGATTAAAGATGTTCATGTTATTGCATAGGCGAGAACAATGAGACCTTAATGTGCGAAACTGCAGCAATTGGGTTTACTTTATGAAAATCTTTGATATAAACATGAGTTTACATGAGTGGATAAATCATGATTGCACTATCATGAAGGTGATTGACGGGTATGATGAGTCCAAATCATGTTTATGAGACCTGTTTGAAAGGCTGGATCCGAAAGTTCCCCTTGCCTCTGAGGAAGTGATCCTCGGATACAGTACGCTCCACTGAAGGTATAAGAGAGGCTTCAAGTTCAATACAAGGCCCCTCAAATTTAGCTTCACCTTGATCATTGCTTAATCTTTTTACGTGAACTTACTGTATTTCGAAAGTGCAGTGAAATGTGGTGATACATAGGGCAATCAGTTCAGTGCCTGCTTTGCCTCAGTCGTCGCTGCGATCTTCACCGGGCAACTGATTGGGCGGTGCCCTCCGCCACAATAGGCACATTTCTTGACAGGGGCAAAGAAACAAGCAATAACGATAGTTCATTGGTTGAGAGACGGACAGGGACGGAGAGAAGCTCCGACCCTTCGAGGACTATCTAACTACTCTCAGGACCGTCCAGGGTCACATGACCAACCAGGTCGTGTGATCTCAACATTATCATCACCTCGGAAGCTTACAGGGACAACACATTCCGTCTGTCTTGGGGAATTTAGGCCTGGCATTGACTATTGGTACCACGGAGAATTAATAGCCCAGCTGATGATCTTGAGCTGGTCTGGAACGCGGCTTCAGCATGTCATCAATAATATGAATTCCAGTTTATTTCACCAGGAGCTCAACAAAGCTCTGGCCGTGCTCCAATCGCACGTATTTGTCCACAGCGACAGTGAATGGCGCAATATGTTGTGGGATGACTGGATGGCTGTTTGGTCGTCATTGACTTGAAGGATAGGGAGCGGTTGAAGCGCCCTCGGGCCCTTGAACCGTCTGGCAATACACGGTGTAACAATTGCGTCGGAGCAAGGAAATATAAGCAAATGCTTGAAAAAGGTGAAAATCTGCAATATGGCAGTCCCTCAGGCTTCTAGCTTTCCATGTGAAAACATTGCAAACATTACGCCACATGACCCCGAGACCTATCTAGACCGTGTAATAACTAAGCATGTTGGACAATGGCCTTACTGCTCGGCAGGCTTGAGCAACGACAGTATCCACATGGCTTTCCCAGGTATGCTGCTAAAGATACATCCCATCAACCATCCCCTGTCGACCGAACTCCTTCGAAAATTATCTTATTCGATTTCGCTGCTAACTCCAAGTACTTATACCTCACTTAATTGGCATCCGCCTCAGTGAGAGCATGTGCCATGGCGGCGATGTTTTCGATCTGGGTCATAGTGGTCAGCAAGTGGAACGTGCACAACAACGCTCTAAAACCCAATCTTCGTCCATTTAGAGCCAAAGACTCTGATTGCCGAAGGTCGTCTTCCTCAATAGTAGCAGCCCCTTGCATCGTACATGCCTTGGAAAGAAAAGTTGACTAGAGACCTCTGCGAAACTCCCTCGTTAAATTGTCATACTCGATGATCAAATGGATACGGCTAAGAAATTGCATCATCCAATCGGATACCCCGATTCGAAGTTAAGAGCAGTATTCCTGGATAATACTCTAGCTTTCGCAGGAAAATGGTCACCAGTCGATTGTGGCTGTCGTGGAGCGCTGTTCGACTGTCATAGACGCATCCTCTTCATCCAAAGAAGGATGGAATTGAAGTGTTTTGCGATTTAAAAATGACTTCAAGAAGTGCCTGAGAATCTTCCCGCGGCATAACATATGAGACCAGTGCTCGACCTTAATCCTATAAGGGGGGCCAGAAAGGGTCGCAGGTCGGTAACGGGACTACCACGGCGCCGAAGATTGTGCAAATTTTGAGGAGCTATACTTCAAAGAGAAAACGTATTAACCCAAGAGGTGCTTTGGGCACGAATATATACATGTGCATTAAAGTGGAAAAGCCCAAGGCAGCTCGGTCGGCACGGGCAGGTCCAGTCACGAAAGAGAACAGGTGACAGGAACGTAGGCAGGACCAAACAAACCACCAACAGCGAAGCTGCTGTAAAAGAGACAAGATAGAATCACACGGTCGGCTCACGCTCTGCCGACAGTAGATCCGGTTATCACGTCAAAAGTATCGTAGGAACGTCATGCCCCGCAGCCAGAGTCAGAAAAACGAGAAGGTAAACTTTATGGAAAACGAGTGTATTTTGTCTTCGCGCACTTCCTTCCGCATGTGTGTGTATCTGTCCCACTAGTGCATCGAAAGCACACGAAAATCACCGGCAGTTACGTATGGATCGGACTTGGTCAAAATTGAGGACTCTGGTGGTCAAATTTGGTGTAAAACTACGTTCGTTCTCGATTGTGCCTATCGACCGTCATACCACACCATCACCATCTCGATCGAGGCCTACCCCTGACACAACATGTCAACCGACATCCATGCCCACCAATACTTTCAGCTCAGCAATCGATCATGCTGCATCCACCACATTCTCCCTGTGAACCACGCTCGCCTTCGTTTCCATCGCCACCAACTCTTCCACGCCGCTATACAGACTTGCCTGAACAGCTTCTTGAACATTCTTGTCAGTACTTTCCCTCACAACCTTGAGAAGATTGGGTGTCTGCCCATCTCTGCTGAACAACAAATCCACTGCTTCCAGAGGCAATTGGTTTGTCTCTGGGAAAAAGAAGTATACAACCGGAATTGCAGCAAAGTTGAGCACTGCAAAGACGATGTATGACTTATACCCGATGTTCGTAATCAACACAGGTGTAATCTCCACAACCAAGAATGTGAAAGCCCACTGAGAGACAACACCAATAGCACCACCTCTCACACGAAGCTTCAGTGGAAGGAGCTCAGATGGGTAAACCCACATATTTGCCTGCCACCCAACGGTGAAGAAGGTATAGAAGACATAAAGCACAGCAACTGCACCGTAACCCAGACTCTTGGTACCTATTCCAACAAACACCGCGGAAAGGGCCATGCACAATGACATACCAGCAGATCCAAACATGAAAAGTTGGCGACGACCAAATCTATCAACAGCCCACCAAGCAATCAGACTTGAGAGGAAGAAATAGATTTGATTTCCGCCAGAGACGAGAAGTGCATTTTGGCGACTTAATCCGATGGAATGTTGAAACACATATGGGCCAAGGCTGGAAATGACATTGGAACCAGTCAACTGTTGCATAGCATTGACCCAAAAGGCGATGACGACTCTTGTTCCTCCAGAGACACCACCGTTTTTGAAGATGTCTGACCAGTTGCCATGTTTAGCTTCGATCTCAACCGCGAATTTAATTTGTCCAATCTCTTCAGCAACATCTTCAACCCCTCTAAGAGCAGCAAGGCTTCTTGAGGCGTCATGAAACCTGCCTTCTCTGACTAGGAATCGTGGTGATTCGGGGAGGAATGGTATGTAGCATCCAATGATGACGCAAAAAACAATCTGAAAGGCGCAGGGAAATCTCCATTGCACAGAACCGGAATAGGAAGCCATCCCGTAGTCCAACCAGTTGGCGATAATCAATCCAAGGATAAGATTAGACAGCTGCATAGCCGCCATCCGACCTCGAGACTTAGGGTTGGCGCATTCTGCGAGCCAGACGGGAATAACGGTAGTCATCATTCCCAAACCGAATCCAGATACAACTCTACCGATCAGGAATTGCACCACACTAAAGGAGGTGGTTTGAATGATAGCTCCAATCGAGATGATTCCAGCTCCACTCATGATATTTGGCTTTCGGCCAAATTTGTCGCCAAAGAGAAAGATGTGAAGTGCACCAATCATGGCTCCGAGCTCATAAGAAGAGATGAGGAATCCCAGCAGAGATGCACCTGGATTGCCGAATTGGTTAAGGAATTCGCTTGATGTGGTGAGGCCTCCCATGAAGCCAAGGTCGTAACCGAAGAGGAGAAAGCCAAGACCGCAGCAAAGGGTAACAGCATA
>ERZ1673737.2372-NODE-2372-length-15936-cov-4.281972_pt1 | contig 15936 bp, 12 predicted proteins | sample MGYA00580211_ERZ1673737 | MGnify/ENA primary metagenome ERZ1673737 (study PRJEB41218, sample SAMN15661789) | gut metagenome | host: Homo sapiens | place: Canada: London | collected 2015-08-20/2019-03-30 | study: EMG produced TPA metagenomics assembly of... | reverse complement strand
TCCTCCACAAAGAGGAGAAGTCGATGCTGGACGAAGAGGGCATGAAGCTGAGACTGGAACTGAACTTGGAAATTGAAGTTGAACTGAAGGCACGTATTCACGGTGACCTCACCCTGGCTCTCATGTAAGTCTCTTCACTAGAACCCCCTTACCCCTACCGAGGATGTCTGCTCAAAGGCCGAATTAGGAGTTGATCTCGTTTTGTCGACAACAGGGCGTGAATACTCATCCTATTCCGATATTTGCATTTCTGTTTCCAATATTCGATGTCGTCACGAGTGATTTCAATGTTTGCTGTCCATAGAGCCATGTTTAATATCTGCACCTGCGCGATGGATGTTTGTTTTTGGGGCATCACAGCGTGTACCACTATGTATATCCCATGAATGGAGTACTGGAGTACAGTCAAGTCAAGTCAAGTACAGTAGTCAAGAATACGTATGTAGTCAAGTATAGACACACATGGCAAACAAGCCGAGGCCCGGGTCTTGGCACGGATCCATATTCTCCTGACCCTCCTCTACTTGGTTCAAATCCCAATTGATCACCTCTCCAATTGATACCATTCCCACCTATATACCATGTCGTCCAAAGACTTCATCATCAAGCATATGAATGCCGACCACCAAGACTCCCTCGCTCTATTCCTACAAGCCTACAACGGCATCTCAGCCACCGAAGCCAAAACCGCCCAATTGGAAGACATCAACCTCTCAAACCTGATAATCACAGCTAAAGGCACCCGCTACCATGTCCCAATCGACCCAGCAATGAAATCATACAGCGAAGCCCGCGGCTGCATGGTCGCAATGCACAAAGAAAGCCTCAAACGCCTAGATCGCAGCGACGTAACCCTCACCGAATACCGAGGCCCGCGCGGTTTCCAAGCTGTAATCTTTGCTCTGTGTCTGTTCACCTACGCCAGCTGTTTCCAGCGCAGCAATCTGCTCCCTGGATCGGTGGTCTACGAGTACTTGGGATACAAGTATGTGCCCGACTTTGCGCATTTCGTCTACAATATCCAGCCGTACCTGTTTCCTGCGGTTGTGGGTATTCATGTTTTTGAATCGGCGCTGTTAGTGGTTTTGCGGCTGAAGCCGCTTGGTGTGCCGGTTTTCTCGGGTCTGTGGTTTGCTTGGGTTTCGTCGTGCTTTGTGGAGGGCTTTGGATGTTTCCAGCGCATTGGGGCTATCGTTAAGGAGGAGAGGGCGAAGAGAGGCAAGAGCGAGTAATGCTGGTTAATTTTGATATAATCTGGCTAAATAGTCAATGGGCTGGTCCATAAATATATGCAGTATAATGCAATGAAGCAATAGCCTAAAGAGCCATAAGATGCCACATCAGTTCATAATAATTAACTTAGTTCATGTTTAGCACAATGAAGGTTTGATACTGGGGTGCACGTGACCCGCTGGTTCATCAATCAGCTGACCCTGTCCGTGACTGGTCACCCTAAACCCAAAGCAGCCTAGTGCCGGTTAGGGCACTACACAAGCGAGCGACACAGTGCGCCCTGCGAAATTCAGCGACTCCACGACCTCAAACTCCCACGACAACCCAACGACAACTTATCCGCGTTTCCGGTGAAGGGCTGCATATTCAGAGGTGAGTTATCGACGTCTTCCTTCCTGGCCCTCAAAAATTCTGTTTCGCTCGCGCCGCCAATTTCGACACTTGGTCAATATTCAAAATTCAATATCAATCGTCAATCGTCAAATTTCGACTCTGTCTCGCCTCCTCTCTATTCTCGACCATCCTACAACCTGTCGCAATACTATTCCGATATTCCAAAATTGATTTGTGCGGTGCTTGAGACGAAACAGAAGGATTGGAAAAAACTTCAGGGCTTTCAATCGACCCATATCTAACCAGTGTCCTTCGACTTAGACCCCTCCATCAACCGCAAACATGGGTATTTCTCGGGATTCTCGCCACAAGCGCAGCGCCACTGGTGCTAAGCGCGCCTCCTACCGCAAGAAGAGGTACGATTCTACACCCCCAGGTTGAAATTGAAGTTTTCCGTCGAGGAAGTGGACCACATATGTCGGAGCATGTTCTTACCAGTCGTTCTACAGAGCGTTCGAGAAGGGCCGCCAGCCCGCCAACACCCGTATTGGCTCCAAGCGCATTCACCTTGTCCGCACCCGTGGTGGCAACCAGAAGTTCCGTGCCCTCCGTCTGGACTCCGGTAACTTCTCGTGGGGCTCCGAGGGTATCTCCCGCAAGACCCGTGTCATTGGAGTGTCCTTCCACCCCTCCAACAACGAGCTGGTCCGCACAAACACCCTGACCAAGTCCGCCGTTGTTCAGATCGACGCTGCCCCCTTCCGTCAGTGGTTCGAGGCCCACTACGGCCAGCCCATCGGTCGTAGACGCCAGCAGAAGACCGCCGAGGTCACCGAGGAGAAGAAGTCCTCCTCCGTCGCCAAGAAGCAGGCTGCCCGCTTCGCCGAGTCCGGCAAGGCTGAGTCCGCCATCGAGCGCCAGTTCGAGTCCGGTCGTCTGTTCGCCATTGTTGCCTCTCGCCCCGGCCAGTCCGGCCGTGTCGACGGTTACATTCTGGAGGGTGAGGAGCTTGCTTTCTACCAGAAGGCTATCCGCAAGTAAACGAAAAAATAAAATATTCGGGAAAGCTCATTCGGCGAGGGCCGCGTGTGTGTTGTTGCAACGGGTGGTTATCGGAGTTTCAGCTATGTCATGAATTGGGCATCCATGAGATGCAAATTGTCTGTAGAGCTCTGAGCCGTCAATCTATGGGAATTATTCCTAGTTCATTTGTTTTTACCCGTAACTGTTGAATTGTAGATACTGCCGCTCCCTACCTGCCGACTCGCCTCATTCCCCTCCTACAACTCCCCAACTACCACTTCCAACTACCACTCCCAACTGCCAACTCCCAGTCTCACCATGTCAACAATCAAAACCCGCATTTGCCTTATCTCAGACACACACACCCTCCCTCCAAACCCACCCCAGCAAACAAACAATGCCTACCGCCACCCTCTCCCAAGCGCAAACATCCTCCTCCACGCCGGCGACCTAACAAAAGTGGGGTACCGCCAGGAAAACGAAACAATGCTCCAAATGCTCAAAGAAGCAGACGCCGAACTCAAACTCGTAATAGCAGGCAATCACGACATAACCCTAGACGAAGACTACTTCACAAGCTACGGCTACAAACGCCACAAGCGACCCGAAGAACTGGGCAACAGCACAACCTTCCTCACAGACGATGATACCCTCCAAACACCCCTGCGCGCTTCATCCAATCCCCCAGATAAGAACGAGTTACAGGCCTATGCCCGCTCGATTAAGGATCTCTGGACGGGTGAGGCTGCGCGGAGTGCGGGCATTGTCTACCTCGAAGAAGGCATTCACTCGTTTACTTTGTCGACTGGTGCGACATGTACTGTTTATGCTTCGCCTTACCAACCCGAATTTTATAATTGGGCGTTTGGATATCCGCTCAGTGAAGACCGTTTCAATATTCCTCCTTCTGGATCATCGATTCCGCCACCCAAGAACCCCATACCAGATTTCCCAGCTATTGATATCCTCCTAACACACGGCCCACCAGCGGATATCCTAGATACCGTCCCGCCCGATTTGAATGTCGGCTGTAAACATCTCAAGAAGGCGGCGTGGCGCGCGAGACCGCGGTTGCATGTCTTTGGGCATATCCACGAAGGATGGGGTGCGCAGCGGGGTATCTGGGATGAGGATGGGGGTGACGTTGGAAGTGTGAAGCTTGAAGATGTGCCTGCGGATCCGGAGGATATGTTGGAGTTTAGGGGTGCGTATTGTGATGTTAGTGATGGCGCGAAACGGCCGTTGAGGGTTGGGGAGGAGACGCTTTTTGTTAATGCTAGTGTCGTTACTGTTCAGTATGAGCCGAGGAATGCGCCTTGGGTTGTTGATTTGGAACTTCCTGTTAGCGAAATGGGGAGGGGATAGTGTGTTTTGGTTTTCTGTGTGTTTATATTGTTCCTGGAGTGGTCAATGTTAGCAGCTTTACACTCTAGATTTTAGGAAGTATTAATAGCTTGATGGGACTATGAGAGACAAAAAGTTCTATCATCGATAACATAGAGGTGGGAAAGAAGCAAATCTAGTTTGGAAAAATATATAGCAGTCTTACGGCCAACCGCACCGTGGAATCTATTAACAACCAAGCAACATTTCAAATTCTCTACGAATTCAAAACAGCTAGTAAGTCAAGAACCATTGGGGAATTATACCTTAACCAGTATCGGAATCTAATATATACGCATTGTAGCACACAAAATAGCTACCCAAAAAATCATAAAAAAAAAAAGAAGAAAACAATAAGTAAACAAAGGTCCTCCAACTCCATTACAACTCAAACCTAAAAAGATAACGTTCAAGGCGCGCCACCAAGACCTAAGCAAATGTCAGCATTTTGCAAAATAAGCCCATCAAAACAAGGAAAAAAAGATGACTTACCAGCAGCGAAAGCCAGGTACCAAGTACGCGTCGCACCACCATCAATCCAGCTATAGTCAAAGTTTGGCTGGGTAAAGAATTCCCAGGCGGCTTTGGGATCAATGAGGGCTAGGTTGGCGTATAGCACGCCCTTCCATCCACCCTCGACCTTGTCGGCAGGTGTGGAGGCATTGGCTGAGAACATGGCGTTCCATTCTTGGCGGACGAACTCCTTGCGGCGGGTGAAGGGGGTGTGAGGCATCAATGGGAGCATGTGGATACTATTAGATTTTGATTTTGGTTAGTGCGTGATAGGGGTGAGAAGGGCAGAGGGAATGGGAGGCTGGTTGGGATAGACACACCCTTGGACGTATTCCAGGTTTGCACCGAAGTAGGTTGTGTGATCGACCTTGTTCTCGAATAGCTAGATGGGGAGTTAGTATCTGACTCGGAACAGACATGGGTGATTGTTGACTATGGATGATACTCACGATCCCAGTAACCTTGTTCTTAACGAAGTTCGCCGGCTGGTTAACATTATCATCTTCCATGAGGAAATAGTTGTGAAGCGAGCGACTCAAAATGCCCAGCATCATGTTACCACGCGCTTCCATGCTTGCATCGCCGGTGGTCTGTCCCCACATCTTGATAGCATACGCGAACATGGTATCCTCCGACGTGGATTCCTGATCCTTTCCATCGTAAGACTCGAACAGACCCTTCGCCCACGAGTGACCATTGTACCAATCAAATGAGCGCGAGAAGGGGAAGAGAGGGTCGTTGTCGACGGAGTTACCCGCATCACGGACGAGCATGTTAACCCACTCCTTATTCTTTGCTAGCCAGCTGGGGTCAAGAGCACCAATGATGGCTGCTGCTTGGATGAAGTAGCCGTAGTGGAAGTGGTGGTCGTTGTACGCTGTGTTTCCGAAATCTTGGTTCAGGTCGCCATCATAGCCGGCTGTTGAGACGACGCCCTTCCAGACGGTGTCGTATGCTAGTGGGTATTGTTGCTTGTTGTCCACGAAGCGGGCGAAGGATTTCTTTACTTCTTGGAAGGCGTCTGCGGCGAGGTCGACGTTGTTGCCTAGCTGGTTGACGGTGTAGACCAGAGTTGCGAACTTGCTCAGGGCCTTGCCGCTGTAGTACATGCTGTTGAGGTCGGTTTGATCGGAGATGTTCTGCTTTAGTTCTTGGGGAGCGGCCTTGAGAATGGCGTGCTGGGCGGTGGTTGAGAGGTCGTGTACACTGCCGTGGGTTGTTGTCCAAGGGGCGAAGCCCATGTCGACAGGGAGGTTCTGCTCCGTCATGGTCCATCTTTCCCCAATGACAGCGGTGGTATTGCCCTTTGTTGTGCTGCGGAGGTGGATATTGGTGATACGGCCCTTAGTGGCCTTGTCGAAGGAGTGGACGTGATGAGGCAGAGCGAACATGAGCAAGGGAGTTTCGTTAACCTGCTTTCCGGCCTTTGCCCAGGAGAGGCTGTAGCTGCCCTCATTGCCACTGACAGAGCCGGAGATCTCTCCGGAAACAGGGTATACACCAGCCGAGTTATCGTAGAACTTCTCGCCAGACGTACCAGCCGGGTTCTTGGCAAGCTGGATGGTACCGGAGAACCCGTGGGAACCACTCAGGCTGGACTTCGAGACCAGTTTGAACTTCGGGTCTTTACCGTCGGTGGGCGTGGCATACATGAGCCATGTAGTGCCATCTTCGAGATCAACCTTGTACTTGAAGATACCGTGTCGTGGCGAACCAGCGCTAACAACCTTTCTGAAAAAGACACCACTCTCAATAAGAGGCTGCAAGTCATTGTAGATAGCAGTGGTGTAACCCATGCCTTGCACAACGGGGAAAGTAATCTGCTGAGCTGAGCCCCCAGAACGCTTCAGGACAGCATGGGCAGAGAAAGCCTTAGGATCTTCAATGTCCATAACACTAGACTCGTCGAGCTCAGTTGCTGAGAGAATTAGGTGCTGAAGTCCAACTGGGTTGATATAGTATGACACTGGCTCTCCGGGAATCTTATCATTCTTGGGACCGTAGGCAAGCATGTGAGGCTCGACATGGGAAATGCCCATACCCCAGCTCTTAAGTGAACCACCGCCCTTGGACCATGCCAGAGAGTAGGGTTGCGTGAAGGAAGCATTGGTCTGAGTACCCAGGAAAAGCCCAGCGTAGAACTTGTTGGTCTCAATAGGACCGGTGGTGTTGGCCTATGCGTGAAATTAGTATTCAATTCATGTGATGATCGGAATTGGAATCAGCTTACATGCTTGTTCTGCACGGGGTGGTCATGCCTCGACTTGATATTGGCAGGAACAGCCCCAGTCGCAACAGGCCCGAAGATGTCCTGACCGTTCATGGTCTTAAAATGATCTGCTTGACCTGGAGGAGGAGAAGAGACTGTGGGAACAGGTACTGTGAAAATTAGTATGCCGGATAAAAGAACCCATGCTTTTTCATTCACACATACCTGCTATCGAAGTCGCAGCTTGTTCGGCTTTTGGTAATTCTGTAGTAGTTCCGACAGTTGGAACAGGCAGCGCCGTAGCTTGTGACTGCTGCTGCAAAGCTGTCGTCGGGACAGGAGCAGGTTCCGCTGCAACTGTTGGTGCCGAAGCAGTAGTGGGTTCTGGCACACCTAGCAAGTCGTTCAACCCGTGAACAAACCTTTCGAGTTGAAACTGCGGGAATGGAGGCTGCGGTGGACGGCCGTCAAACTCCAATGCCACGCGATATTCCTGATTTAAAGGTCAACATCACGCCGTATCAACCCAATGCATGTCTACAAAACGTACAGGGTGAGATTCCGGAATTAATAGTCTATCCTCCTCGTTCGTAGGCGGATATTGGGTTCTATAAGCCGTCTCAGGCTCTGTGGCAGTTCCCTGCAGTATACCTTCCACTGCAGTTCCCACACGCGGCAGACAATTGACTGATTCCGCGGCTAGAAGCCAAGTTAGCAAGGCTGTCGCCTTCCATTTGGAGGTCGATTCCATGATGCAAATAGTTCGTATACAAATAAAAGAGTGAAAGAGATCGAATTTGTATATAGAGAGTCTTTGCTATTCCTCAATTCATTCCAATTGGATATGAATCACTAGAAGAGGGCGACTTCTAGGGCGTGTAAAGAGCGACGAAGGACTGACAAAAGGCAAGAGTTGCAGGGCGAGGGCAGTAGACTTACAAGTATGTATGGATTCCAGGAGATGGCACCAATTCCTCGGAGCTCAGCTCTCGTCCAAATTGGGACAAGACACGGGCTGATTTGTTTTGAATGGCAGAAAGAATCCGCAGCTGTCGATCATCATGCGAGTTAGCAGTGTGAACTCCTCGATACAGTGGGAAGAATGGCCCGGGGCTTTGGGCAGCGTGTGCTCAGCAATGTAGGGCGTCTCAGCAAAACATGCGGGTATCGACGTGAAACCCACCAACGGGAATGCGGCGTAAACACGGCTACCGTAGACTTACATTGAAGATGAAGTAGATATAGTAAGTTAGATGTTAATTGAGTTGGTTGATATTGCAAGTGAAGACGTTTTAAGTCCAGGCAACATTTTGCCAAGGGATCACCCGTGTGGAGTAGAAAAGTAGTAAACACACAACATCCATCCACGTTGAATATTTACACGGTTAATATCCTTTAGTTTAACGTTTAAACCACCTTAATCACGAGGTTATGGTTCTTATAGACAATACCATACACCTTTGCCTTTTATCGCGCATGCCCTGATCAGCAGGCTGTTCACCCAGCACCAGCAGACCAACATTCCAATCTATAAATAATTACAATTCTGCAGCGTGACGATATTGATCCCATGTGGAAAGGCTGGGTAATTGTAAAGTGACGCCGTCGCATGCTCGCAGTAGAGACCAAGTGATACGTTACTCAAATACGAACTACGGCCGTGACAAGGGGAACAATGTAGATGCTTTTTGACGAAACTACTGTAACATGTCGTGGTAATGGGTCGTGCCAGTTCATGACACTGGATATACAACTGAACGCACATTCCCAACCCCAGGTATATACATTTAGAGCATGGGCTTCTGCATAGGCTTGATAATGCCCTGCTTGATCATGACACGAGGTTTGGTACCACTCTGGAAAGTCTCCTTGGTAGACCACTCAGGGCCCAGAGGCATGCGCAGAGACCGTTCGTACTGTTGCTTGGTTTCGAACTCATGTGGCAACTGGCTTGCCATGTATTTCACGTTCTATAACAAAGTTAGCCGACAGTCACTACTGATGGAATAAAAAGATTGTCTTACCTTCTTGACACGCTTCTGGTTGATGATCACCCGATCAAGCTTGGCGTCCTTGCGCTGCTGGGGCTTCACACCCTCCACAGTAGTCAGATCACGCTTCTGTCTCTTCTGCTGTTTCTTGCTGACACCGTCACCGGCCCAGCTACCCCAGCCTGCGAGCGTGTTGTCTACTACCTTGTCGCCTTCGTCTTCGATGGTGTCCATCTTATCCTGTTCGAAATCTTGGACGACTTCATCGCCGGCGAAGGCTCGCTTTACAAGATCATGGTTCTTGAGTAGGACGGGCACGCTCTCCTCATCATCGCTGTCGTTCTCGGCATGAAATTGCTTTGCGGCAGCTGTTTTGGTGTTCTGCTGCTTCTTGTTCTGCTGCTTTGCTGGGGCAGCTTGAGGAGCAACATCAAGCGAGATATCGATAGTCTCTTGGGCATCTGGGCCAGTCCGACGACGGTTGGTCCGCTCAGTCTGAATCAGCCAAGGATTTTCCTCTTCGGCAGGGGTCTCCTTCTCCTGATGGGAAGAGTTGCGTGAAGGTTGTGAAACATTCTTGTTGGATGTCGATTTCTGCTTCGCAGGAGCGTCGACAACAATGTTAACATCATCGTCTGATCCCGCTCTCGCTGCCTGTGCGTCTTCATCATCGGAGTCAGGGGCTTCTTCAAACTCGTTCTTGAGCAATGGCTTGCGAGGCTTCTGCACAGGGTTCGTCGACTTGCCGAACTTTCGTCGACCGACCTCTGAATCCGCGTCAGACTCGGACTCCTCTCCATGAAGCTCACGCTGGAGTTTGCGGATCTCCGCATCGTTTTGCTCCTTGCGGGCGGCGTCGGCTTTTTGCATGAATTTCATAGCAAAGAGGTCAGCATGAGGTCCCTTCGGGACGTCCTCATCGACCTCATCACCATCGAGGGCCTTGAGCTTCTTCTGGATCTTCTGTCTTTCCACATCAGAAGCATCCTCAGCCCAAGGATCGTCTTCTTCTGATTCGGAGCTCGATTCCAAGTAGTCGTCTTCCCCAGTAGAGACACGCTTGCCTTCGATTCTCTTCCGCAACTCCTCCTCTCTTTGGGCTAAGTCGGCGGCGCTGTTGCGTGCCTCCTCATCCCACGCGGTACGACCGCTCTGCTTCAGACCCTTGGACCATTTGCTTTCACGGTGCTTGGAGCCCATGCGAGCTTCGGCTCTCATGCGCTCACTCTTCTCCTGGTCCATCTCATCTGGATCCACGCCTGCTTCCAGCAGTGCCTGGCGCTCTTGCTGCTCCTGCTTCTCGCGCTCCTTGCGGTGAACACGGCGGTAAGACTTGCTCTTGATCTTCTTGATGCGCTTAGAACGCACTTCCTCTCGGAAGAGTAAGTCACGTCGCTTGCGGAGCTCAGTGCGTCGAGCTTGGATCTCCTCGATTGGAATGTTGCGAGCCTGCAGTTCTTCGAAACTCTGGATCTGGTCCTCGGCCGACTTGCCATCGGCCTCAGCCAGTCCACTCTCCACAAGAATGTTCTGGATAGCGCTTTCCAAGTCATTTTGTGGCTTGGCAACATCCATCTTGTGATTTTGCTCAGCTTCGGGATCAGGCAGAGGGAACGACAGGTGCTCGGCCCTGCGGTTGGCTTTGACAGTTTCGAGCCATCGGTTAAGAGTTTCCTTGCTCTTTTCGTAGGCCGCAGCACGGTCAAGACGATCCTGCTGGCGCTTGGCCAGAGGAGCGTCTAGCTTGCCCGGAATCCCAGTCTTGGACGTCTGAGGGGCAGAGTCAATATGCTTGAGTGAGCTTTTCAGGCGAGAATCCGTAATCGAAGGGAGTAGATCGGCGACAGTCAATTTGTTGGAGGATGTCAGGCCGTATTCCGAAGGCTTGCCTTGCTCTTGTGACTTCTGGGTACGTTTCGTAGGCTTTCCAGTCTCCATAGCCTGGACAAAGTCTTGTAGTTTTGATAGACGGTGCTTGTCTGCACCATCGTCTGAGACAGAAAGGCCGTCGTCGCTCTCCTCGCTTTCACTGTCCCCCTCTGATCCCGAATCCTCATCACTGTCGTCCCTGGCAGCCCGCTTGGCCTTTTTTGATGCTTCCTTGGTGTCCTCCTCTTCGGCAGCAGTGTTCATATCCCAAGCAGTCGCGAGGTCAACAGCATCCTCTCCCAGGTCATCGTCTTCATCTTCGTCATAGTCACCTTCAGATTCCTCCTCGGACTCATCGACATCTTCGTCCAAGTTGATCTCACTGGGCTTCTTCGCCTTGGGTTCCGCTTTCTTTGGCTTGGACTTGGACTTGGATGCGCGGAACGTGAAGCCCTCAAATCGCTCTTCATCACTCTCGCCCAGAGCTTCGTCACTGTCCAGTTCACTGTCGTTGTCACTGTTCACTTGCCCGAGTGTCCATTCGTGTCCTTCACTATCGCTGCCGCCGTCAAGGCTTCCGGTGTCTTCGGTTCTGCGGCGCTTGTGATGCTGGGCCTCTTCATCTTCGTCGTCATCGCCCTCCTGGTTGTTTCGCTTGCGGTTGAAGGAACCGTCATCGTAGGCTCCTAGTCGACTGCGTCGAACACCCAACTTGGTCGGGATTTGTTTCTCTGCAATAGACAGCGCATTGAGGGCCCGGCCGTTCTTCCGTTTCTGCGCTGGTTTTTGATCCGAGCGGTCTTTGGGACCACGCAGCTGAGTTTGGCTGCGAGGCATGGCGAAATTAAAATAAAGTAGAATAGAAGCCTCAGATTAGTACTGGTCAAAGTACTGAATCATCCGACGGCTGCTTTCAAGAGGGGTGTAGATTCGTTGAACTTTTTTTTCCTGGCAGAAAAAAGTTCTCGGCGCGGAGATTAGCGCGACCCGATCATTCGCCGACTTTTGTCTCCCGCAACACTTCCACTCAATCAACTGCCCACCTTCGAACCGGCATCATGTTTAAGCCTACGGAGCCAATGTTCATGCGCTTGCGCTTGACCACCAAGCAAGTCAATGGCGGATACTACAAGGGAAACCGGACCGGCTCCATGGGTGTCTTCGACAAGAAGGGCCAGTACAGATCCCAGGTGGAAAAGCATCGCAATTATATCCCTGCAGCCAAGCTTGAATTGCCTGGACTGCCTGAGGGTTCGAGTACCAAAGAACCGTTCCTGGTTAGTGATTAATGCTATTCCGCATGCCTTCGGAGCCCTGCTAACATGGCTGAAGCTCACTCCCTTCGTCACGAAACACATGCGACCGACGCCTTCAAATTACGTGCAAGACCTTGAAAGAAATGGCAAGACAGTCACCGTGATCCGAGGATTTGAGGGCGCCGATTATCTGAACATGTGGGCCGATACCCGCGAGGCCTACTTCGAAAAATTCCCATTCCCTAAGAAGTCGAAGAAGTCCGAGAAGTCCAAGAAGTCGACAGAGGGAACCTCTGATCAATGATAGCCCTCTCGTGTCTGTGACCCCCACCTGAATGTTAGTATACTTCCAATCCAGCACATAAGAGTGCCTACTAACATTTGTGTCCAGCTCAGCATCACCATCCGCAATCATCTACCTGTGCAGCATCAAATGCACCTTGGGCCTTCCCCCGCTGGCCGATTGAATATATATCCCATGTATTATAGTCTTTACAACCTCATTTGGAATTGGACGGTGCACTCCTTTTTTAGAGGCATCGGTGGCCATGCTCGGCCATCCGCATAACTCCGGGCCGTGGAGTTTGGTTTTGAAAGAAGATTCTATGTTATAGCACTGTTGTTCCATAGTAGCCAGTGTTACTGCATTATCTATACCTATAAGCCCTGGAATAGCCACGATGACTGTGAAGAGCGTGGAAATAAGGCCCATGTCCGAACATAAGCGCGGAACAGGCGTGGCACGTGCATATAAGGAACGATAAGACCTCCATATCGGCGTATGTCATAGTTCTTCATCTTTTCAACCCCGTGATGCGGGCTGCTTCGTTTGCACCTAAAGCGAGTCTTCCTTTTCACCTCACAGCAGCTCCAGCTGCATCATGTTCCAATCATTTACAGGCAGCTCTCGTCGCCCGCGACAGGTGAACCTCAGCGGCCGTGCCACTAATCCTTTTGCTGCATTCCCCGGAAACTCCCCTACTCGATCTACCCCTCATGCCGCAAACCCCGAGACCGCAGTCGCAATTGCCCAGCGCGAACGGCTCCTAAGGCAGCAGGAGAGAGACCGACAGACGGCGTCTCGCGTCATCCAGCGAGTCTGGCGAGGCCACCGGAGCAGAACAGCAACATACAAGGAGTGGAGGTCAGAATGGGACACATTTGAATGGGAGAGGTCCAAGCATGCTTTGATTTTAACCGAGGGCAACGATAGGGCTCCAACGACAGATGTTGAGCGTCTGCAGTGTCTCTTGCGTTGTTCTCCACCACCATACGCCAACGCAGAGCAATGTCTGAATCAACTCAGGCTGTTCGTTCAGTTTGTGGGGTCGCCGAGGGACTTAGAAGACATCCTACGTCTGCTGTACTTCTGCAGCGTCTTTGAGAAGACCTTCCACGCCCTGCCTACGATCGCCACGGAAGGTGAATGGACCGAGCTCTTGAAACGGCTGGCAATCGCTGTTCTGTATTCCCTCGGCTCGGCAACGAATACTCCGACTCATGGAGAAGCTTTGTTACCTCTCCTCCGGACGGTGGTTTTCTTGGTAGACTTGATACCAAAGAAGATGGCAATGATTGCCAACACCTACTACCGTGCCATGGCACACTTGACAAAGAACCTTGTGTCTCTGAGTGATTATCTGGCACCAGAACATGTTGTGAATGCTGCTATTGCCCTTTTACGGCCAATCACATCGGAAACGATGGCAGCTTATGAAGCCTTTGCCATTTCATATCTGAGCGTCCCGGACTTAGCGGCCTATCTTGGCGGACTGGATGGATTGGCCCACCAGATCAACTACAAAGTACTGGCCTCGGCGATTGGGTCATGCATGCACCCAGCGAAGGCAAGTTCTTATGCCCTTCAGGACGTCACGGCTCGAAGTTGGCTGCTTGCATACCTGATCTACTTTCATCGATACGCCCTTGGTGGTCAGGCTAACATTGGAGCCCCTGATCTTGGTTACTTGACTGTAGTATCTGAGTTGCTGAACTCAACAGCTGCTTATCTCACACGGTGCTTGGAGACAGAAGAATCCAACGAAACCGACTCATCCAACGGTCCTTCTTTGCACCCATTCGTCAAGGACCAAGTCACCAGCCTTGTCAATCAAAGTAGCATAACCGGATTGCTTTCACGGATCAGACCGTCCCACCTGACCCAAACAGATATCTCCAACAGCGAATCTGGCTCGTCAAAAGAAGCCAAGATTCTTGCCACATATGCCTTGAACTTGTTGAGGGTATTCCCTCGACGAGGAGATGATATCCGAATGTGGTTGTATCTGGGTTCGGCTCCTTCAGGCGATCAGGTGTCCGGCCAACCAAGCACGAAGATCCCAGCGATCAAGTACTTCTGGCAGGCATCTAGATCCAGTCGGGTCTTTGATATCATTACAAACGAACCGACCAAAGTTCTTTCGCTATTAGAACTCCCGCAACCGGGTTCACGCATCGAAATCCCACACCAGGAGTGGACAATCATTCTCCTTTTCTTTGAGCTCTACACATTCCTTTTGAAAGTCATGGACGACGAAGAATTCTTCTCGAGCGCATCCCCGTTCACAGCCTCCTCTAATACCAAGTCCTCGTGGACGAAGGAAAGCGCCCTGCCCCTCGAAGATGTCAAAGCGATGACCGTCTTCCTCAAAAACCTCGCCTTCACCCTTTATTGGAACTTTGCCGCCTTGAGCGACAAAGTGCCTGTTCCGTCGTCCACCGGTGACCTTAAAAGCTATTTTAACACCGCGAGTCAAGTTCCCGAGCAAATGGAGCGGTTCAATGAAACCCAAGCCAAAGAACAACTCAATGATCTCCCAGGCGTCACAGGTATTCCCCTGGACTATTTCAAAGGGCTAGTCACAGGATTGCTCAGAATGCTACATGAGCGAGAGTAAGTTAGAAATGCGCCGTGCGGCCTGGTACCTTTACTAACCACCAACGACTCTTTAGCTCACGAAGAAAGTTCCTTCCTAAAGACCATTGGCTTATGACCGACCGATTTGACATGGAAGGGTTTATTCCAGCCGTCGTGGGAGAGGAAGAGAAACGCCACCAGTTCCAGGATGACGAAGACGATGAGCCCGATCTTCTAGACGACGATACAGTGGAGCCTTTGGGCATTGCCGGTTCTAATCATGCCCTACGAACAATCCGCATCGAAAACCTACGACGTCGTCAACGGCAGGCCGCCCGTGGAAAGGCCCTTGCTGCTATCGCGCCCAGGCTAGAGTTTCTCCGGAACATGCCCTTCTTCATCCCGTTCGCTACCAGGGTCCAAATTTTCCGCCAATTCATCCTCAGAGATCAACAGCGCCGCCGAAATGGATTTGTTGATCCTGAGACTTGGCGTCTCTCTGTAGCCCAACAATCCCTGATGAACAGTCAGTTCAATGCCCCAGATGTGCTGGCCCGGCATCACGCCGACATCAGACGTGAGAGTGTGTTTGAAGATGCGTTCTCCCAGTTTTACGGGCTAGGTGATGGTCTCAAAGAGCCCATTCAAATCAGTTTCATTGACCAATTTGGATCAATGGAAGCCGGTATTGATGGGGGTGGTGTGACAAAGGAGTTCCTGACTAGTGTCACAACCGAGGCTTTCAAGACTGACGATGACGGGAGCATGTTTGCAGAAAATGACCAGCACCTGCTGTACCCAAACCCAGCAGCGGTCGACCAACTCAAAGAACTCCTCAGTGATGCTGGTCTTGCAAAGGCAAGTGCCGAGTGGCAGGACGATGTGCGTGGTCTTCTTCGACGCTATGAGTTCCTCGGACGTGTCATCGGAAAATGTCTCTACGAAGGGATTTTGGTGGATGTCAATTTCGCGCCCTTCTTCCTGTTGAAGTGGGCACTCACAGGTGGTACTGGGTCTGCAGTGAAGGAATCTTCCTACCGTGCCAATTTGAATGATTTGAAGGACCTTGACGAGGGACTGTACCAGGGTCTGGTGAGTGTCACTGCGTATCGATGTTGATCTTTTTTTTTCTCTTACTGACCATACCATTATAGTTGCAACTGAAGAATTACCCCGGCGATGTAGAAGACTTTGCTCTCGACTTCACAGTCAACAACACAATTCCGATGCCCGGCGGCACAAATCGAACTACCACAGTCGAATTGAAGC
>ERZ1673737.2370-NODE-2370-length-15943-cov-4.357440_pt1 | contig 15943 bp, 14 predicted proteins | sample MGYA00580211_ERZ1673737 | MGnify/ENA primary metagenome ERZ1673737 (study PRJEB41218, sample SAMN15661789) | gut metagenome | host: Homo sapiens | place: Canada: London | collected 2015-08-20/2019-03-30 | study: EMG produced TPA metagenomics assembly of... | reverse complement strand
AAAGCCTCGCTCTTAAGTACGAGGTTTTGTGTGCCCAAAATTTGATAAAAGGATTTGTCAGGTCTATTAGGATTTTTTCTGACAAATTTTCTTCTCCGGCAGTTTTTACAAACTTCTGTCGAATAGATATCTCGTACACAAAGAAAAATGCGTTCCCCAAATCGGCTTGCATCAGAAAATACTCCGCAAAAAGCCCTTTCTCCATTGGCTTTTGCCCAGATCTCTGCTTTCTCATTGGAATCATTACGTGAACTTAGCGTGACCTCGTGTTCCAGTGCTATGAGTTTGCTACCGATAGAATAGGCAACATCACCTGTTCCTAAAATTCCATACTTCATATTGTACAATCCATTAGATTTTAATCATGAATTGTGTGCAAACCGATAGCTTTTACAGTTGCCAAATCCATGTCATCGTAAATGGGACTTTTACCTGTTTCTAATAAAGATATGGCTGCCATTTCTTCTTCAGAGAGTGTGAAATCAAGGATGTTAAAATTTTCTATCATGCGATCTTTGTGTATGGATTTAGGAATAACCACTACATTACGTTGATTTAACCAACGAAAAATAATTGCTCCTACATCTTTATCGTGATGTTTGGCGATCATTTTTAATGTGTGATGATTGAATATGTCATTTAGACCTTCTGCAAAAGGTGACCACGCCTCGTGTTGGATGGCTTCTTGCCGTAAGAATTCATTGGCAGATTGTTGTTGGAAAAAAGGATGTGTTTCAAGTTGGTTTACAGCAGATAAATATAATCGCTGAGCAGATGAATTTTTCTTCAGTATCTTATTTTAGCCGGTACGTATTGAAAAGAATAAAGACAACACCTTCTAAGTATCGTAAAAAAGCCTCTATTTATAAATAATTAAAAATTTACTCTAATCTTCTCCATGATTTACAACTATATATCTTAACAAAGAAGATATTTTCTCTGTGACTTCCTTTGGCTTTTAATAAAGCTTCTTAGATTATTTTCGATTTTTAGGTCTCATGATTATAAACAACTATTTAACAATAATTGGAGCAAAAGCATATAGTTAATGATACATAGCCTAAAATAATCGTTAATGTAATATTTTTTTTAACTCAGTACCAAAAATGATAAAAAATGAAGTAAAAGAAATTTTTATTTTGATAACCTAGATAAGGATATTTATTTAAATATTGAGTAGGAGTAAAAATGAGGAAATCTATTTTATCATTAGCCGTGGCGACTTTTTGTTCGACATCATCTTTTGCTGATACCGTAAATTTTAACGATCCTGAAAATGACTATATCCAAGAAAAGATTAGTTTAGGAACAGGTGATTCTACAATTAATGCTAAGGATGTTGTGGTAAATAATATTTTTGAGATTTTTAGAGCTACGGAAGGTTCATTAACTGTCAACGCAGATAATTTTAAGACCGGTGGTTTTTACTCTAAATTACTAGATAATAATGCTCAATACAAACAGGATATAAAAATTGCTAATGACTTTACTATTTCTGGTTCTTCAGGACTAAATCTTAGCAATTACATAACTAGTAATAATATAAGACAAGATATAAATATTGATGCTAAGAATTTTATTATAAATTCAAATAATATTGGTATTAGTATTGCAACAACAACTTCATCTTATAAACCAAATAATTCAGCAATCAATGTCCATATAAAAGCAGATTCGGTAAATATTGATGCAAACGGTAATCAATCTCAAGCAATATATTTAAGTGGCTCAAATGAAAAATATCGTGATGATAGCGGTGTTTATTTAAAAATAGACTCTAAAAATATTACCCTAAAGGGCGGTGGCTCTTATGGTGGAACTTATGCTGATAATATTGCCGTCTTTGCAACTAATAATTCAATTTTAGATATATGTGGAAGTGAAGGTGGCATACTTAATATTGATACAAAAAATATTAATTCATCAGATCCTAACGCTTTTGGCAATATGTCAATTTTTGCTGATGATGGGGCACAAGTTAACATTGATTATCAAAAAAACTCTAATTTATCATTTAATGGTGGCTTCTCAGCTATGTGGTCTAGAGATGATGAGAAAGCTCGAATCTCAGTTAATGCTCAAGAGGGGTCTAAAACTTTTATAACAGGTTCATTTATAGCTATAGATGGAGATATTGATGTTAAAACTTACGGTAATACTTATATAGATGCACCACTTATTATGAGTCAAAGTGGAATTATTAATATAGATATAGGGGATGAATATTCAACTTCAACTTATAATGGTATCAAAGGCAATCTTGTAGCTTCATATGGTGATGATACATATGGTGATAGCGTTATAAATGTAAAATTATCTGGAAAAAATAACGTCTTTACTGGTACGTCATCAATATATTGGAATGAAGATGAACCTAATGCAAAAGATAAAAACAAGATAAATCTTGATTTAAGAGATGGGGCTCGTTGGGATGTTGAAAAACTTGAAGATGATAATGGTGGTTCTTTAAATAATTATTTAACCTCCTTAAATTTAATGGGGGGGTACTTTAAATATTGGCTATCGTGATGCCTCTGAGGAATTTGACGAATTTAAGACTGTTGAAGTTGATTCCTTATCCGGTACTGATGGTTTAATTTCTTTAAACCTAAACTGGACAGCAACTATTGAAGAAAATGATAAATTACTTGTAAAAGCTGGCAATGAAGGTGTTCATACAGTTAAAGTAAATGGTTCTTCAGGCTCTGAAGCTCCTAAAACTAGCATGAATGGTTTCTTAATTAAGGTTGATAACCCTAATGAAAATTTAAACTTTATTGGTAACAGTCAATTAGAACAAGGTGTATATTTTAGAGATTATCAATTAGATCAAAGAACTAATGCAGACGGTTCAAAAGAATGGTTCTTGACTTACGCTTCTAACAATCCTCCCTCAATTCTTACCCCATCAGCTGAAGCTGTAATCGCCTTTGCCGGAATGGCAGCTCAATCTGCTTTATATCAAAATCAGCTTTCCGATCTTAGATTACGTTTAGGAGAGGTTCGTAATCAAAATAATGCTGGTCTTTGGACTTCAGTATCAACCCAAAGAGAACATTTTGATAGCTTTAATAAAATTGGTTTTATTCAAGACACTTACAGATTTAACCTAGGTTTTGATAAAAAATATGATAATTGGCTTTTAGGAGCTAATGTCAAATATCATAATGCCGATCAAAAAACTAATAAATCAAATTACTTGGCAAAGGGTAATGCAGAGGATATAGGTTTAAATGCATATGCTACCTGGCAAGAAGATGGTTATTATTTAGACTTTGTTGTAAGTGCTGATAGGTATCATCAAGAAATCCATACTAATATGCTAGATAAAAGCAATGTAAATGGTAGCTATCATAATCTAGGTTTAGGCCTTTCAGTTGAGGGTGGTCGAAAAATTTGTTTTGAAAATGAATTATTTTTAGAACCGCAAGCGCAAATAGGATATTACCATTTATGGGGAGATGAATTTTCGTTATCAAATGGTATGCAGGTAAAACAAGATGACTTTAATTCATTAGTTTCACGTTTGGGAGCTGTATTTGGTAAAGACTTCTATGGAGAAAATCATGAATTTTTAGGACAGCTATATTTACAAGATGGAACTAGATATGAAGCCTTAGGAGAGAATTCCATTAATATCAATGGTTATGATTTTGAAGATGACTCTACAAGCTGGGTATTTTACTATGGTGTAGGTGGAGAGCTAAATCTTCAGGAAGATTTCAAAGTTTATGGCTATGTCAGACGAGAAGAAGGAGATGGTTATAGTAAAAACTTTGATATCATGTTAGGTTCTAAGTATATGTTTTAAAACGTATATTATAATATCTATTATAAAAATAACCTTAAAATAAGTATATCTAGAAATTAAAATCTGGATATACTTTTTGCATCCTCACTTTAGATGAGAATGCAAAAATGTTTTTTAATAGAGATGAGCTATAGATTTATATAAGTCGGTATATTTAGCAAATTTTTCCTCATAAAAATCTTTTAAATTCTTGTTTGGAGTTTTTAATTTGCCTTTTTTAGCTAGAGTTTTACCAAAATCAGGTTTTATATCATCAATACCTATTGCCGAAGCTGCAATAATAATATCGCCTAAAGTCTCAGTTTCCTCTTGGGCTAATTGAATTACATTTCTTTGCAGAATATCTGCAAAAATTTGACACCAAATATCACTATTGGCTATACCTCCACCAATTGGTACAGCGGATTGTTCATTTGAAGCATTATGATCAAGCAGATTTTCAATACAATGACGAATTGAAAAGGCTACTCCCTCCATAATCGCACGAATAAAGTCACTGTATGAGGTTGTAAGTGATACTCCAAAGAAAACGCCTCTAGCATTAGGGTCCCAAATAGGGCTTTTTTCTCCTGATAGATACGGCAGAAATATTAAGTGGTTATTAGGCTGAGATTTAGCACATAAGCGGTTCATCTGTTCATAAACACTAATACCAGCGTTAAGAGCATCTTGAAATACCATTTTGCCAAAAGTATCTCTAAACCATTTTAAAGAAATGCCTGCGTTATCTGTGGTTTGAACCGCTGCATAAAGACCATCAAACGCATAGGGGGTAGATAACACTTTATTTTTAAAATATGGCTTATTGTTTATTTGGCAAACGCGACCACTTGATCCTATAGTGATAGCTGCATCTAAAGGTTCAAATACACCTGAGGCTAAGGTTGCAGATATAGTATCAATAGCACCAGCACATACCGGTGTACCTTCACATAAACCAGTAGCTTTTGCTGCTTTCTTCGTCACCTCTCCTACTATGTCGTATGAGTTAAAAATAGGAGGGAGTATTTCTCTTGGAATTTGAGCTTTTAAGATTATCTCATCAGACCAACCACCAAGATTAAGATCATTCATTAAAGATAAACCACTCCGAGGCTTATCAATAGAATATTCGTCTGTAAGCTTTTTAATAATAAAACCGTTGGGTATTAAAAATTTTTCTGTTTCATCGATGAGATCGGGGCGATTATCGATGAACCATCGTAATGTAGGTAAAGCAAAAGAGCCCTTTACAATATTATTACCTGTAATTTTAAAGGCTCTATCATCTCCAACATGTTCTTTAAGCCAAATCTCTTGTGCTACAGCTCGTTGATCATGAAGTCCTACACCATTATAGATAATTTTATTTTTACCCATGAGCATTACAGCATTAGTACTACTTACACCAATACATGCAACACGGCGAGTATCTATATTATCTACATCAATACATAGCTGAATATTTTCTTTAACGGCAGTCCACCACTTTCCAGGATCTTGTTCTGTCCAGTCTTCTTGAGGATGGATCATGCGGTATTCTTGATATCCTGAGGAAACTTTTTGTCCCTTAAAGTCATAAAAACTACATTTTGCACCAGTGGTACCAATATCAATACCTAGTAACAAATCTTTGTAGATAGTCTTATCCATTTTGTCTCCTACAGATTCTCAGGATCTAATGCATGACATTTCGTACCAATACTCAAAGCTATATCTGAATTTTCTTCAATTTCTTCTACTCGATATAAAGCTTTTGTTAAGGTATCAGCAACCACAATAATGCCATGGTGTTTTAAAGCTACTGCATTTTTATCAATTAGCTTATCTGTAGCTTTTTGAGCTAATTCTGAGGAGCCGGCTTTATAATAATCAACTAAAGGTAAATGCTTAGTAAAAATTGCAAAAGCTAGGGTGTAAGCTGGCACCATATCTTCAGGATCTTTTATATCTGTGCAACTTAAAGCCACTGTTTTGGGACTATGGGCATGTACTATAGCGTTGATATCAGGCCTTTTTCTATAAGCTAATAAATGCAATTCATATTCCTTTGATGGTTTCCCTTGAGAAATTACCTTTCCTGAAGGAATATCCATAAGCACAATATCTGAGCTATCAAGAAGCTCAAAATCGCTTCCTGTAGGCGTAATTAACATGGTATTGCCTAACTTTGCAGAGACATTTCCATGGGTAGCATTTACCAATTTAGTCTGTCTTAGAGTTCTGCAGATTTTTACGATTTCTTTAGAAAGTTCATCTAATTGCATAATCAAACCTTATCTAAAAACTTCAACTAAATACATAGAAAGTTCAGGGAATGCGAAGGTTAAAGCAGCTCCTATGGTAATAACCGTGACGATATAAAGTACATCAGGGAAGGTTTGCTCAATCTTACAGTTTAAAATTCTGCATGCAGTAAAGAGACCTACAGATAAAGGAGGAGTGATTCCACCTACAGCTAAGTTAGCCATCATTGCTACACCAAAATGTACTGGATCCATTCCCATAGAAGTAACGATAGGGAAAAGAATTGGCGTAATTAAAATAATGATACAAATAGTCTCCATAAAGCAGCCTAAAACCCACAATAAGCCAAAGAAGACAGCTAAAATCATGTAGGGGTTTGTAGTAAAACTTAATAGAGCTTCGGTAAACATTTGCGGCACATTTTGCGTGGCCATGATCCAACCAAAAGGAGTCGCTGCAGAGATAATAAATAAAATGATTGCTGAAGTAATTACTGACTCAGTAGTAGCCTTTATGAATTTACTAAATGTAAGTTCTTTATAAACAAAGACAGCTAAAAATAGGGCATATACAGTAGCAATTACTGATGATTCGGTTGGTGTTAATAATCCAGAAATAACACCACCAATAATCAATACAGGTAAAAATAGAGGCAAAATAGCATCACAAATGATTTTAATGCGATCACCTGCTGTATAGTTAATTCTTTCGCCTGAACCAATATTGCGTTTTTTAGCAATCAAACAATTCATTAAAATTAAAAGTAAAATAATGAATACGCCAGGTCCAATTCCAGCAATAAAAAGATCTCCTACGGATACGCCTGTGCTTCCTGCATAGATAACCATTACTAATGACGGCGGAATCAAGGTTGCCATAACACCGCCACCAGCTAAAATACCAGCAGTAATACCAAGGCCATAACCTTGTTTAAGCATTTCTTTTCCAACAATACCGCCAATAGCTGCGGTTGAGGCAACACCAGATCCTGAAACTGCACCGAAGAAGCCACAGGTAACTAAAGTTGCGGCCCCAAGACCACCAGGGACTTTACTAACGAGCATATTTGCAAGTTTCATAAGTCTTGGAGTACTGCCATAAGCCATTAAAGCTCCAGCAAAAATAAACATTGGCAGAGCCATCATGGTATAGGATTTAGCTCCATCAACCATACGTTGAGCCATTACCATAGGATCTGGATAGCCCTGGTAAAGCAAGAAGCTCATAACACTTATGCCAATAGAAAAAGCGACTGGTACACCTAAAATCAAACAAGCTGCCAGGACAACGAAAATAATTGTTACCGGATCCATGATTAAGCCTCCTCTTTTTTGCCTTTAAAATCTTCAATTGCACGTAAAATCATGAAGATACAAATTAAGAAAGCTGAGACAAAAAATACAATATAGTTAATTGCCAGAGGCAACTTCATTGCCGGTGACATAGTATGTAAATTAGCTACAATTAAAGGATAAGAGTAATAACAAAGTGCAATGGAGAAAATGGCACAGGCTAAATCCCCCAAAGCAAAAATAGCTTGAGACAAGCGCTTTGGTAACAAAGCTACAAAAAGCTCAATACGAGTATGAGCATTTAAAGTGGTAGCTAAAGCTGCTCCTAAAAAGGTTATCCAAATCATGCACATAGCAGATAACTCTTCAACCCATTTAAACGAACCGCCAATAATGTTACGATTGATAACTTGGATAAATACAATGCTTGCCATTAAGGCTAGTGCAAAGCAACATACCCACGTTACAAGCTTTTTGACAATATCAATAAGTTTCATAGCGCTTGTCCCTCAAATTTATTTCTGAGATTTCAATGCTAAATCAATCCACTCAGGACCATGTTCTGCATTGAATTTATCCCAAATAGGCTTAACCTTTGCACGGAAGGCTTCTTTATCAACTTCGTTGACGTTCATGCCTTTTTCTTTGAGCTTGGCGATGAATTTAGATTCATCAGACAGGTTTAAATCCAAAGTACGAGCACTAGCGGCTTCTTCTTTGATGATAGTTTGAGCATCAGCTGGTAGAGCATCAAACCATTTCTTATTTACGCCAAAAACGCAGTTATCATACATGTGGCCTGTAAGTGACATGTAATTTTGTACTTCATATAAGGATGAAGCCAAAATATTAGCTGCAGGATTTTCCTGACCTGAAACAGTGCCTTGTTGTAGAGCTGTGAATAACTCTGAGAAAGGAAGCATTACAACGTTAGCATCAAAAGCCTTAAACATCTGAACTTTCATATCATTTTCAGAAGTTCTAAATTTAATGCCTTGCATGTCTTCAGGTTTTACAATTGCTTTATCTTTAGTTGAAAGGTGACGATATCCTGATTCCCAATAGGACAAAACATAAGCACCATTAGGCTCAATAATGTCTTTAGCAAATTTTTGACCAAATTCGCCATTCCAAGCCTTTCTTGCACCTTCTAAGCTTTCAAATAAGAATGGAATTAAAGAGACGTTGGCGGCAGTATCATAACGTTCCCAGAAAGATCCTGACATAATTACAGATGATTCTAATGTACCTAGGTTCATCTGCTCTAACATCTCAAGCTCGCCACCTAAAGAACCACTGTCATAAACATTAACCGCAACTTTGCCGCTTGTGCGCTTTTCAACATTTTCCTTAAATTGCTTTAAAGCAATATTGATAGGGTGTTCAGCTCCAGCAACATGGCCAATGTTCATAGTGTACTCAGCCTTAGCGTTATTTGAGGCCACAGGCTTATTAAAAGTAGGGGCTTGCAATGCAAAAGCACAGCTACAAGCACCAACAGTAGCTAAAGTAGCAAGACCTTTAATAGTTTTTGACATTTTGCTCATATATTTTACTCCCGATGTCGCATGTTCCACTCAATGGAACACTTATAATGTTAGTATTAAAAATACATAAAGCAGTTGTATACCAGTCATATATGCGAGATAAATCACAAAAATAAAAAGTGATATATATCAGATTTATTCAGATTTTGTTCTATTCAATGAAACAAAATAAATGTGGTAAAATAGCGGAGTAAACACAAGTTGAGATAAAAAAGATGGCTGATAATTCTAATATAAACTTATTAAATAAAGCCTTTGACATAATTGAGCTCTTTGTAAATGAACGCAGAGAGATGGGGGTAACCGAGATTAGTCGTAAACTTAATCTGGTTAAAAGTGGAACTTTTAGAATTTTAAACACCCTTAAAGACCGAGGTTTTATCTTTCAAAACCCGCAGACAAAAGCCTACGGTTTAGGGCTTAAATTTTATTTTGTAGGAGCTGAGGTTTTATCTAAAATGCCTTTATGTACGGCGGCAAGACAAGCTTTAGATCCTCTCTGTGACTATTTCCATCAAAATTTTTATTTTGCAATACCTTTTTTGGCAACAAAAGGCGAACAAAAAATCATTGTTATATATGTGACTAATAATAAAGATGTCGATAATGTCTTTATAAATGCTGGAACTATAATCAGTGCTCATTGCCTAGCTATAGGTCAAAGTATATTGGCTAATTTGTCGGATTCTGAGCTTTTAACTATTAAGGACAGTGTATTAGAAAAAATTACCGACAATACTATTGATAATTGGTCAGATTTAGACAAAAAAATCGCCGTCATTAGGGATAAAAATGTAGCAATCAGTGAGAATACCTATAAACAAGGCTTTATGGATATAGCTGTAACGGTTTATGATTCAATGCATTATCCAATAGGTGCGATTGGAGTGTTTGGCGATAATATTAAAATCAAAGGTATAAGCTACAATTCATTAGTTAGAAAAATGCATGCAGCTGCAGCTAAGATCTCTGAAATCTTATAAGTTTGAAAATTTTCATAAAAAACTATCTTTGTGATTTTTTTACATTTTTATAAAAAAAAGCATAAAAAATTTAAATTTTAATCTTAAATGGCTTAATTGTATAAGTCTGTAAGTTTAATTAGTTAACTACATAAAAATTCGAACTAAAATTCAAAGCTATGCAGTCATACTATAGGCATAATTTAACATAATATAAATTATGCGAAGTTGAATTAAGTAATATGGGCAAGATTTTTGAAGTCTACAATTAACCAGCATTTTGTAATTCAAGCTGCGTTAATTTTAAAATTTACATAAATTAACATTTTTAAAATGTAACGACTCATTAACCTAAAAGTTTAAATTTTTATTTTTGGATAATAAAATTCAATGTTACTAACTTGCTGATAAAAAAATACCTTTTAAATCTTCCCCTACTTAGACTGATATTTTTAGGTATTTAATTTACATTGTTGCTTAATTATTTAAATTATTAAACCATTGCGGCATGAAGGAAATCATTCCATTATAAAAATTGAGATTAGTTATTCTAATTAGTAAAATTAAAACAAAATTGTTTAAACAAACACATATATTAAAGATTTTTTATATAATTTTTTACATATAAGCATATCTTGTTTACATAAATACACTGGTAATTAAGTTGATAACTTTAGAAGAAATAGCTGTATTGGCTCAGGTATCAAGACGTACAGTATCAAGAGCTCTTAAAGATAAAAATCTCGTAAAAAGAGAAACATATGAGAAGATTATTTCTATCGTCAAAGAAAATGACTATCAGCCAAGTCTTTACGCACGTGCCTTATCTATTGGGAAAAAAAGATTTATTTTTGTGGTTATCGATCACCAACCAGTCTCTTTCATCATGCTCTTTTGAAAAGCGCTAAGAAAAAAGCTAAGGATTTAGAAAGACTTAATGTTAGCATTGAATTTTTCTCAGACAGCTTAGATGATCACTTATCTGATGAGGAAATAAATAATATTACAGCAAATTTTGATGCTGATTTCTTAATTTCCTTGCCAAAAGATTATGGTTTTCCTTTGAATACAGCCTTAGTTAATACAGCAATTAAGAAACATATTCCTGTAATTTATTTAAACATGGATGGTCAAATTAAAGATAGACTTTGTTATGTTGGATGTGATTACGAAAAAGCTGGAAAAATTGCCGCAGGTTTAATGGGGTTAGTACTTAATCAAAAAGGTCGCATTGCTATTTTAAACCAATCATATCCAGATTTTGCTTCATGTACATTTCGCTATAAAGGCTTTGTAGAACAATTGCATAATAAATCCCCAGATATCAATATTGTCTATGAAGATTTGTTTTTTGGTAAGTCAAATGACAGCGAAATCGTACGTAATCTAAAACAGGCTGATATTGATGGTATTTATCTTATCACCCCTGGTAATTATTCCATTTGTCATAAAGCCTATAATGCTTTAAAACATAAACAGGTAAAGATTATTACCAATGATTTATTAGAGCCATGTGAACAAATGCTAAAAGATGGCACCATTTGTGCTGTGATTTACCAAAATCCGGCAGAACAAGCTGAAAAAGCTTTGGAAATCGCTCATATGTATTTGTTATCTAATGAGAAAAATAAATATAAAGATATAAATTGCGAACTGTCTATTTTAATTGGTGAGTGTTTGTAATTGAGGTATATTTCCCTTATTACTTAGTATTTTAACTAAAAAGATTAATAAGAAATCTCTATCTTTGCTAGGTTAGATGTTTTAGGTAATGTTTTCTACCAATCTATTATATTTTTATTGCCTCTATTTTCTAGGGGTTTATGCAAGCAAAATAGAAATTTTAAGATTGTAAACCTCCTAAAATTAGGCGTATTTTGCCTGCATTTTTTATATGCTTATCTAGAAATTTAACCACCATTTTTCGTACGGTTTATTATTTTTATTTAGTAAAACCACATCGGAATAAAAAGGTGTAAGTAGCATATATTCTTTATCGCTAGATAATCTATCTAGCATGTTATATGGAGCTTTAAAGCTATGATTACTCAAACTAAAGCGCCCTGAATGTACAGGAATTAGATATTGTGCATTCAAATCATTACAGGCTTTTGCAGTTTCTGCAGGAAACATATGTATTTGAGCCCATTTCGCATTATATTGCCCATTTTCTAATAAGGCATAATCTATAGATTTAAATTTTTTGCCTATTTGAGCAAAATGTTCCCCATAGCCACTATCGCCGCTATAGTAAACTTTTAATTTATCGCTCTCAAACAAGAAACTTGCCCATAAGGTTTGGTTAGCTTGCAACGATCTTCCTGAAAAATGCCTTGCTGTTAAAGTATGGATTTTGAGATTATCAATTGATATGCTTTCATCCCAATCAAATTCATATATTTTACTAGGATCAACCCCGAATCCCTCTAAGATAGCTTTAATACCTAAAGGACATATAAAAATTTTTGTTTTATTTTTTAAGGCTTCAATAGATGATCTATCTAAATGATCGTAATGATCGTGTGATATTATAATCATATCAAGATCCTTAAAATCATCGGCCTTGTATACTGTAGTTCCTTGATATGCATTATTAATAAAATTTATTGGGGAAGCGTAATTACTTAATACAGGATCTACTAATATCTTCTTTCCTGATAATTGCATATAAAATGAGGAATGTCCTAGCCAAATTAAGAGATCTTCTTTAGACAGTGATTCAAATTTTATTTTTTCAAAAGTAATTGCTTTTTGTGGGCTAAGATTTGAGTTGTCTCTAAATAAGAATTTTACTGTTTCAACAATCTTATTCGTATCTTGGGTCATAAGTGTAGTATCTTGTCTATTTACAAATTGACCGTCCCTATAATTGATACTTTGATGAATCTTATTTGCATAATCTCCTTTAGGTAGATTTCCAAGTGATTTAAAATCTATACAAAACAATAAATAAGATATTATTGCCAGAATTAATATAAGGAAAATAAATAAGAACTTTTTCACAATTTTTATTCTAATTGATACCTAATTGATAATGACATTTATCAATTAGGTATATATGTTTAAATATTAGGTAATACAACTGCTTTTAATATAGGATCGTTATTATCACAAAGTCGCAACATTGTGGATTGTAACTTTTCCATACATACTATATCAGTTACATATTTTTCAGCTTCTATAGCACCTGAAGCAATTAAATCGATTGTTTCTCTAAATTCTTTTTCCGTGCAAGATACACTTCCAAGTAATTTAATCTCATGTAATACAACTTTATTTAATGGAATTTTGATTTCATCAGAGATTGTATTACCGATTAAAACAATTTTATGTCCAGGTTTTATATTACTAATACAACAAGATGTAGCGTGTTCACTACCAACAGCTTCAAATGCCACATCAAAACCATCTTTAGCTATACTCTTCAAGTTAGCATCTAGTAGAGCTACATCTGAGGCATTACAATAATGGTCTACAAATCCAAGTTCTTTTGATTTTAAAATTTTCTGCTCTGAAATATGTGTCATAACCACATAAGAAGCGCCTTTAAGCTTACATAAATTGGCAATAAAATTACCAATAATTCCAGAACCACAGATTAAAATCTTATCGCCTTTTTTGATATCAGCTTGTATTACAGCATGATATGCTACCATTAAAGGATCAATTGTTGCTGCAGCTAAATCACTTACTGAATCTGGAAGTTTATATGCATTCTTAGCTCTACCTATAAACTTTTTACTGTAGCCTCCGTTACATATAAAGCCAATATATTTTCTTCCATTAACATCTGAACACAGATGTTCCATACCTTGACTACAATTGTCACAGCTTGAACAGTATAAATTGGCCCAAAATACAACCCGGTCTCCAACTTTAAAAGAGGACTGGTTTGGATTTGTTACTACTCCACAGAATTCGTGTCCCATAACAAAAGGATCGATATCTGCAGCCCAACTTTTACCAGCTTTCCACATATGGACATCACTACCACATACTCCACAGGCACTAACATTTATTTCAATATCAGAGTCAGTAAGCGTGGGTAAAGGAACATCCTCAATTGTAAAGTTTTCTTTGCCTCTTAAAACAACACTTTTTGAGTATTCCATATATATTCCCTATTTTGCAGGTTCTACAGAGAATTCTTCATCTGTAACTTTATCAAGCCATACAGTTTCGTTTGGTAGATTTTGTATTAAAGTTACATGGGACATCCAAGTGTTTAAGCCAGCTCCATGCCAATGAATTTGGTTTGGAGCAATTCTAATAACATCGCCTTTTTTAATAATTCTTGGTTGAGCATCTTCTTTAAATTGGAAGCGACCTTCTCCTGCTACAACCATCAATATTTGTCCACCAGTGTGATAATGCCAATCAGTACGAGTACAAGGCTCAAATGTAACGTTACTAATAGGGGCTTTATATACATCGCTACCATCATACATCTCTTGAAGGTATGAACGACCGGTAAAATACTTGCTAAAAGGGTTAATCTCCCCTTGACCAAAAATAGTATCTATAGGTGCATTTATGTATTCATTATTAGTATTAGCAAATGCACTTGTTATTGCCATAAAAAGGACACCAGTAACCATATATTTTAATTTCATAATAAACTCCTATTTCCTATTACATATTGCGTGTAATAAGAAATATACCGATTATAGAAATTTAGTAAAATATTGTTTTTTTATATATAGATATGCAAAAAATTTATAAAAAAATGCATAAAGATAAAAAAACTCTAGGTCTTACAGTTTTCCCACATGCGTAGATTCCTATGTCATCCACGGTATTTTATAGGTATCGTTAAGAACGATATTTATCTAACTTCTTTCTAAATATTTATTGCCACATACTTATCTTAATTATGATGACTTCCACAATTAAGACAAAACCATTCTCTAATCGCCAAGTCTTTTGTGTTGTTATCATCAGTGAGAAAATGATCCACATGCACCAATAAGATTTTGACCCACCCTGGCTAAACTAATGGTTCTGAATTTACTTTTAGAGAGCTTTAAATTGATCGCCTTAAAGGCATATGTGAACATTTGAAAATGCATAAGCGATGGTACTGGTATCTGACTATATGTCATAAACTTTTAAGGAAAGCAGTAAGGACTCCCTCTTATTTTGCTATTGTTGAGGTGGTTAACCTATTTCAATTATTAAGCAATATAGAACAACATAACATAATATCTAAGCTTAAATGGTTGCTTCAGATCTTCAAAGTAATCTCCTACATCTAATCATTTCTCTGCATCCCTAAACTTAAGTACGAGGTTTTGTGTTCCCAAAATTTGATAAAAGATTTACTGGCTTAACTTAATGTTATTAAGAAAGTCTTCTATTATAAATTTTGCTTGCGGTATGTCATCTCGATAAATACCGAGACTCTCTAGAATTGTACAATCTGGAGGCAAACTTTGTTTTAACTCTTGATTAAGTCTGGGCATTCCACTTGTACCGTGAGAGAAAAATGGAACTATTGTTTTTCCTTCAAAATCTTTTTTATTATTTTCAATATAGCTAATCATAGGCATGGGTAGAGATCCTCCCCAATTTGGACAACCTATAAAAATTACATCATAATTTTTAATAGAAGGAATTTTGTTGATTTCAGGTCTAGTGTTATGAGCTTTTTCAGTGGACACTTGCTCTAAACATTCGTCAAATATTCCCGAATATTTATTCTTTGTAACAATTGAAAATTTATCGGCTCCAATTTGTTGAGTGATAATATCAGCCATTAACCCAACATTACCAGGAAGAATAACACTTGCAGATGTTATAGCATCTACATCAAAATCATCTGAAATCCTTTCTACATTCTCAGCCCAAGTGAAATAAACAACCGCATATTTTGATTGTTTGGCATAAGTAACGGTACTAAATAGAAGAAAAATTATTAAAAATAAATATTTCTTTAAATGCATATCGTTTACCTCTTTTTTAGCTAAATATATCAAAGGCTTCAATACAATAATTTCAAAAAAAATTTGAAGATTATATAAATAATTCAAGGACAGTAATGAAAATACAAATCATAACTATCCTTGTCACAATTTTTATTGAGCTACCTGCTCTAATGCTTCTTTG
>ERZ1673737.2369-NODE-2369-length-15946-cov-6.987666_pt1 | contig 15946 bp, 18 predicted proteins | sample MGYA00580211_ERZ1673737 | MGnify/ENA primary metagenome ERZ1673737 (study PRJEB41218, sample SAMN15661789) | gut metagenome | host: Homo sapiens | place: Canada: London | collected 2015-08-20/2019-03-30 | study: EMG produced TPA metagenomics assembly of... | reverse complement strand
AGAAAATTTTACCATAAAAGATCTCAATGAAATATCAAAAGCCCTCAACCTGGATTATGAAGTAATTTTCACGATAAAAGAATAATGAAACGAGCTCCCAAGGAATTTTCCATTTCTGGAAGCTCTATCCTTCGAGATACAAAGGAGACCTTTGAACTTCTTGCCATCATCCAGAAATCATGGTAAAATTATCATATGGGTGCTACCATACCACGGTAGGCGGTTAGCCTTTCTTTTAGGAGGGCTCGTGTGAACCCTCCAGAAAGGAGGGTCGCTATGGATATTACAGATTTACTGGCTGTGTTGAGCCTGTGCTTAACCTGTTTTCAGATCGGATATACATTCGGAAAAAACGCACGAAAATAGCCGCCCCAGACCTGCAAGTTTGAGCGGCTATTTTCGCAATAACTTATAAATCAGGCTAACCGTCTATCGGTAGCACCTTTTATATATATAATATATCATTTCTCACAAAAAAATTCAAGATCCCTCTTAAATAATAAAAATATGCTTCCGAATCGCATCTTCAGCCGTCTTAGAATGAACCACTCTATAAAAATTCTCGAAACTAACTTAATAATATAATTGTTACCGTCTCACACCTCCGGTACAGAAAAATTCTAAAGAGGCTGACGCCCAGCAAAAAGTAATTTCTAATTCGACAATATCTTTAATCCCATTGCCAAAATGAAAATAACTCCACACTCTACTAAACACCATTTATCTTTATAAAAAGCGTTTTTTAATTCAGGATATAGCTGATTCAAATGATGTAAACGAAAAATGCCACCTATAAACCATATTACCGAAAATACAACAATTCCATTAGTTAAAAAAACTCCTTTTGTCATTTGAAAAAACACCAATATCTTCTTTAAATATAAGCTTAATAAGCTCCCGCACATTCCGAAAAGAAAAAAACGCCAAGTTTTTACCAAATCTCTCATCACAGTAATACCTTAATCATAAATAAAACTGTATTGGGTCTGCCCCGGAGTCCAGCCTAATACTCCATCATTTGTATATCCATATGTATAATAAACTTTAACAGACACTCCTGTAGCATCAATATTATGTTGATATTCAGTCCATATCGCTTGTGCAACAACGATAGCGATACCTGCCGCCAACCCCTTTCCTACCAAAAGTGCAGCAATTCCAGTAGCCCCTGTAACAGCTGTATCAAAATGGATTCTATATGTTTCAGCATGTATATCTCCTATTTTAGGACTTGACGGAAATGTACAAGGAGATACATTATTTATAGATTCAATTCTATCATGTTCTAATTTGAGAATAGTATCAATTTCCGATGAACTATAGCCATATCTTTTCATTAATTGAATCAATTCTCCGTCATTCATCTGAGAGTTTTCCACCGAAATAGCCATTTCATATGATTCGACATATAATTTATCGGCTGCAAAGGCTGGTGTTAACACGGATAATGTAAAAAGACTTGTACAAAGGCAAAGCGATAAAATTTTTTTTGTTTTTTTTCATAGCAGACTCCTTTCTTAATTACAAACCTTATAGGCATTTAAAAAATGTCAACATAAACCAATAACCTCTTATCTCTTTTCCCCTTTCCTAGAAAATATTACTAACTATGTTTTGTTTCACAATCATATCATATATTTTCTAAAATGTCACGTATATATTTGCTATTTTCTGATATTTAAGAATATTTACAGCAAAATTAAAATATCATTACATTTTCTTTAATTTCTGTATGTTCATTTTTGCCCTATTCATAAGTTCGGCAACATTTTCATTTTAAATAATAAAAACATGCTTCCGGAGCGCATCTTCAACTGCTTTTGGGCTTCTTTTTATATACCTCTGCGTCGTCACAACCGAGCTATGCTGCAGAAGTTCCCGAACCAACTCAATATCGTGATCGTTATCTTCATACATTTCAGACGCAAAAAACTTTCTGAAAGAATGAGTCCCAATATTTTCATATCCCAAATAATCCGCCACCTTCTGCAGATATTTTTGGACTGTTCGAACTGTGATCGGAAAGATCCGCTTATCCGCCGGAATATATCGTCCCATGCAGTATATGTATACAAACTGATATATTTCAAGTGGAACGATAAAAGTACGCTTCTTCTGGGTCTTATGCTCCACAATGTCTATCCGGTAGTTCGTCCCATCTTTCAGAAAATCCGATAAGCGCAGCTGCAGAATATCTTCAATTCTTAGCCCCAGATTGGCCTCCAACATCAGGCAGGTTGCAATTCTATCATTCGGGCGGAACCCAGCACCGCCGGAACGCATCGTTTCAATGATCTCTTTCAGCTGCTCTTGTGTCAGTGCAACGGTCGTTTTGTTTGCCATAAGTTCGTATTTTCTCCTTAATAAGTTCGTATATCTAACATTATATCTGTAAATCCTTGTAAAATCAATAAAAACAGTACGTATAATATACATTATACGTACTGTTTTTTTTAATGCACCCTTCTCATCTGATGAAAAGAATTTATTCTATCTTCACAAATGCCTTTCGCTCTTTCTAAAACATATCTTACTGCAATAGAAAAGCGTCCTCTGCTTTTATACAGGGACGCTTTTCTATTACCAGTCATCTATTTTTCTAGCGAGTCCTGTTGGTATAAACCACCACATAACTAATAAAATTATAAGTATTACATCCGCTACCTTCCCTAAAAATTGCAAAGGAATCATAGCAAATCCTATAATAGGTAACGTTAATACTTGGATTATATATTGTACTAATTCCCCCAATGAGAAAGAGCCAAAAAACTTCGGCGGCGGATCGTCATAAGGAAATTTTTCACGAAAATCATAAGGATAGAGTAAATGTTTAATATACAATACGACTGCAGTAATTATAACACATTCCGGGTAAAACATTATATATTTCATATTCCGTTATATCCCCGCATAGTCAGAAAAGCGCAGTGCGTACCTGCCACTATAGCCGTACTGTAACGATAACCACGCCACGTAATTAAAAAAATCTGTATATGTTTCGATAGTAAAACTAATCATTGTAGATGTTAAAGTTCCCAAAACAGATCCCGCTACTCCCGCACATCCACCAAGGATATAGCTGCAAACAACCACAGCCGAATTTTGAATCAATTTTTCCTTATCAACTTCTCCATAATTTAAGAGAATAGTATCATCTTCCATATACTGTTGAACTAAAGCATTCAAGCGAACATTTGGATCCTCCGAACACTTGGATATCATCTGATTTACCATCCACTTTGAATCCTCACAAAGATCTTCTTTATTTAAGCTCGCGTCAAATCCATTGAGTAACTCAGCCAATGCTGTAGAAAAAACATTTCTTGTAAGAACAAAATGTTCATATCCTTCTGTTAACGTCTCATAATTACCTTTTAATGAAGAAATCCCAGAAGCCAGTGACCCAACTTTTTGTATCGAACTTGAAACCTTTGTTGAACTCATATAAGTATCATATGCCTGTCGATCAGAAGCCGTCAGCCACCTTGCCAAAGCTCCATCAGGACCTGAACGTTGTTCTCCATCTAAAAGTAAAGCAGCCTTTCCCTGATTCCAAAAATAATCTTTTCGATCTACATAATGAGATATAAACATATACTCTGCTTCTTTGGCTATATCTTTTGCACGGTTCTGCTCGATGCTCCATTCAGCACAATCTATCGAATACGCAATAGATGTCGCTTTTGCCTCTTGTAACTCCTCGTCCTGAGCTAACGTTTCTATTCTATATATACTTCTTGAAGCGAGGTAATCATTGAGGAAAGCTTCCGCATCCGCCTCCCAATCATCAGTGATATTAAGATTTGAAAAATCTTCAACACTAAATTTAGTTTTGGTTGTATCTTCGAATTCTGACACAGCTTCCGCAGCTGCTAAGCCACTTACAAGGAAGTCATGCACTTCCGTACTATTGGAAGCTCGTCCTTGAGTTGATTCACTTGCAAAAGTCGGTGCAGCAGTTGAGCACATTATGATACTCAATGTTAAGCCAAATGCAACAAAACGCTTGAAAGTTTTCATTCAATTTCCTCCTCTTAATCCTAGTTTATTTGTATTAATGATATTGTATTTTTTATATTCTGTCAAGCGTCTTATTGCATTATCAAAATTCTGAAACATTTTATAATAAACCTATTTTTCTCTGTTTTTTGTGGTGGGCTACGTCCCTTGTTTACTATATTTTTGGAGATGATCTGAATCACCATAATGGCAAGATAGTACCGGAAAATATGGCCATCTATCAAGCGAGGGGCACATACTTACAGAAGCAATCTATACAGAGGCAACTATCTTTGACTCTAATAAAGCACCTGTAAAAACCGAAGACGGCTCTGAATATGATATCGATAGCTATGGTCGGAAAATCGACTATTAATATTGATTCTGAAGTAAATGCGTCACTTGCTGAGGTAGTGCTGGATGTCTCATCCAGCATGTAGGACGGGCACCGTCCTGGACCGAAAGGGATGGCTTCGCCGGGAGACTGGAAGGCTCCCAAAAGAACAAATTAAGGGGCTAAATGCCCCGCGTGGAACTTGTTTCCACTAATTTGCTTAGTGCAAAATAGCGGATGCCATAACCTAAAAAGTCACGAAGCGCCATAAGGGGCGAAACCACTCATTGGGAATGCAGCTGCGTAGAGCAACCTGCACGACCTTTGAGTGGTTTCGTTCCTTACGGCGTACACTTCAAACAAACTATTTTCTTTCTTCCTGAAGCATTTCGACTTTAGCCTGCAGAACCGCATTCTGCTTTTGTAACTCCAAAAGAGCATCCGCCTTTTCCTTTTCTTTGGCTGCCATACTGCGCTCCAAAACCAGCTCTGCATCTTTCACCTTTTCTGACAGTTTCCGCTCCATCTCTGCTTGCAGACTAGCTTTCTCATACTCTGCAGTTCTCTGATTCTCTGCCATTTCATGATTCAGTTCCGTGATTTTTTTTCGAGCCTCTTCCAGTTCATTTTTAAGGGCATCATAATTTTCTATTTTTGCCTCTGCCTCCGCCAGCTTAGCCGAAAGCATATCATTGATTTTCTGCTTTTCCACTACCAGGCTATTCGCCGTATCTGCCTGTTCTTTTGCTGCTGCAGCTTCTTTTTCTGCCTGATGACTGCTCTTCTGATACTCGGATGCTGCTTTTTCTGCCTGCTCTTTTGCTTCCTGGGCTGACGTGATCCGCGCACGCATATCCGCTTCCATCTTATCTTTTAGCTCTTTAATCTCTGCAATCTGTGTATCTTTCTCAATGACAATCTGCTCTTTACCGGTAACAGCTGCCAAAAACATTGTCCTGATATTGGACAATGCTGCATCTAATGCCTGTACATCCACACCCCCCTGCTTCATCGCATGACCGTCAAAATTTTCCTTCGCCATTTCAAACAGTCGGCTCAGTGCAATTTCCTTTTTTACACCATCTTTCGACAACTCATTTAATAACTCGTTTCCCTGGCGAATGACCTCTTCACTTGCTGCTACTGCAAAATTTCCCATCTTCATGCCTCTCTTTCTGGCTATTTTCCGTTTCCTGATGTTTATCAGTATAACACAACTGGCGACTCGTTTCAATGATTATATTAATTAATATTAATAGGTTAATATTAATTAATATAATTGTCCGTTATATATTAATTAATATTAACCTATTAATTTATAGTTTATCTATAGTTTTCGGCCCTCCGAGGAGGGTCAAGGGTGGGGCGCGGTGTTAGGACCAACGGTCCTAACGCCGGGGAGCTCGGGGCACCCTTGCGGGCGCATTTCTGCGCCCGGATGCCTCGGACCTAAGATACACTAATTTAATAGTTCAGAATGCTCCCGATAGCTGTAATAAGCATTTTTATGTACTCCGGCTATGATAATATGGTCGCAAAAATCGACACCACAAATTTTAGCCACCTGGGCGATCCGCTTTGTCAAACGGTCATCATCTGCCGATGGGGTCACGTCTCCGCTCGGATGATTGTGTACAATACAAAAGGTACTTGCCCCACACAAAAACAGCCGTTGCATTATCTGCGGTGGATTTAAAATGCTTTCTCGGCTTGTGCCGTGGCTCAGCTCAAAAAGTCCAATCAGATGCATTTTTACATCAAACGCAACTAAATAAACATGTTCTTCAGGTAACTGGTCCGCACGATAGGTATATCGGATAATATCCGCTACTTTTCTAGGGCTATCATGTTTTTCATCATCCGTGATTTTCGTATTTCCCACGGTTGCCAAATATGGCAACCGATTTTCTCCTACTCTCATTTCATACTTTCGTGCGTTCATCGTTTTCCCTCCCTCAGTGGCTCAACCTGGGAAGATGCGAAAAAAAATGCTGCTTTTTTAAATATCCGCTCTTTCTCTTCTGTTTCTTCACCATCCTTTTTCTTGGCGTCTGCATATTTCCAAATCTCCACCTTGGCGATCGCCTTTTCCCCTCTTTTAACTCCATAACCGTATTCTTTCCAACGGCTAAAACTATGAATTTCTTCCGGCTCTGGTACTTTTTTAAGTTCCCCGTCCTCGCCCTGCATCTCAAAAAAATGCCCTGTACTTCCGATTTTTCCCTCTTCCATCAGCTGATAACGTACATTTAAAAGAATCTGTTCATTTGTCATGGTCTTCCCCTTTCCGCCTGGGAGTTTTCGCCCCCAGGCTTCAAATTCCTCTATCCATTAAAAATTCATGAAATACGCCCGATCGGTCAGCCTGTCTTCCGGGACTACCTCTGTTGCATTGATATCCCTAACCATCAACGACAGCTCTTCCTCATCAAAATCTGTTGTATCTGGAACAAGCATCATTTCATGGATGCTTGACGGTAAAACTGCGACCCGTTTCGTATGATGCTTCTTGGCAAATTCTTCCATAATTTCCCTGTCCAGCACCGCCGACGCCCCATTGATTTTCGATTCGGTTGAAATCATATACATTTTTTCATCCGCCTCACACATTTCGATATAATCTTTCCCCATAAGATCCGCCATAATTTCCGCCATTCCCTGAATCCGAACCGATTTATGTAAGTTCTGCTCTGCCCTCGTCCACGCTTCCGGTGCTGAAATTCCAGCCTTTAGAAGCAAATCCGCAGTTACTTTCATACTGATATTGCCATCCTCCAGACAAGAATCCATCACGATCAAGTATGCCTCGATCCCCTCTAAACCGGATTCCCGTTTTACAATCATTTCAACTCCATCTTTCTGTACCGCAATCGTGATATGCTCTAACACATAATCACGATTCGTTATCTTATCCGCATCAATCCTTGTACTTCTAACTTTCTGATACTGTGCCAAAATCTTATTAACTGCCATGTCTAAACCATCCTCATCATTTATAAGACCATCTGTATAGATGAGCGGTGCAACCTGTCCGACCTGCGACACGATAGCGATCCCTGTATACAGTACACCATTTTTGTTTACTGTCTTCCATTCTGCCTGTAAACCCAGTTTTTCTAACTCCTTTACGATTTCATTCTTCTTTCTCATTGCCAAATTTCCTTTCTTAAACTTTCATATTTGCCTAAATTTTGAGTCTATTCCAACCGTGCTTTCAAGATTCCGAGCTACGGAGGGGAGTGCTCTTTTTCGTAGGTCATAAGCCCTCTTCCTTTCTTCTGTTTTCAATGTTCTGTGCTTTCTGAGTTCTTCGCTTCATCGGGTTTTGTGCGGAGCCGCCTTTATCATATTTCCTGTTGGATGCAAGGGCGCGCCCGGCGCGTACATTTACCCTTGCATCCGGCCGGAAATATGATATGCTCCGCTGTCACAAAACCAGAAGCGAAGAACTTTGAAAGCACTGGGCATGAAAGAAGAAAGGAAAAGGGATTTTGACCGGAGAAAAAAGGGGTTCCCTGGGGAACCGATTGGCAAAGGGGATCCAGATCATCCTCTTTCGGCGCGTTTTCAGACAGTCGTCAGACTGTCAGCACCAGTGGGTGGGAGTGGGCACCGAACCGCGGATGCGGGCAGTCGGAATGGTACTAAAAAAGAACCGTCCATAGAGTTGTACTAAAAAAGCGGGAGAAAAATCCCCGCTTTTTGTTTGCACTATTTACTCAGTTCTTCCTGTCGCGTGAGTAGCATTATAATAGCTCGCTTCATCACTCTCTCGTAGGAATCCCTGTCCATGATACCCAGCATATACAGTATGCACGTAGCTCCGATCACCATTCCATATGCGGCCTCCGCCTCCGTGCTGCTAGGCGCGCTCTGGATGAGGTACAGAAAGTCATAATAAATGGGGCGTGCCAGGTCGTACATGCGGTCCTGCAATTCTGATGCAGACGGGACGCCAGCCCAGAGCTGCGCGATAGCTGCCTGAATGCGACGGTTAATCTGCTCATACTGAATTGCATCCTGCTCATACTGAGCTCTATTCTGCTCATACTGAGCTGCTAATTTTGCTATTAAATCCTCAATTTTGTCTGCCATTTTAATTTCCTCCTATCATTTGAAATAATAATTTTTTTCTAGCCGGATATAGCTACCATCATCCCCTATCACATAGAGCTCATCTCCTAAACGACCAAATTCTTCTGGCGGCACGCGGTAATCGCGCCGGACGGAATAAGTCGTATTCGTTGCTCCATGGCTAAATGAGGTAGATCTTACCCGATAGTCTCGCATCCCGATAATATCCGCAAAATACTGCTGGCTTTTTGGGTCTGTAATGCCAAGGATCACTTTAAATTTGACATTTCCAAGGATGGATTCCCTGATATCCTTGCCATAAAGGATGTCTATGTCAGTAAGTGCCTGGGTTAAAATCATCAGACGGATGTTCTTCTTACGATACTTACGGATGCAGTTTAAAATAGCCGTCCGCCCTATCTGCAGAGATGCAAATTCGTCCAGAACAAACAGGATGTGCGGACGCTGATAATTCTTTCGCTTTGCGCAGTAATCAAAGGTCTGGGATGTAATAATCCCAAGTACCGGTCCATAAATATCCGTATCCGCATCTGGCACTTTTAAAAACACGCTATGGTCTTCCAGGAGTGCCGGAGTTAGAGACGTTTCATTTCCAATCGGACGGCGAATGATATGCTGCATAATGGCACGAGTCGCAAAAATAGAAATTGCATCGTCCACACTTTGCTTGCAGCCTCATCCTCCGAATCTGTGATTTCCTGAAACAATTCAAAAACGCCAAGAGATTTGATTTTTCGACAAATTTCGACAAAATCAAGCCCCTGATGATAGTAGCAAATAAGAGCTCCTGTCAGGATACTCCGCCCAGAGTCATCAAACCATTTTGTTACGCTGCCATCTGCAGCACAATCCGGCATCACGATAAATGCAAGCTTTTGAAGCAGTTCATTTTGTTTCTGAGGGTCTTTTTCTGCGTCAATCGGTGCCAGGATATTATATGGGATGCTAGTTGGAACCTCTACATCCCAAACAAGCTTATTCGGAATATCGCAGTTAGGCTCGATATCGCCCGAAATATCAATCACAAAGCAGGTATTAGGCTTTGCCTGTTCCCGCAATGGCATTCTAAAAAACCGTTTTTTCTCCGCTTCTTGTCTGCAAAATGCTCGGATGCTTGGAATGGCTATGGAAGTGGTTTTTCCTGCGCCGGATGCCGCGCAGACAAAAATATGCCCTTCTTTTGATGCCTTACTGCAGTAGAGTTTCTTCCCTTTTTTCCCAAAAATGATACCCGCTGCTTTATCTGCAGAAGCGATGGAAAGTTTTGGAATACGTTTCTTATCCTTCTTTTCTGGATGTTTCATCATTTCTTTTACATGCTCCTGATAAATTACCAGCACAAGGATAAACAGAAAAAATACTGCAGTGTTTGGATTTTCTTTTATAAAAAAAATCATGTCCCTTACCGTCATCATAACGTAACCTCCTGTTCTTTTTTTACGGTCTGCTTCTGCTCTCGATTACTCCAGGAAAACATCCGCTTTGTCAATTTTTGCGGTCATGCTTCCAACTCTTCCTTTAACTTTTCTTTCTCTTCATTGGACTTAGAAAGTGCCTGGGTCGCATCCGTCACCCTTTCTTTCAGCTCTGCCAGTTTCATGGCATCCTGCAGCATTTCCTGATTTTTTTGAGAAATCTCCTGCGTCAAATTCTGGATAGTCATATCCTTTTCGAAACTGGTATTAATCAGCTCCGCCAAGTCTTCCACGGTAACGGTTCCTGTAAACGAGCCACCTGTAATTTCCGTTATCCGCTTAAGGTCAGCCACCGTAAGTTTTAATGTATGTCCGCCATCCTTGCGTTTCCGATACACCGTTGCATGGATTCCTGCCTCATTCAAGTATTTCTGCAAATCCGGATGCAGCGTCATCAAAACCGTTTTTTTTGTCAGCTCATAAGCATTCAGCTTATAGTCATATCCTTCATGCTTTTTATCCGGCACCGCTGGAATAAAAGACAAGTGCATATGGTTATGGGAGATACGCTCCCCATCTCCATTTTTTACAATCTCGTCCCGATGAACAACTGCCTGGATGATACAACGTTCGCCCATCGGCAGGCGCTCCGCCCAAAACTGATAACAGGCTTTAAAAAATCTTCCCTCTTCTTCTGGCGGGCAATCATCAGGACACTGTATAATGCAGCTGACTGCTTTCACCAGGTTTTTGCGGTTGTATTTGAAAATTTCTTTTTCCAAATCCTTCCGATACTGGTTTACCTCTTCCGGCGTATTCCCACGGCTTACAAGTTCCTCATTCGCTCCCTGCAGCTCCGGCACAATGCTCTCGTTCCCATATTTTCCACTCGGAAGTGCCCGCATATTATGACGGATGATATGTAAAATCTCGTTTGAGTGATATTTTTTTAGTTCCATCTTATATGCCCCTATCCTTTTAATAAACGTCCCCACGAATAATCGGGCCAGACGGTGGACAGCAAGAAGAACCTAGATACAGTGGCCACACCGAATGCAGAAAAGCTTCCCGTATCGCCATTAGTGCTTCTTTTTCTCCCTCGATTGTGACTCCGACTTTTGCATCTTCCAAGTATTCTTTTTGTACCATTTTGCCACGACAATCAATCTGATCGTCCACCAGTCTCTTCATCCCCGTAATAGATTCTTTTTTTACGATTTTATAGATGTCTGTCGTTTTAAACGCAAATGTATCCGTAATCGTAAAGCTATCATCTATCTTTTTTAATGCCTCAACATCATCTCTTAAAACACCCATACAACGTCCAATCATACCAACGAGAGCTGACTTACCAGGTGCATCTCCCGTTACACCTCGTTCTGCCCCACGCCATGACTGCATGAGACCTTCAAAATACAAATCCAGTTTCATAATTAATAGCCCTCTTTTTATATTTATCGCCGTTTTCTTTAACAGTTTCCGATGATTGCAACATCATCGGAAACTGCCTATTTTTACTTATAAACAAAATAACCGTTTTCTACCTGCAGACATTCCGTCTTGATAATAACTTCTTTTTCTGGGTCACCGCTCTCCAGCAAAAACATTGGAAGCATTCTGGCTGTCGGTTTAACAAGGATTCCATGAATCTTTTCCTCATCTCCAGCAGCAAATTTTAAAGCCACATCTCTGGAATAGGTTGCAGAAATATATGGTCTATCTTCCGGCTGCATTTCTCCAGCGCGCCATAACAAAATTTGAGAACCGACCATCGGAAGTTTGTCCCAAATCGCATCATACTGACTAATCGCCCAATCATTACGTCCTTCAACCATGATAGAACTCTGTGCCATACATAACCGTCCTTTTTCGGTATCAGTCAGATTCTGCATAACGGTTTCATATTCCTTTCCACATTCCTCAAAGCTATGCTTTTCAAAATGATATTTCTTTTCAAGGTCCGCAACCTTTTTTTCAAGCTTCCGACGAATTTCGCCCATTTCTTCCTGCGATGGAGTACCATCTTTAAAATCAGACTTCATAAAACCACCAAGATCCATATACTGTTCCTGATAATATTCATCTCCAAAGGAGATATTCTCAAAATCAATTTTTGCATTCTCTTCTCCTACAATAGGTAATGTTGTGATACACTCCATATCCAGATCAATCGACACAAAGACTCCAACAACCCCTTCAGATGTTCCATACATCTTAAAATGATCCTCAATATTCGTACACGCCTCATTTACATATTCCGCATTCGATTTAAAATACATAACTATTTTTTCCTCCGTCACATTTATATTTTTATCGTTTTAGGTAAGCAGCTGACTTATCATGCCTATATTATCCAAAATTTTTCCTCTTCCTTCACTATAGTTCATGAAAAAAATGAAAGAATATTTTTTCATATTATTCAACATTTTGAAGATATGTGTTATAATACATGCACTAAAGTGCTATACCATCCGAAGGAGACCAATATGAGTAAAACTACCAAAGACGAACAAACTTTACAAAGAACCATTCAAAACAGATTTCATACCTTTTTTTCCAATCACCCTAATACCTGGAATATTAATACTCTTGTCTCAAGTACTGGTCTCAATTATCAAAAAATCTACCGTACAATAAACGGCACACATGTTACCCCGGAAAATTTAAGAGCTATCTCTATCGCTACAGGTGTATCCACAGATTATTTTTTAGGTTTATCAGGTAAGGAAACGACTCTCGATATAACTACATATCAGGGAGTGTTTTATTACCTCCGCTACATGATCGAAAACGACATGATAGGTTATGACTTTATACGCAAAGAAATAGGATTATGCGTAAAAGGACAGCCAGAATCCTTTTTAAGAGCTTCTACAAAATTACGTATGACCTTTTGGGAAGATATGAAATATTACGATTACGGTAATAACTTAGATTATATACAGAAAGATTTTGAAGACTTATATGATATATGGAAACAAAAACGCAGAAATTTATTTACAATTTTTATGAATGAAAAAGAAGATTATAATGACTGGAAACGTGCGTTCGGAACTTACCTAGAAAACCAATTAAATATAAAAAATTGGACTGCCAAAAAATTAGACGAACAAATTACATTTAACGAAAATGGCAATAACCTCCCCTCATTAAGTAAAGGCTTAATTTCGCACTATATTTCTGGCAAGGTAACACCACCTATAGAACGAATCTGTGCTTTGGCAAAATTATTTAAAACCACAACCGACCATCTGCTTGGAACCGATTGGAACGATTTAAACAATCCCCCAAAACCTGGAGATCTCTTCGATGCAATTTTTTTCATGAAAGAGCATCTTATACTAATCTCAACAGACGAATTTGTATCTAAAGATGAACTCGAAACCATTTATGTACGAGATCCCATTGCAAAACGATTTTGTAAACGATATTATACACTTTACCAAAATTTAAAATTAAATAACAACCTTGATGCAAGACAAGAGCTATTTCACAAAATTGCTGATAAATTTACAATGTCCATCCCCCTTTACAAGAAATTCTGGAGCGAAGACATACCACTTGGAGAAGCAGATGACAACCTAGACGAATGCTATCGTTGGCTATCAAAACTCCATAAATAAAGAAATAAGTTAATTTTTTCTTCAAGAATTTCTTGACAAAGCGACCGCGAAGCGAATAGGCTGGCGAGAGCCAAGGAAACGGCTGCAGGGCAGACTCTCCCTGCAGAAATCTGCAAGAGTGTCTAACCCTGGAATGGAATAGGCAGTATGGTCGCCTGAGGTATCCGTCCTGTTTGTCTAGCTCGGTTAGCATAAATCTGAGACGCCACTCTCAAATTTAGGATCCCATACACTTTCTGCACGCGTCAAACGCCTCTCTACGTGCGCGGTCTTTCGACCTGTCTGTGCACTCCCTGCGCCCACTAATACCATGAGACGCAGCGTATCTTGCCTCCGCGGGATAGTTTTAATCATGCCAGGCAAATGAGCCTGGTTTAGACATATGAGGTCTCTCTTCCGCCTTCAACCTCTGACGTCACCCCTGCAGGACAAACGAGTCTGCAGGGGACCGGATCCATTTTATGATTGAGCTGGATCAGACTACCCGATTATTTATACTGGCCAACGTCGTACCAGATAGCGTACCATCCCGTATAGTATGTACCGGACAGCCGCCCTCTTACCTCTGTAAGCAGGGACAAAAGAACAAATAAAAAAGCCGTAACAGCAATAAGTCAGTGTTCGCACACCTCAACTTATCGCCATTACGGCGTCACATCGTGTCAAATTCTAAAAAAAGAGTAGACTTTTTCCCTTATAAGGATTGCCAAAATAACCTTTTTGCACTATAATATAGGGGAGTCTAAAAAGGTTATAAGCTAATCCTGCTGCAGGCATGCGTGGTGTGCCTAAAGCTATTCGAAGTCGCCAAACTTCAAAAGCTTTCATATTTGTTTAAAAGAGTTGCTACGCCAATAGCGACTCTTTTTTTCTTTTATTCGTTTGTTCTTACTTATCATAGCCTATTTTTTCCAAAAAAGCAACAAAATTACGCATAAACTTGTGTTTTTTTATTTGCCTATTGATTTTTACGCATTATTTTACTATAATTTAAATTAAAATAATTTAAAATAATTTATTTTAATCTATTTTAGATTATTTTAAATTAAAATAATCTAAAATAATGGAGGTGAATTATGGCAACGGTTATATGCATTGCAAATCAAAAAGGTGGGATTGGAAAAACTACAACTGCCACTTCCATAGCAACCATCTTATCCGATAAAGGATATAAAACCCTTTTGATCGACTCAGATCTACAAGGTAACAGCACTGATACATACCGCGCCTCGTTCGAGGGCGTCGCAACCTTATATGATATCCTTTTGGAAGAGAATCCGGCAGATATCAATGACACCATTCAGCATACAGAGATGGGGGATATTATCGCTTCAGATCCACTTTTACGAGAGGCCGACAGCAAACTATCAACGAAAGGTATCGCCGGATACAAAATTTTAAAAAAAGCTCTTAGTCATCTTATGGGATATGATTTTGTAATCATTGATACAGCACCAACGATTAATATGGTTCTCCGCAATGTACTTACGGCATCCGATTATGTAGTAATTCCGATCACTGCAGATCGCTACGGTTTCCAGGGACTTTTTGAGCTAAATGCCTCAATCAAAGACGCACAGGAGTTAAATGAGAAACTAAAAATTGCTGGAATACTCCTTGTCCGATACAATAACCGTACAATATTGGCAAGAGAGGTGCGTGATACGTTAATTTCTGAAGCTCACAATATCGGCACGGAACTGTTCCGCACGTCCATCCGTGAATGTAACAAAGTAAAAGAAGCACAGACCGTACAATCTACACTACTTAAGTATGATAAATCATGTACGGCCTCCAAAGACTACATTGCATTAGTCGATGAGCTGCTAAAGGAGATTATGTAATGGCAAAAAACAGATCCAGTTTTGGAGATGCTGCATCCAGAGGATTGCGAGAGTCCTATGGCGCAAATCAGTCAGCCGATGTTCCTGCCACCAACGAACCGATAATAGTTGCTCCAACCAATGAGCCTGCACCAAAAGAAGATCTTTCTTTTGGTATAAATCCCTATTATGACTATCATCCAAAAACAGGAAAGAAAGGCGGAACCTTAGGTCGCCCAAGAGCTGAAACAAAACGTACACAAATTAGCATCGGATGCACAGAGTCCGAAAAAGCGTTTTATAAAAGAGCTGCAGCATCTGACGGACGCAAACTTCCAGATTTTATAAATCGAGCCGTACTCGAATATGTTAGTAATCACAATCTCGATGTTTTATTTAAATTATTTTAAATTATTTTAGATTATTTTAATTTAAAATAATCTAAAATATTGATTGGAGGACATAATGAGCGAAGTAAAAATATCCGAAAATAGCATAAGCGAAAGTTTAAAAATAATTCTTGTCAAAAAAAATATGAATATTGCCCGTTTGGCAAATCTTATGAATGTGAGTAGTACTACTCTTTATTCAAAATTTAAGAGAGAAAATTTTACCATAAAAGATCTCAATGAAATATCAAAAGCCCTCAACCTGGAT
>ERZ1673737.2368-NODE-2368-length-15962-cov-4.062300_pt1 | contig 15962 bp, 11 predicted proteins | sample MGYA00580211_ERZ1673737 | MGnify/ENA primary metagenome ERZ1673737 (study PRJEB41218, sample SAMN15661789) | gut metagenome | host: Homo sapiens | place: Canada: London | collected 2015-08-20/2019-03-30 | study: EMG produced TPA metagenomics assembly of... | reverse complement strand
ATAGCAGAAAGAGGATTTCGGACTTCATGACTAATCATATCGATGAAGCGCTCCTGTTGTTGCTTGCGCTCTTGCGCTTCTCGTGCAATTTCCATTTGCAGTAGCTCGGCCGTCTTTTCGTGGGTAATATCCGCTATGGTGCAGATAAAGCCTCCATTGCTTAAATTGAGCCGGTGCAGATCAGCGTCATCTAACGGAGCCAACATCAGAACACGCCACAAAGGGATTCGGCTGCGAGTGCGGAACTCGATGCGAAGGGCATGCTTAGAGTGTGAGGTTTCAAGATAGGCAGTGGCTATCCGGTCGAAATCATCTGGGTGGATTGATTGTGACCAGCATTCGAATGACTTAGCTCTTGAACAGGTCATAAGCTCCCGGAAACGCCGGTTCACCATGATTGACTCGTCATTTTGATTGAGAATTGCAATGCCGGTCGGTAGCATGTCAGCAAGCTCCTGTGCAGAGAGATTACTATCAAAGACAGCAGCCATCTTTATCTTGTGTGTGCCGTTGATGGTAAACCTCTAGTAGTATCGATTCCGTAAGCATATGCGTTGGCAATCAGCTGAGCGATAAATCGATGGAGTGAGTTGCTCAGGGTAACAATAATACGCCTTGAAAGGTGTGGTTTGAGAACTAGGCGTTTCAACGTCTACGCTCGCGGCAATAGATCGTGCGTCCAGCGCGAAATGATGTCATCGATATCATCGCGGAATATCAATTTTCATTGACGGCCTCACCGATGTCCAATCGCAAGCCGTCGAAAGTTACAGCAGTGCCGGCGTTGATTTGATTAAAGCAAAGAGGACCGCACAAGCCACTTGGAGTCCATTGTACGGATTGAGGTCTTTGTGTGTCTGAATGGCTAGGCGGAATGAAGACAGTCACAACAACGAATCAAAATATGGGATCAGATCCCGGTTTGGGGGAGCTCAGCTGATCGTTGGGCACGTTGAACAAAGAAACGCGAACATCAATAAGTCATGCACCCGACCTTTATCGCAGAAGTATTTCGCAAAGTTTCCACCAGATAATTCGGGAAACACCAATCTCGACGCATAAACCCACTGGGCATGATGTGCGGAGAAAAGTCAGCACCCTCGAAGATTTCAAGGCGCACGGACTGCAATACTCTCCAGATCTTAGCAGGTTCGTCTGCTCCAAGGCAGATATACCCAGTATGATGTTAATATCGAGTTAGTAACCTCACTCCCGGAGCGATGATGTCATTTCCTTCCTCGGTTCAACGCAAATGTAGCTTAATAATATGCGCAGCGTGATTACCGTTGAGGGATAATCTGCAATCTAAGCTTTTATTCTTCCGTTCAGCAAGAATTTCACATCAATTGCACACGCCTGACAAGATGGCCACGAATTATATTGTAAATTAATTTCCCATCGTCTCCTACGCTCCCCTTTAACGAAGACAGGTAACCTTTCAAGACTCAGCCACCACTGAGCAGATCAATACCTACATCCAACAGATTAACGGAAACGGCGGAACTGTAATCAACAGGTTCCCAGATATGGTCGCTAGAGGCTTCGCGTATGTGGCCTGTCTACTACAACACTTCATCGGATGTTTTACTAATACGCATTCCAGCGCCTGTATACCAGATTCAGTCCTCGAAAAGCTTCAGTCAGACCCTCTGATTGATAGTATCACACCTGATACATCCTCCTAAGCTTGATGTTGGTTCGGTCCTCCTGAGAGAGCTGCATAGCCTAGCATCCTTTTGCTTCGGGTTCCATGTGTTCTACCAAGATAACGTCATGATTCGTGCTACCTAACCAAATTGACCACTGTGCTGGCTGCCTTCATATATGTAGAGGAAACTCTTTCATCGCTTAGACCCTTCGCCACTAAATTGGTCCAAGATTTTATTGTCCTTACTGATCGGGTCTACTCCGGCTGGTCTCTAATTTGGAAGGTACAATGTAATGGATAAAGTAAATGATAAGCCGTAACTCCTATGCTGGCATATCCTTATGTCCCCACTTCTTTCATGCCAAGTGGCTGAATGAATCAGATACATGAGGAAGACCAGCTAGTTATTGGGCAAGACATCTACTCACCATAACACTGTATAAAAGTATGGACATATCTCAGGTAAAAGAGATGTTTATCTATGACTGCAGATTGCATAAAGCATTTTGCAATATTTGGCGAACTAGCGAGAGAAGTACCTAGATATCATATCCTGCTGTGGGGACAGTCCCTCTTGAGTCTCGTGCAGTGCTTGATGAAGGTAAACTTCAGAAACCGCGAAGGCACACAGCCCTGATCACAGGATCTATTTACGAGCACGAATAAAATTGCATATTGAATAAAGATTTTGGTGGCTCTCAGAGGTTCAGTGCGTTTATTTTCAAACGCTTTCTAATACTTACAAGCCGAATTTTCTTAACATGAACGCGAATAACCTAGGTGCAGTACTGTACAGTAAAGTGATTCGCAAATTAAGGACCCCACACACCGCAGCACCTTCAGGAGAGTCTATTGGAAGGAAAGCACTTCCGGCACCGAGAGAATTATTGCCAAGAATGCTGGTGTATGCTCAACTTAGCTTAAATCGGACTCGCTCACACGCGCAGAAATTGCCGTTTACATCCGGCATTGTCAATTCGATTTGTGCTTTTAGGATTTCCGAATTCTGCCGGCTTTGCTCTCTACTTGAAGCACCTTTCTTTTCCAGGTAGTCAGCCCCGCATTATAAACTATACACAGACTAGACAACTAGTTCACCAATCAGTTCAAGGAGAGTTTTGGGGACCTTCTCTTGAGCTGCCATGGCGAAAGAGGAAGGACAGGCTCTCATGTTGACGTGAGTGATTCAATGTCATCTGCTGGCTATGCCAATGAAAATGAGCCCATCGATGTTATATGCACGGACGAGGTGATTACTGGTCGAACATTGCGGCTAGAGAACGGTTCCCCGAAACCCCGCAATTTCCATGCACTTGGTTCGATCTCTCCGATGGTTAGTGCTAATAAGCACGAGACATTCCACGATCGCAATCTACTGGGCTCGGGAGCGGTCTTTTACAATAAGGCAGGAGACCTCACTAAAACGGAAAGGGACGCCGAGATGTGGCAGAGGAAATCAAGTACTTAGGTATTATTCATACAATAATAAAACAACCCCGAGAAGATAAGAAAACAAGAGGAACGGAAAAATCAACACTTTTAGTCCAGATCCACATGAAACCATAACTCGTAACTGATATCCAAGACGCACAGGCAAGAAATCATCACCACACCCTCGCTATTCAAACCAGCAACTCAAACCCCCTGCTGTGGTGGACTATCCGGCGGAGTCTGCGACTCAAGCTGCAAATCCAAAAACTTGGGCTCCTTCTCCGCCTCAAGAGCATCAATAGCCCGTTTCAGCTCATCTTCGCCAACAATAATGGTACCCGCGCGTGCAGTTGACAAGAAACTAATCTCCACGGCATCAGCGGCAGGGTCCAGATCTGGCTGGAGGTGATGGGCTGACATCGGGAGAGGATGGAGATTATGCGGTGGCGCCGAAGAAGGCGTGGGGGGCTTTTTCTCTGACATCGAGAGGGCGTCTAGACGGGTGCCGAATGTATCGAAGAGTCTGGGCACTGAGCCGATGATGCTGCTTGCGTTACTGCCGACGGCACTGGAGATGGCTGTTGAGGTTGAGACGCGGGGGCTTTGTGCTGCTTCGGCCAGGCGGCCGGCTACGCCGCAGACTATTCCTGATGCTTCCAGGGGGAGATCTCGTAAGTCCAGAGTGATTGGGATCAGGTAGTCTTCTTTTGAGCCTAGGAGGAGGCCGGAGCCGTCTTCGTAGTTTCCATGGGCAGAAGATCGGAGGGCGAAGCGGGGGAGGAGGCGCTTCTCTAGGAGGAGGGAAGCGGCTGGGTCGAGAGCTGCTAGGGTTAGAGAGAGGAAGCGCGGCTCGTCGATGAGGAGGACTGTTGTGAGGGCGTCGCGGAGGATGGACATTGAGCTGTCTTCGCTGTGGTATTGGTGGTGAGCAGCGCACTGAACTAGACGGAGGGTCTCGTCTACGTAAGGGGAGATCTGGCGTTTGCGGAGACTGTCAAAGGTGCGGGTTTGAAGTTCGGATAGGGTTGAAGGTGGTGGGGTGTTTGGTGGGATTAGATCGCTGAGGCGTCTTTCTGTTGTTGGGCTGAGGGGATTGTTGATAAAGGCTGCGCTTGCGTTGTCAAATTGGAAGCCGCGGGCTTCAAGAGCTGACATGACACTTGTTTTGCTTTGGCTTGGGACTACTATGTAGTCGGAGAAATAGGTGGAGATAAAAAAGATGGAGCTGCGTGGCATTAGTATATACGTGATAGATGGTACGGAATATACATACATTCCTGCCAGGGCGAGGGGAGTGGTTAATTCGAGAACCCGCCTGCTGGCTTCGAGGCCTTCGCCGAGGACTTGCATGGCGATGAAGTCATTCTCGCTGATGACCAGGTGGGAACGGAGAGAGCCATCAAGTTGGTCGAGCTGATCCATGAGCGGAACAAAGTACTTGTTGACTAGACGCCTGGGACACATGACCGAGACCTCGACGGGCGTGATGGAGATATTCATGAAGGCAGGTGGTTTATAGCCATTTTCTGAGGCATTGTCGAGGCTGTCAGACTCATCATCTTCGTTCCCACTTTCATCTTCCAGCGGTGGGATTTCATCGAAGATCAGATTGAGAACTGCCTTGAGAAAGTAAGGGTACAGCTCCAGCGGGATGTGCACCAGTACTACGCGTTCGTCCTGGGATGCGGTTAGTAGGCATGGCAGTTGCGAGATGCGATTGACTCACCAGAAAGTGCACCTGGGCATCGATGAGAGTCATGGATTGATCCATGGCACTGTTTGAGGCCGTGCTTGCCGGTAGACAATATATGTGCAGGGAATGGTGAACGAGTTGAGGTTGAGCTTGAAGCTGAGGTTTGACTCAGGACACCCCACAAACGGTTACGCCATCGGCAATGATGCTATTCAAAGTCGATCGAAGCAAGATATTGCGTCAGTGGTAGTTGCAAGCACGTAGAGAGCTCGCCAATATGAGTCAAATTGCGAGAGTCGGATGGTGAGAGATGACGAAAGCAGAAAACGCACAAAGAGACCCCTCTAATTCCCCTCTTTTTCATATTTCCAGCTAACTGCAAACCACCAAACCATCAACTGCCAACTAACCACCAAATGCCTATATATTCCCTATCATCCCACTTACCAAATCTCTTCATGTACCCACACAGCTTATCAGCCTCCCCGCGCTAGGCGCTACGGCTACGCACGGTTCCTGGGCCACTTTTATCTCCCCGAGGTTTTCCGCCTCTCCTATCGCTCCCCCCGTATGGGTTCAATAGAACGTGCCTGTTCTATCTCCCGGAGTTGATCCCCGTGCCCTACGGGTATCAAATAAGGCACCTGCAGGGTACTTTGCTCCAGCTATGTCATCTGGCTAGGTCATCTGAAGAGTGATAGGCGTGCTGACCTGCAGCTGTCTGCTTCCAGGGTTCTATTCCTGCACATCCCCCGCTTTTTCTATCCTAAACGTGTCCTCGGTACCTAAGTAGGTACAGGTAGGTGATTTGCCACTACCATGTCGACGATAAGGAAATAAATCCATACTCAAGTCAGACATTTCCTATGCATCGTTGCACTTCGCATTGGAAACATCGATGCGCCCGCTTTGTACGTCCTGTTTAAATTAACAGTCGAAGATAGGGACAATATACCGTGGATATATATATGAAAACGAGGATTAATGGTTGAGTATGCTGCATGTACGGAGTCTACACAGGTGAACTCATATCCATAATTCTACAACTTAGGGCTTCTTCATTGAGGAAACATCAATCAAACAGATGAAAACAAGCGATTGGATTCAATTCATATACTCTGGTAGACTTGAAGCTGGGGTGTTTACAGACCTGTTGAGTCAAGTATGCAACCCCCTTGCGTGGATGTTCAGGGACCTCCAAACTCGGCCACATTCCACCTTCCAGTCCCACTTAGGGCATTCTTCACTCAACAACAAAGGTAAAATGAAGCTCCCCTGGTGCGGCTTGTTTTGCTTGGATCAAGACACTGCCAATGACGGCCCTGCAAGCCTGAATTCGGAAGGGCCAGCATACTCAGGCCCCTAGTGCAGATCCAGTGACCAGAGCACCTTTGTTTTTGTCGCAATGGGTTAAAGAGACGCGAACCCCATTTTTTGAAACTTAAGCAGTACTCCGACCGACCTGCGCGGATTTCCTTCGACCAGCGTTTTTTTGTTCTTTCTTATTAATTTGTAGTTCATCGTTGTCCGACCTCGAATACACTCGTTTGGAGGATTTCGCTATCCTTCGGATTCGGGTCGATTGTCATTCTTTTGAACAATCTCAAAATGGCCAGATTCGGTTTGATTGCGCTGGCCTCATGGCTCGGCCTCGCTGCGGCCAAGGATGTCTACCTCGATTGGAACGTTACCTGGGTCAATGCCTCCCCGGATGGTTATGAGCGTCCTGTCATTGGTATCAACGGCGAATGGCCTTGCCCCCAGATCGATGTCGTCGTGGGTGACCGCCTCATCGTCGATGTATACAACGGTCTTGGAAATGAGTCCACCGGTATCCATTGGCACGGGTTCCACCAGTATGCTACTGGTGTGATGGATGGAGCCAGTGGAGTGACTCAATGTCCTATTGCCCCAGGCTCACACATGCAATATCACTTCCAGGTACGTGCTTCTTATTTGTATACTGAAATTACGCTAATGATGATATAGATCAACCAAACTGGAACTTACTGGTATCACTCGCACAATATGGCTCAGTACCCCGATGGATTCCGTGGTCCTCTGATTGTGCACGACCCTAAAGCGCCTTTCCACTATGATGACGAGTTCACAATCACCCTGAGCGACTGGTACCACCAGGAGATGCCTGTGCTCCTGGACAGCTATCAGTCCGAGTCCAACACGCAAGCCTTCCAAGGCCGGGAGCCTGTCCCTGACTCTGCCTTGATCAATGACTCGTTCAACAACACCAAGATCAAGGTCCTACCCAACAAGACTTACCTGGTGCACATCGTCTGTCTTGGAAACTGGCCCGGCCACACCTGGGTGTTGGATGGCCATGAGATGACCGTTGTCGAAGTGGACGGTATCTATGTCGACCCCTACCCTGCTGGAGAGAAGTTCCTGCGTGTTGGCAATGGACAGCGCGTGAGTGTCCTGATCAAGACCAAGCCAGACACCAGCAAGAACTTCGCCATCTGGGATACCATGGATGTGAACATGATGTTCGTTTTCGAAGGCCGTCCCATTCCCCCTGGATACAACCCCAACGCCACCGCCTGGTTGGTCTACGATGAGGCCAAGCCTCTGCCTGCTCCCCCAGTCTTCGGCACCGACTTCGACTTCGTCGACGATCTCGACTTCGTGCCCGCAGACCACGAACCTCTGCTTGAGCCGGTGAACCAACAGATTATCCTCAATACTGGCAGCCGGCAGATCAACGGTGTCCAGCGTTTCACAGTGAACGGCCAGACCTACATGCCTCCCAAGGTCCCAACCCTGTACACAGCGAACACCATCGGTCCCAAACTCGCCTCCAACCCCGCTGTCTACGGCCAAGTCAATCCCTTCGTGGTGAAGTACGGCGATATCGTAGAAATTGTCATCAACAATCACCACAACAACCTGCACCCGTGGCACTTGCACGGCCACCAATTCCAAGTCTTGCAGCGCACAGACATCAATGGCGGCCCCTACAGAGGTCTGTTCTCCAACGTCTCCAGGACCCCCGTCAAGCGTGACACAATCATGGTCCAAAACAACGGCCACGCCGTCCTGCGTTTCCGCGCTGACAACCCCGGTGTCTGGCTTCTCCATTGCCACATCGAGTGGCACGTTGAGGCCGGTCTAATGGCTACTATCATCGAGGCTCCCGAGACTTTCCCCCAGTCCGTGAATGCTCCTCCCAAGAGCCACTATGAGGTCTGCGCTGCCTATCCCGCTCCTAGCAGTGGCAATGCTGCTGGTAATGCTGGAACCGATCTCAGTGGCCTCGACAATACGGTCACGCCTGGAAGCGATGGTGCTCTGTATCATGGCAATGCGAAGGCCGCACCCCCTCCCAATCCCACCACTACCAAGGCTCCTCCTCCTCAGGCCCCTGCTCCCAAGCCCACCACTACCAAGGCTCCTCCTCCTCAGGCCCCCGCGCCCAAACCCACCACTACCCGGGCTCCTTCTCCTCAGGCCCCCGCGCCCAAGCCAACGCATACCCATGCCCTAACTCCCCAGGCTCCTGCGCCTAAGCCCGCTCCTCCAGTGCCTCAATCACCCGCACCCCAGGAACCCGTCCCAGTGGCGCCAGCTCCTGGCCCTCAGTACTACCCAGAGGAGGACTATTACCCCGATTCCGACGACGAGCCGCTGCAGGTCCACTCCGAGGAGCACAATGGACCCTGGCCACTACCGCACACAGACCACGGCCACGTCCAAGTCGGCCATACCCACTCCCACCACCCCGGCGAGCCGGTCATTGCCGATTCGCAGGATACCAAGTAAGTATACCATTCCCAAATGCAGCCTCGCTATTATAAGAGTCACTAACCATCTTCGTAGGGGTCCCTGGCCAAACGCCCACAACGACAAATCCCATGCCCAAATCGGCGACCCGAACGACCTCTCGACTGACCCCATCGTCGCTCACAACGAGGACACGAAGGGCCACTGGCCTCACCCGTACAACAACGACGGATACGTCACTCATGGGGGACATACCATTCACACGCATGATTCTGGGTAAGGCTTCATACCAAAAAAGGACTCAAATGTGCGCATCGCTGACCGTGATTGTAGGCCTGATGATCTCCCCGCTGGGTTCAAGGACTGGGAGCAGTATGAGCATATTCAATAAACAAGACCAAGACTGATTGGAAATGGCTTGTATATTAGTTTTACTTTTCCTTTCTTCCTAATGGATTGGTGTCCTCTCTTCATTAGAACAATGACACTCTTTTGATTTATACTTTCCCTATTTAGGTTGGTTGATCCATGGATGAAATCTGTAGATAGCCTGGTTTCTCAGGCTTTGCTTTGGTTCCTACCTTTTGGTTAGGTTCATGTTCTTTCTTAATTAGTGCACTGAGACCCTCTTTTGATCATATTCTTACCTATATATGTTCATTGATCCATGGTCAGGATATCTCGGCAGCCTGATGGTTCAGGTTTTCGTTCTCTCTATTCGTCTTAGGGATATCCCGTTTAGTCTTTTAGTCTTCCTAAAGTGATTGATATACGTTCTTAATTAGTCCACTACGACCCCGTTCTAGGTATATTCTGACTTAAGTCGGTGTTTCGATCCGTGCATGATATATGCAGGAAGCCTGACGTCAGTTTGCTTCGTTTGTCTGAGAGCTGCGCCGTTTGGATCTTGCCCTTTTAGTCATACAGAGAGTGAATACATCCAGGGTTACGGGACTGAACTTTTGAGGACATGATCAGGTTGCTGCCTCGCTAATATAAATGCACTAATTTCTAATTTTGTCCTGTCTTATTATCGCTAGTCACTGATCTATAAGTAGATCGATGAATCGACGGGCTATCCATGGATAGTATCAATTACACCTCTGAGTCCCAATCGGGTCTATTACCAAATCCTGACGACCTCTTCTACGTCCAAGATACTGTCATATTGAGACTCAGCCTCTCTCGCTTACCTCTCTTGCCACCACCGCCGGGTTCTGAGCTACGGCAAACTGCGAACATGGCCGGTCCCATCATATGCTGCCAAGACATGCAGCTCCCATTTTCCAAGCATGCCAACGCCCGTGAACTCTACGACTTTGAAGTTTGGGCACGAAAGGCCCCGAGAAAACCCTCATCCGCAAGCAAGCACATCAAGAGCTTACCAAGGGGTGTATTCGGGGCCGATTGTTACTTCCAAGTCACAGCCCGCCCCGGCCTCGCAAATGTCCCCTCTACTCGGACTTTTATACCAAAGCTTAACAATCACAAGCCATACCAGGAGGTTTTGTCAGTTGCGTACGTTGAACGAAATTATAAGCAGGTTGCTTCGTGAGTTACTCCTTCTTTTGCTTACGCCTTACATGAAACTGATACCCTCGTGCAAAATATAGGTTTACAAGCTCTCGATGCCACCACAACAAGTACATCGAAGTTTCTCTCTATGAAAAACAAGTTACTCCGCCCAACCGAAAATGCCTTACGCCTAAACGTCGGACCAAGCCTCTTCCTAGTGCGGATACTGAGGATAGATTTATCTGGCCTCCTTCGCCAACCTGGGAAGAGAAATTGAGGCCGTCCCTTTTTGGTGCTGAAAAGAATGACGATGATTTATGGCTCGCGGATTCCTTCGCTTCACGTCCCTCTGGAAAGGAAACTAGCCCGTCTTCGAGTACCGCAGAAAAGAACGATGAGCAACAATTGCAGTGGAAAGCACCAGCCTGGTCGAACCACGATGCGGAAAATTGTTCCACTTTTCCCGTTTTTAAATGGCCAGATGATGATCTATCGAATCCGAAACGACCCACGTCCCCTGGCTGGAAAGTCAAAGCTGAGCCCTCTTCTTCCGTTGTTGAGAAGAAGGACAATGATCTATGGCCCTTGACATCACCCGCTTCGCGCTCTCCCGTAAAAGAAAATGACCCGCTTTTGATTTTCGCCCGAGAGAAGAATGAGCATTGGGGCCAGTGGAAAACACGTACCTCGTCCAACTCTGAAAACGAAGCTGCCCCTTCCTCTGCTGTTGTTGAGAAGGAAGCTGATGATCAGTGGTGCTTCAAACGACCTACCTCCCCTGTCTGGGACATGAAAGCTATTCCATCTAGCTTTCCATCTTCTACAATTGCTGAAAAGAAAGACGATATATGGCGCTTGGAACCACCCGCTTCATACCCTCGTGGAAAGAAAACTAGCCCGCCTTCGATCATCACTGAAGAAGTAGATGCTGGTCAAGCTAGGTCTGAAATGAGTACCGAGATATCTCCACGTATCATCGAGACTGCAATCAAACAGCTGAAGCTTTCCGAAGCGCAAGCCAAGCTTTCCTCGGTGTTTGCTGATGCTGCAATGGCTGGAGATGCAGTAGCTGGAGCTGCTAGTGCTGACGATACAGGAAGTGATTTGCCAGCAGAGGATACTGCAGGGCTGGAAGATACCTTCTACGTGCCCCCAGAGCAGCCCCTACATCCTACTACATCTGAGACCGAAGGCTTTTACTATTTGGATGAGAAGGACTTTGGCTGTTATTACCCCGGACGAGTCTCTCAAAATTATAGTGACTACAATGACGATGGATGGGAGAAGGTGACGGCTTGTAAGGAGTGTGGGGATCCTGCAAATTACCCTTGGTGAATCAATCTGACCTGTGCCTAGTTGCTATGTTACTTTTGCTTGACTTGAATAGGCTCAGGTGGAATGTCCAGTTCTGATAACAGTAGTATCTTTCATTCATTGCAATAATCTAGATCTGCAAAATCATCTAGTCCAGACCCTTGAAAACATCCTCGAAACGCAGCTCATTCCAGCGAACATCCGGCTTCAGTCCAGCAAACTTCCACACACCATTGACCTTGCGGTAGTAGTGCTCGTTTGTGGCATGCGAGTGGCCACGCAGCTTGACAGTCTCAAGTTCGGCAGTCTCGTAAACCTGGTGGGCAGCGCGCAGCTGGTGGTGACCGATGACCTCGGTGTCGGAGATCTTCTCCCACCACGTCTGGCCGAGCAGATGCTGAGTCTTGATGGTCTTGTCGCCCAAGAAGCCGGGGTGTGTGACCATCGCCATGTAGTCATCTGCGGCCATGTTGTCCCATCTCTTGAGACCGATCTTGGTGTAGTCGACGGTCAGGGTTGGGGCAATGATGCTGCGGAGGCGGTCCCAGTCCTAGATGATGTTAGATATCTGGAGTATTGGATCTATTAGAGGTGCATAATTTACCTTAGCATCGTAGCTGTCAGCCCAGTCGAAAACGAGCTTCGAGAGGATGAGGAAGTCTGTCGATGTCAGTATTTAATTGTGAAATTTGCATAATTGGAACCTACCCTGGAAGCTGATGTCCAAGTTTGGCTCAGTGGTGTTCTTAACGGCGGGCGACATGATGGTATAGCAGCTTGAGGATTATCAATAGCTGAGAAATCTCCTATAAGGCGCGCAGCTCGAGTATATCTACAAACACAATGGCACTGGGGCCAGAATTCCCCGGATCAGGCCCTCCGCCCAACTAATTCCCCCTGTATAAGGAACTGGGATGTAACAGTAGGCTCATGGTGTGATAAATGGTGGGGACGGATCGTCCAACCTTCAGTGACGGCTTTCCGCATGCGGAAGTAGGTCAGCCCAAGATAGTTGGGCTTACTGTTCGCAAGCAGCCATTTGATCCCCTAATTGAATATTCAATGGCTCGCAAGAATAAGTGTGGGTCTTTAGCAGTTCCATTGTAGACATTGTCACCTTCAAAATCGGAACTAATGAGAACGTCGCTGCAATAGGGTGCTATGAATGGAACCAAGCCATGCAACTGATCCCATCCAGGCTTGTCTTCTATGTCTCTACAAAATATCATATTCAATATTAGATTACCCTTCCCACTCTTGTCGCAACCCTCTAGACATCCCTCTACAACCATCATCCCTTACCTCTATCAATATCAAATCATCAAAATGGTCGCCCTCAACTCTAGCGCCATTCAGCCTGAGCTCGCCGGCAAGGTCGCCCTTGTAACTGGTGGTGGTCGGGGCATCGGCTCCGGTATCGCATTGGAGCTGGCGAAGAAGGGCGCATCCGTGGCAATCAACTATGCCAGCAGCTCTCAAACCGCCGACAAGGTCGTGCAAGAGATCCAGGCACAGGGAGTGAAAGGTGCAGCCTTCCAGGCAGACCTGACGAACGTCGACTCCATCGGAAACCTGTTTAGCCAGGTCGTGGCACACTTCGGCCAACTCGACATCGTGGTCTCCAACGCCGGAACGGAGAAGTTCGTTTCTCTGGCTGACACCACGCTGAAGGACTTCAACGACGTGTTCGACCTCAACACACGGGCACAGTTCTTCGTCGCTAAGAATGCCTACGACCACATCCAGCCCGGTGGACGTGTTGTCCTGATGTCGTCCATTGCTGCTGGCGTGGGTGTTCCCGGACACTCCCTGTATGCCGGCAGCAAGAGCGCCATCGAGGGTTTCACTCGCTGTTTTGCTGCCGATTTCGGCAAAAAGCGTTGCACCGTCAATGCGATTGCTCCAGCCGGCATCAAGAGTGACATGTGGTTGAGCAACTCGTGGCGCTATGCCCCTGGCTGTGACCAGAACTCGTCTCTCGAGGAAATCGAGCAGGCTCTGGCTGATGGTAGCCCTCTCAAGCGCTGTGGTGTGCCCGCGGACATTGGTCGTGTTGTGGCATTCCTGGCCAGTCCCGCTGGAGAATGGATCAACGGTATGTATTGGAATGCTTACTTTATCCCTTCCGGAACGTGGCTAATTCTTTGCAGGTCAGATTCTGCCCCTGAATGGAGGTGCCAATATCTAAGGAGGAGAGAAAACCTGGGATTTTAGAGTTGTTGCGGATTAGAGTCATTCATTGGAACCTCTGAGAACTGCCATATACAGGGCCAGGGCTGATTAGTATTTCAATCATTTCAATCATGCTTCATTTCTGTTTAAACATACTGTATTCACCCAATTGGATTAGATGAGCATCGAACTCACAAATATATTACCCGCTATGTATCAAACGTTGGATCTCACCAAGGAACCGCCGGGTGATTTTAGGCAAGCGAATCACGAGACCAACATCAAAGCCACGAGCAACGACGGTGAATTGCATAGCTCAAATGTCTGCAGGATCCGATCGGTATTTCCTTGACTCAAATCGACTTTTACCACGTCCGCATCCGGAACTCCACGAAGCAACCCTCGTGCAAGATTATTGCGTCGACTGCTCACCTGCTGTTTGCATCTAGATCATCACCTTAATACTACAATATAGCTGGGTAACATCTGGCGGCTTCTACTACCAGCAGATCCAGGGTAACATGGAGTTGGTTGATAGGGGCGAAGGTCGCCTTGTAATAATATAAGAAAACTTTTTGTCTAGACAATACCACACACCACTTGTTTCACTGTATCACTATCAAAATGGCCCCCTGGATTCTTGGAGACAAATTCGACACCGTTTACCCCCATCAGGGGTCGATGAAGGCCCTGTGGGAGATAAAATGGAAATTCCCGGTACGTCTTTATCCTCCGAAGCATAAAAGAAGACATACTAATAGACACCAGTGCACGAAATCCATCTATCCATTCCACGATGGATCGCTGGAGGACTTCGAGCCCATTTTCGAGAAGCTGATTGCTGTAAGCACACTCTCATCTTCATTTCATCAATCTCAATATTAACAATACCGATTAGGAAAACATCAACGATGCCAACGACGATGCGTATACTAACGCCTTCCTGCCCACGGCATCAGCTCTGGAAAAAGAAGCAGACAAAGCCCTAAGCGATGGCCACCGAGACCGCGCTGCAGACCTCTACCGCCGCGCAGCAGTAGTCCTGCGAATCTCACGTTTCCCATACGTGAGTCCAAACGCACGCCCAGAGACCTCCATCAAGCGCCGGGCCTTCGACCACCAGAAGGAGGTCTACATAAAGGCAGCATCGCTGTGGAACCCAGTCCTCAAAGAAGTGATGATTCCACACACGCACCACGCCGGCAACGACCGCGGCCGGGAAATCCCAGCCTACATCCGCGTACCGGAAGAAGCCAGCGCACAGAACCCCGTGCCGGTCGTGCTGCTCATGACCGGTCTTGACGGATACCGTCCTGACAACAGCCAGCGCAGCCATGAGATTGTCAACCGTGGCTGGGCGACGGTTATCGTTGAGATCCCCGGTACGGCGGATTGCCCTGCTGACCCTGCTGACCCGGAGTCGCCTGATAGACTGTGGTCGAGTGTGTTGGACTACATGTCTCTGAGACCTGAGTTCGACATGTCCCGTGTTGCGGCTTGGGGTCTTAGTGCTGGTGGTTTCTATGCCATCCGCGCGTCTGTCATGCACCGTGATCGTCTCGCTGGTTCTGTTGCTCATGGGCCTGGGTCGCATTATGTTTTCGACCCTGAGTGGCTGGCCCATGCTAACGACCATGAGTATCCGTTTGAGTGAGTTTGATTGTCGCTTGTAGAGGTTGAGGGTTGAAGGCTGACTTGCTTGTAGTCTCACTCCATGCATGGCTGAGAAGTACGGCTATGACAGCGACGCCGACTTCAAGAAGAACGCGCAGAAGAAGTTCTCACTGATTGAGACTGGCATCATGGACCAGGACAACTGCCGCCTCCTTCTGCTCAATGTATGAACTCCCCTTGTCTTGAATCTAGGAAGAGATGAGTGCTGACCGTTTCCAGGGTGTGAACGATGGTGTCGTTCCCATTGAAGACTGTATGATTCTTATGAACCACGGCGGTCCTAAGGAGGGCCGGTTCTTCGAGAACCTGGTCCACATGGGATACCCTCACAGCCTGCCTGTTGCTTACAAGTGGCTGGAGAGTGTATTGTCTCCCAACGTGACACAGGTGAAGAACTGAGTGGGCTTGGTGTGGATGATGTACATGGTACTATATTTCGTTTGAGAAATGGCTATAAATTGACATTTTTACTTTGATGACTTACCATTTCCCGTTTCCTTGCACAACAACACGGATGACATGCTACTGAGTTCCACGGTGAGGTTGAAAAGCTTTTTTATTGGTAGCCATTGTAGATGAGAATATCGAAATTTGAGCCAACTGATTCGCTCCAATTCCGATTTGCCTTTTGAGAACAAGATGGTGATATAGATCAGACCGCAAAAAACGCCCGCAATGCATTTGAGGTTATTTTCCCGATCCCCAGGGAAATCACAAAGAGAGAACATAGAGTCACAAATGGAACAAGGATTAACGGAGAAAAATTTAGTCGTCGTC
>ERZ1673737.2367-NODE-2367-length-15967-cov-4.546757_pt1 | contig 15967 bp, 10 predicted proteins | sample MGYA00580211_ERZ1673737 | MGnify/ENA primary metagenome ERZ1673737 (study PRJEB41218, sample SAMN15661789) | gut metagenome | host: Homo sapiens | place: Canada: London | collected 2015-08-20/2019-03-30 | study: EMG produced TPA metagenomics assembly of... | reverse complement strand
GTTGAATCTTTGGGGAGCGTGCTCATTCTGTGCAACAAATGCGAGGGAGTCGACATATCCACTGGTGGCTCGAATTCACTGTATTCACCAGAATCCGCATCTTCCTCAATCGCAGGTTGTTTTGATTTCCGGAATGACCGTCGCAATGATCCGTACTGCACTTCAACGTCGTCGTCTTCGTGAATTTCTCCTTCAAGGTCGCCCATTAAATATTTCTCCAAGTTTGCAGTAAAGTCTTCCGGGCCCCCGACGTCAGATAGCTTATCTTCGATGTCCTTATGAAACGGGGGCAAGGTTTCCTCATTCCCTTCTAAAGCAAAATGGCCACTGGGGAAATTGCTAAAATCCAAGGTGTAATCGGCAAGTCGCGCATCGAGATCTGAGCCGGTTGGGCTTCCCGGAGTCGCGGGACGTGAAATGTGCTGCGGTTCATTGTCTGAATGATGTTCATCGTCGCTGGCATGGCGTTGGTCGTTCTCTTTCATTGCGACGCGCTCGGTCGTGGGAGTCTCGGCGGGGAGCGGGGAGTCCGGGGGGCTGGACAAATTCTGCGGAGGGGACGAAGGCATAAACAGAGGCGTCACTAGGGTTGACTGCCCAATGGTGTCATGGGATGTTGGGAAGGGCGACGTATAACCCGCGTTGGCCATTGTCGCGAATCGGGATGCGCAACGAGCGCAAAATCGAGCGCAAAGAGCGCGGTCGGGTGGAACCAGAGGCTGAATACAGTCCTCTTAGCTACACTAATAGAGTTAGAGGAAGTATTTAAGCAAAAAAAGATAACAATAACAATTGCGGGGGATGTTCAAGAGAAAGAATGAAGAAACTCATGAAACGGGTATCTGGACGCCTCAGGCCACAATGTTTACGTGCTGCCCGTTCGGGCCAAGCGGGGATTTTCTTACATTTACATCACTGCATCGACGCCTGCAACAAATGTATTTTCCTGTTCTATGCACATGTTTTCCATTCTTCAAATCCGGGTGAAACTACTGACGGTTCCTGCGACCGACTGCGCTGTTCACTCTCAAGGCGCAGTTCATTCTCAATCTCATCGCGCTCTATAGCTGCTTTCCTTTCCGCGCGACCACCTTTCGAGGCAATGGCATGCTGTTGACACAAGAAGAATTAGCAAAAGAACTATTTGCTGATGTTAAGACTTGCAACTCACCTGCTTCTTGGTATCCATGTTATGAAAACCACCTACGCCTCGGGCTTTGCCGCCTTTTTTACCACCCTTCTGGCCCATCGCCGAAAGCTCGTCGTGTGAACGATTTGCAAAATTACCAGGGTTGGGATGTGCATGAGAAGGTGCTGCGGTGGCAACACTTCGGCCACTCAGTCCAACACTTACTGGCCACACCGACGGAGCCAGTCGAATGAAAGGACGTGACAGATGCATGATTCCAATCAAGGCCATGATAATCTCAGGTGATGTTCAAATGTAAGATTCTGCAGCTTCGCGAGATGTTTCTGGTCACTAAGCGACTGGGTAACCAGATGGGCTTGCCTCCAGCTTATGTAGCCTGCAGGAGGGCCTCCTAGTCGCCTCTGTCGCCCCCATAGAATCATCAGTTAAGGCGATGCTCAGTTTGTCTCCCGATATCTACTGATCTATCATATATGGGAGACATGTCATTTGTGCATATTTGGAAGTTACCCACCCCAGGAGACACTCGCCTACTCAAGATGGCAAGCTAGATGTTGCCGCTTGATACAATTTGCTGGAGCACTGGTCCGGCATTTAGGTAGTTTGATGTCATACCCAAACGCTTTAAAACTAGCCTCTGAATCCATGGTTCCAACATACAGGCGGTGGTTCGGGATCAAAGGTGGTCATTCTGATAATTTGGTTCGAGTACACCCATTCTATTCCTATAAGCCGTGGCTAGGAGAGCTTTTTTAGGCCTAAAGGATTAGATATGCGGTAATTTCGAAGTTGAAGCTCGGAAGGCTTGTACTCATGCGCTCTCTATGCATGCTATACACAGAATAGTTACCACACCGAAGTAATTCGGGAGCACGCGTTGTGCGTGTAATCCTTGTCGTGGGCAGGTCCACCCTCCGCTGTGAAGAATCCAATTGGAATAGTTTAGCTAGGGATACATCACCTTCCCTCACCTAGCATGAGTCAACCTAGAGATCTACAGATCTTACTCTTTTTTTACAATTTGTCGGCTCGCTGTATGTTTCTTGATCTGCTGATATGATCTTGTCCGGCGTGACCTGACATTAAGGCACGCCGATCTGCCCAGGCGCTCCCTACCTAGGCTCCTGAGTGCAGATGAGCATTCTATGTAAAATGAGAGAAAGTTCCTGGGCAAAGAATATCCTGTTGTGGTCTATACACAGAGGCCTGATAAGGTCTGCGAGTGGCAGACGAAGTGAGGCGTACTTCCCATGACTTATGAACACCCCGGGACTAAGTCGACGATTTGAGTTTATGGAGCGCAGGTGCTCCGACCAACAACTTTGACGTTGCAGTGATATTGATCGGGTGATATGAATACAGTAAGTAGTAGTGCCTAGTTTGGGGTCTGAGGGCGCCGGAGATTTAAGGACTCGAAATCCCCACATCCGCACCTTCAACTCCCGGCACATATTTGCAATTTTTGGACTCCTGTTCACCCTTGAAAATGCCACCTATTCAAGGCGGCATCGGCGAGCGCCCGCGGGTGATTTTGTACCACCAAACACTCATCCCTGGTGGGGGCCAGTATGTCTCCATGCTCCCACTCCTCGAAAACAACACGGGGATCTCGCATGTTATCATCGCTGCCATCCATCTAAATGATCAACCGGGGGATATCACTCTCAACGATGACCCGCCCAACAGCCCCAAATTTGACCCCCTGTGGGCCGAGGTGCCCCTCCTCCAGCAGCAAGGCGTCAAAGTGATGGGCATGTTAGGAGGTGCCGCACCGGGCTCTTTCACACGGCTCGACGGCCGCCAAGATCAATTCGAGAGTTGCTACACTCCTCTTCGAGATGTGATCCGCCGCCACGGCCTTGACGGAATTGATCTTGATGTAGAAGAGAACATGTCTCTGCAAGGTATTATCCGGCTCATTGACCGACTCAAAGCCGACATGGGCGATGCATTCATCATCACCCTAGCCCCTGTGGCTGCAGCCCTCCTCGGCATCGGCAACCTGTCAGGCTTTGACTACCGCGAACTCGAGCAGGCTCGTGCTTCCAAGATCAGCTGGTACAACACCCAGTTTTACAATGGATGGGGCCCCGCTGAAGATCCACGCATGTATGCTGCCATGGTCGCTCAGGGCTGGTCTCCGCGACGAATCGTGTATGGCCTGTTGACAAACCCGGGCAATGGGTCGCAGGGTTACGTGTCGCAAGACAAAATAGGACCGGTTTTGGCTACGTTGATCGAGCAGTTCCCCAACTTTGGTGGCGTTATGGGGTGGGAATATTACAATGCCTTGCCTGGTGACCAGCAGAAGGCGTGGCAGTGGGCAGCTCAGATGACATTGAGCATGGGTATGAAGGATGTGGTTGTGACAGCTCGTCAGGTGTTGGCTGGGCCGATGGCGAGCACTCTCAATAATCTGTTACAAGACATGATGAACCAGAGACGGTGAATACGGTGAATATATAGCATAGCATTTCATCTTGTATGCGACTCGAATGTTTACATTGCGCACGGACGATTTGTGTTACCGGAGCCTCTGATCGACGTCATCGCAACTTCCAAGTGGTTCTCTTCCACAATTGCGAGTTACCAACTCAACTAGAATGCCACGGTGACCTGTCTTGCAATTGGTTTTCGCAATGGTATCCCTGCGCAGTGTAGTGGCCATTAGTTCAACGGCCATCCGCCTGATGGCACTGATCCTGCTGAGATGGGTATGGATCCTTTGACAAGGCAATGAATCTGAACTGACAGTGACCTAGATCCCTGGTCCACCATTTGGTCCTCTCGTATTTACCTCGCTGGTGGTGTATCTGTCGTCGCTGTTCCCTTTAATCAGGGAGGAGCAGTCTGATGAAACTCGGAGAGAGAAGGGGCGGCCACACCCAACCAGTGAGCCTGTACCTCTCGTATAACTGGACACCTTTTCTGACCATATATTACCACAGAGAGCAAGCCAGCGTCTGACTCAGCCAAACCCGCTGATTCCGCGCTGAAGACACTGTTGACAGGGGTGCCATCTGCCAGATCGCCACTATGGACCTGGACGACTGTAATAATCAATGTTGTGTTGGCATTGTTGAGTCTTGATTTCCTGGTCCGTGGCTTCGTGCTTTACCCTACTACACATGCTACGTTTGCGCGGATTGGATATATCTCTCCAACTACGGCCAATTTAGTCTTCCGAGAGCCAGATTTGGCTCGGTTGCCACTGGTGGTCTCGTACCAAGATATTGCCTCTCAAAGCCCTGAAAAATGGGTGGAAGAGGGCATCATCTACAAGTTGGATAATAGCACGGACTTCACTGCTACAGTGACCTTGAAAAACTTGAAGCCATCAACACACTATCGATATGCGCTGTCCAACGACCAGTCCGGGACATTTCTCACTGCACCAAAACCTGGATCTCCAGAAGCAAACCGGCTATCTTTTGTAACATCAAGCTGCCTCAAGCCAAACTTCCCCTACAACTTACTCCGACATCCATTACGAGTCCCAGGCATCGAGCAAATGACCGAAGCTCTGGCCAAATTGCCAGCCCTACTTCGCCCATCGTTCATGCTGTTCCTAGGCGATTTCATCTACATCGATGTTCCCATACGCTTCGGACTATCCATGTCCCACTACCGCAGCGAGTATCGGCGGATATACTCATCACCGTCATGGAATTCCGGAGCACCAGATCACCGAGCAATCGACCTCCCGTGGATCCATACGCTAGACGACCACGAGATCCAAAACGACTGGGCTAAGGGCAACAAAACAGCCCCATATCCAGCCGCTGCAGACCCCTTCATTCATTACCACGTAAAAGGCAACCCACCAGTCCCAAAAACACCATTCGCACCCTCAGACAACCTAACCTACTTCGCCTTCAACCACGGCCCGGCCTCATTCTTCATGCTAGACACAAGAACCTACCGCACAGAACCCTCCCACGAAAACTCCACAATCCTGGGCCGCGCCCAGCTCCAATCCCTCCTGACCTACATCTCAACCCCAGAGCCACCAGGAACACATTGGAAAATCATATCCTCGAGCGTCCCCTTCACAAAGAACTGGCACGTAGGCACAGCAGACACATGGGGTGGCTTCACGAACGAACGAACCAAGGTCTTCGAAGCAATGTGGCACGCCGAACGCACTCTCAACCTCCGAATAATCCTCCTAAGCGGAGACCGCCACGAATTCGCAGCAACCCGGTTCCCAGACCCAGCACTGGCTCTACCCCGATCCCAACTGCAGCCTAACACACCCGGAATAGGCTTACACGAGTTCTGCGTCGGTCCGTTGAGCATGTTCTACCTCCCCGTCCGTACATACCGCCAGACAGACTATGAGGATGTTATGGTGAAGTATGTTCCTGAGGGAAATAGTAAATTCGGGCTCATTAATATTGCGGAGGAAGTTGAAGATTTGGATCCTAAGTCTTCGGCGCCGGTGCCGGTGCGCAGTTCTGTTCTTACTTATTCGCTTTATGTTGATGGGGCTGTTGTTTGGAAGTATCGGCTTTTTGTGCCGTTGGATCGGGATGAGGCGGGTCTTGCTTCTTTGTCGGATTATGAGAGGGCTTTGCGGTTGCCGCCTGGTCGTGTTGTTGAGGATCAGATTGTTGATCATTGGGGGGCTGTTGTTGGGGATGCTCTTGGTCGAATTCCCGAGGTGGTTAAGTCTGTTGTTGAGAGGGGGATAGGTTATTATGATTCCCTCACTGATCGAGTTCAGAGGGCTTAGGCTTACTGAGTCTACTTGAGTCGTTATTCCGGATTTGGTTACCACTTTTCGGTGTTGTGTACACTGGTATATTTCCTTATTTCTTGGTCCTCATCCATTCATTCAACAAAGGACAGATCTTTGGGGTACAAAATGAACGTGTAAACTAGACCAGTCACTGCCGTATTAATTCCAAATCAACAGCATAAAACAAAATCCATTGGTTTAGGATGGTATATATGGTAAAGTTAGCGTTTAATATCAAAATTTGTTCTCATGTACAAAATTACAAATAAAGCAAGAAAACGCCAAAACACCAGCCCAGATGCTAAGGTGATGAGCCAGCGATTCGATATGAAAAGCAAGAGAACAGATAACAGACCCCAAACCACAAACCCGGTCTTAACGTCCTCCTCTGCCACGTCCGCCACCGCCGCCACCACCACCACCACCCATACCACCCATCAACCCGCTCATTTGGCTCATCATACTCTGCAGATCCATGCCGCCAAGGTTAGGCATGCCGCCACCACCCTGTCCACCGCCCATCATCTGCATCATCTTGGCCATATCGGGCATGCCGGGCATACCACCCATACCACCCATACCGCCGGCACCACCCATAGAAGCCATGCGCTTCTGCATAGCGGCCATCTGGTCCTTGTTTCCACCCTTCATCATGTTCTGCGCACGCTGCATCTGCTTCTTCTGGCCGCCAACACGCTTGGCCATACCGGCCATCATGCGGTGCTGGGAGAGGACATCCTCGACCTCGCGGACGGTGGTGCCACTGCCGTGTGCAATGCGAACCATGCGGCTGGGCTGCTCGACGAAGTTCTTGCCATCACCGTCCAGCTCGGCTGCTGTCATGCTGTCGAAGATGTAGATCATGCGGCGCAGCTTCAGCGAGCCGTCCTCGTCATCGAGACCCTGTGTCATGTTCGACAGACCTGGGATCATGCCGGACAATTTCGACAAGGGTCCCATCTTCATGATAGATGTAATGTTCTCGCGGAAGTCACGTAGGGTGTAGATACCCTCTGCGATATGCTTGTATGTTTCCTTAGCACCTGCAGAGTCCTTGGTGATAGCCTGGACGTGCTCGACCAGTCCAGCGACATCGCCCATACCGAGTAGCTTCTGAACGAACGCGCGGGGCTCGAATCTCTCCAGGTCCATCATGTGCTCACCAGTACCCAGGAAGATAATGGGAGTGTTGGTTGCGGCAACAGCAGAAATAGCACCACCACCAGCAGCATGGCCGTCAGTCTTAGTAATGATAATAGCACCAAAGTCTGCCGTGGCCTTGAAGGCAGCGGACTGAGCCTCAGCAGATTGACCGATTGTGCTATCCAGCACGAGAATAGTCTGGTCTGGTGTGACAGCAGTCTGAATCTGGGTCATTTCAGTGAATAGCTCCTCCTCCTGACGGTGACGACCACTAGTATCGACAATAATGATATCAAATCGCTCCTTCTTGAACTTAGCCACACCCTCAGCGGCCACAACGGCGGGATCCGTCTGCGTCAGACTACCATAGTATGGAATCTTTGCCTTGGTAGCGTTCTGCTTCAACTGATCAAAGGCACCGGCACGGAAGGTATCCGCGCAGACCAGCGCCGTCTTGAATCCACGTGTCTGGTAGTGCCGGGCGAGCTTCGTACAGGTTGTTGTCTTACCCGCACCCTGCAAACCAACGAACATGATCACATTTGAGCGCCCCTTCTTGGGCCGGAAGGAGTCTGCGTGGGGGTCGACCAGTTTAACGAGCTCGTCGAAGACGGTCTTTTGGATCAGTCGCTTCTTGTTGACTGCGGCCGGGAGGGAGGCAAAGTTCACGCTGGCTTTAATCGATTTGCGGAGGGTTCCCACGAGGCGGACATTAACATCGGCGGAGAGAAGAGCAGCGCAAATTTCCTTGATCATATCATCAAAGGCCTAGCATTGGATTAGCAAAGTCGACTTGCGGCATATTGAACAAGACGGCGTACCTTCTCGTCGAGGTTATTGGACCTCGTCATGTCATTGACGGCGGCGTTAATACGCCGCCCCAGATCTTGAAGAACCATATTGAATGTGTATGTGAAGAAGAATCAAAGGGAAGAACAATGCCCAGATTGGTGGAGGGGTGAGGGTGAAGCACGAAAGACCAGAGAGGCAATGTGGAGGGGCCAATCGGAGAGCGGTCGCCTTTCACCGCCCCAAAAAAAAGTTGATACTGCTCTTTTGGATCAACGCGGTGACTTTCTTTTCACTCTCGCCATTACACATTATTTTGTTGCAATGGCTCCCAGTTACTCTAAGAAGCGCAAGGTCCTCGACGGCCTTAAGGGCAAGACGGGTCGCACCAAGAAATTCCGCAAGCAGCGTGACTACCACAGCAGCTCCGAGGATGAGAGCGACAATGATAACTTCGCCGCCGTCAACCTTGAAGACTCCGACGCCGAAGACGATGGTGGAGTCTCAGTGAATAAGAAGGTCGCAACCGAACCTCCTGCGAAGAAAAAGAAGACTACCGCAGCACCTACGCCGCAACCGAAAAAATCAGAGGACGAATCAGACGTCACCGACGATGAGGAGATTGAATTAGATGACGAAGACCTTGAAGACCTTGAAGATGACGACGAAGAAAACAATGCCTCTGGATCAGACGAAGACCACCCCGCCGCCACAGGCGCCAACCGTGGCCGATCCGTCCCCAAGCGCAACGACCCTACCGCATTCTCAACCTCCATTACCAAAATTCTGGCAACAAAACTTCCCACATCCGCACGGGCTGATCCCGTCCTGTCAAGAAGCCAGTATGCCGCGAAGCTATCCAGCGAGGCAGCGAACGAGAAGCTCGACAAGGCCGCGCGGGCTAAGATGCGCGCCGACAAGAAGGAAGAAATGGACCGCGGCCGTATCCGTGATGTTATGGGTATCAAGAGAGGACTCTCCGGGCAAGTCACTGAGGAGGAGAAGCGTGTGCGCAAGATGGCCCAGCGCGGTGTTGTCAAGCTGTTCAACGCTGTGCGCGCTGCCCAGGTTCGGGGTGAGGAAGCAGCCAAGGATGAGCGCAAGAAGGGCACAATTGGTATGGGCGAGCGGGAGAAGGCTTCTAACGAGGTCAGCAAACAAGGATTCCTTGAGTTGATCAACGGAAAGAAGGGAAAGCCTTTGAACATCGAGGAGGCGTAAAAGTTGGACCTACGATTACCCATGGCATGTTTCTGGCGTTGGGATAGTTTTTGTGTATATTTTTCTTTACATTGTAATACAATTGCTATTGTGAAGACTTCTTTTTCGTTCAACATAGTACAGGAGATTTTCCATTTTGCGATATAACGCAACTGTGCTTGATGTGTGAGGAATAGTAAAATACATAGTCCAATTGGACTAAAGCCTTTTAGCTTGATGCCGACCCGAAGTGAATTTGTTCACGATCCTAGCGTCTTCCAAACCCTCTCCCGTATTTATTTCGCCTCAAAGTCGCTTGCTTGTAGGTTCCGTGTCATGGACGGCAGTCGCACGACCAGTCCGTCCAGATCCTTGGTCATGAGCACCTGGCAGCCCAGCCGCGACGTCTCAGTCAGGCCGAATGCCAGATCCAGCATGTCGTTCTCGTCGTCCGACGGCTCCTCCATTTGGTCAAACATGTCCGGGTCTTCCACAATTACATGGCATGTTGAGCAAGCACAGGATCCACCACAGGCACCTGTTGAGACAGTTCAGTTAGTCATGGCATATAGAAGGAGGACGGTTCAACATTACCCTCCATCTCGAGATCATTCGCCTGGGCGATGTCTAGCAAGTTGTCGCCCTCGGCAACCTGAAGATCAACCTTGTTGCCATCCTTGTCGATAAATGTGATGTTGATCCTGGAGATGTATCAGCATGCCGCATGAACAAAGCGCATGCAGAGCGCGGGCCGGTGAACATACTCTTCACCGGGCTTTGGCGGCGTGATATGACCATGCGCAGCTTGTGCGGTCACAGAGAAAGAGCGCCGGGCTGCGCTATATCCTTGCCATGATGATTGTAGGCTCCGGTGTACGGCCAACGTTGACCGAAGCTGTGTTGTGGTTCCGATAGTCCTCGTCCTTGAGGATGTCAGGTATCTCCGCGATTGAGTCAGACCGATGTCGCTGGCGGTTTTTGGTACACGGCACAATTGCTGGCCTACTTGACGCCAAAAAGCCATTTTGTGAGGGAGGAATGAACAACAGAAGAGCAGATGCAGAGGGGAAGAGGAAAAAGTGATCCGGGGAGAGTTGGGAGTGATCGTCCAATGGCCGCGGAGGGAAAAAAAAGACTGACAAAGCTACGGACATTCCACTCCCGACTTCCTTTCCCCGACCACTTTATCCCCGAACCACCCAACATGACGACTCGTGAAGGGATCAATCCCTTGCGGCCTTATTACATTCCCCCGTCTGGGCTATCGCCAGCTTCAAATGCTCCGCCCGAAGTGACATCGCCGTCATCGGCTCAGGTGTTCGGCAGCACGGCGCGCGACCTCATCCATGACCTGGACTATGCCGATTATTTGGACGCCTCGCCATCGGTGTCCGACTGGGTTCGCGATACCTTGAACCGGGCCTTGGTGCGCTACACTAAGGTTCTGACTGCCCAGCCGTTTGATGTCGCCAAAACCATCTTGCAGGTGTATGTCGTGCCCGACGCCGCCGATGAGCAGTGGGACCGGAAGTCGACGCCGGGAGCTAGCGGTTGCTCTTATGATTCGGTAAGAATGACCTTTTGGATAGCAGATATACATCTGTGTGAAATGTCATATCGGATTACTGACAGGTTTGCGTACAGGAGTCTGAATCATCCGATGACGAGAGCAGTTACTTCACCTCAGCAGCCCCTCCAACACCGGCGCCAAGTACACCACGGTCTCGCAAATCAAGGCACCATATTACCGACCGCAGTGGCTATATCCGACCTGAGTCTGCGGCAAAACCTGCACATGCGTTGGCTCTCAAGAACTCGAACTCCCTAACCGAAGTTCTCTCCCAATTATGGTCCTCCAGCGGACCCTCTTCCCCCTGGAAGGCCTCCAATGCTACATTTATTTACTCTCTTCTCCTACCGACCTTGAACACCTTCATTCGCAGTCTTCTGTCGGCAATCGTCGGTTTGCCGGAGGAGGACATTTCCTCGTCGATGACAGCCGACATTCTGACCGCATCCTCTCCCCTTGTGACGCTGCTTCTATCGTTCATTTCATCGTCGCTTTCTGCCATTATTCTAGCTCCTATCGACACCGCTCGCACATTCCTGATTCTCACTCCAGCCACCCATGGCCCGCGGTCCCTCGTCCGAGCTATTCGCCAGCTCCCCACGCCCAATAGTACAATCCCCTCACACCTCGTCCCTATCACAGTATTGCACTCAAGTCTCCCCAACTTCATCATGACCTCGACCCCGCTCTTCCTCAAATCTTACCTTTCAATCGACCCCCTCCTCAACCCGACCATATGGAACCTTTGCACATTCCTCGGCTCCGGTCTCGAACTTGCCGTTCGGTTCCCACTCGAGACGGTGCTCCGTCGCGCACAGATCGCCACATATACCTCCCTGAGCCTGCGCCAGAAGTCGTCCGGTGGCAGCATCCGCGCGGCATCTATTGATGCTTCCGACGTTGAAACCATTGTCCCCACTCCGCGCACCTACCGCGGCATCATTGGCACAATGTGGCACGTCGTCTACGAGGAGGGCGTGAGCTCCACACCATCCGACACAGAGCGTGCTCAAACCCTTCTCGGCCAGCCATCCTCCCAGCAACATCTCAAGAAGCGGAAGCAAGGCCAGGGTATCCAAGGCCTATACCGCGGCTGGCGCATTGGGATGTGGGGTATCGCGGGCATCTGGGGTGCCACTCTACTCGGCGGAGTAGCCGGTGGCCCAGAAGACGAAGTGACAACAAGGGGCGGTCACGGCCGATCCAGCGGCGGACGCTTCTAATCGAAACAGGGACCTCCAATTTGAAGCCAAGCCCACCCTCAATCCATTAATCCATCGAGACACCAAGTTTCTCGTGCCTTTCGATTGATCTAAAATTCCACTTCTCTTCCCAGCTGAGAAAGCCCGAGATTGGCAACCAAAGCATTTCTCATCGTCTTGTGCATCTTCGTTCTCCACCTCTCCTCTCTATCCTCCTCCCTCTGTTTACGTCTTATACCCCGGGAATGGAATCCAGGGGACAGAGGCGATCGGCGTCTTGTCTTGCTTTTTTTGGTGCTCTCTTCACTGAAGCCCGTGTATAAACTCTTCACACACCCCTACCACATAGCTAATAACGAGATACGGTCACAGCGAGGTCTGGTTCTCCGCTTGCTTGGTAGTTAATCTATTTCAGAATCATTGAATCTTGCGTATGAAATCATAGAATGATAAGTATGGTGCTTGGTTCCCATAGTATCATTCGACCGTAGGGTGAAAATCCTTATGAGGTTGCGAATTGTGATAGGATGAAATCTACGATCCTATTGCTGGACATATTGAAGAAAGAAAAGTGTTGTGTAGTGCATATCATTCCATTCATAACGAAGCCACGTTGTATACATAACTCTCAAAAGAGAAAACGCCGCTAAAAGTCGATCCGTCTAGAAAAAGAGAAGATTGGAGGATGCCGAAACAAAAATCGAAAAAGGAATAATGACCACCGGATCGAACCACTGACCATGTTCATAGCGGTCAGAAATGCCCGCGCCATACTCTACCGATGCTTTGTAGAGAGCGGCGACATCAAATGAGACATGTGCTTTTGAGTGATGAAGGAATCGAGAACAAGTTCTGTTCTCTTCGAGAAGAGCCTATAGCCCGGTTCTCCTCCGGAGAACAGAACACAGAAAAAGAAAAAAACAAGTCCGAATGATGGTACATAGAGCGGCCAGGGGTATGGGTATCAAAGTCGTCCCGCGAATAAACACGGGCAAATAACAAAAAAGAGAAAACAAGAAACAAGTAGATGAAAGCCCGGCCGCACTGGATTCCAAAAGAAGGAACATGTTTGTTTATTTTTTATTATTTTTCAGCGAAACGTCTGTCAAAGTAGCGCAGCACGCCCATGACGCTTGCAGCTTCGACTTCGATAGCTCCCCGACTACCACGGGCCTCGGCGAGGGCGAGGTCACGAGGGTTGGGGAGGGTGTGTAGCTTGGGCAACCAGGAGGAGATCTCGTCGCTGGCGCGGGAGAAGTTCGGGTGGCGCGAGAGGGTGGTGAAAGCGTCTGCGCAGCTTAGCGTTAACTCTGAGGGCGAAGCGGGCTTGGGTGCGGCAGGTTGCGGAGGCAGGGTGGTGTTGTTACGCGCGGGGGTCGTGGTGGCGGGGGCATTTCTTGACATGCAGCATCCGCCGTCCTTTCCACCTCCGCCGCAGCAGCCTCCTCCCGATGGAGTTCCGCTCGCTGACCGGGAGGCTGCCAGCGTCTTGCAAAAAAGGGTGCTTCGGGGGTCGGCAAGACACTGGGCGCAGGTGCCTGGCCCGTTGGCGCAGGGGTTGGTTGCTTGGCTGATTGGTGGGAGGGTTACTTCAGAACGGACGTCTCCCTCTGATGGGGGTGGTGTAAATTGGGAGATGGACTGGATCGGGGCGAGACGGTTGTTCTCGAAGGAGTTGCGGCGGCCGCGCTGCTGTTCCTGGGCGGCCATCTCGGCGCAGATGCAGGGAGTGCCATCCTGGCAGAATCCACAGGGGTCGACTGGGGGTGAGGAGACGTCATTGTCGTGTGATTGGGCCGGGACGCCAGAGAACTGGGCCGTGAAGTCGATCTCCATCTCCTCTGGGTCAGGCTTTATATCAGGATCACCGAGGTTGCGTGTAGGGCTGCCGACGCCATGAGGTGGGTGCCTAGAGCGGGATGACTCGTGGGTGTCGATAGGCATGGCAAAGGCATCTTCAATGCACTGGCAGTGGGTGTTGGAGCAGTTGTTACAGCCAAGCGGCACGTTCATCTCTCCGTCCTCCTTGTTCCGGTCGGCACTAGTGCTAGTAGGAGCCACATCTTCCATGCGGGAGCTTCGGGTTGTTGGGCGGTTGCGAGGTGGCAAGGGCACAGAGTCTGGGATAGCAGCAGCCCTGCTGTTGGGGTCTGAAAGAGACGAGCGGAATTCCTTGACTAGGGCTTCCTTTGCACTGCGCTCGATCGAAACTTCCTTCTCTAGGGCATGACATCTATCGCGCCACCAGCCCATCTCCTCACGGACCTGATCAATCTCATTGGAAAGGTTACCGATCTGCTGGTTGAGTTGTGCCACATGCATGTCGTGGCCATCTTCGATGTCCTTCATTTGCTCCTCCAGTTCGCTGACCCGGGCAGCACGACGTTCACGGAACGCTCGCTGAGCTGCCCGGTTCTGTGCCTTGCGCTTGGTCGGGGGTGTATCGGTAGCCGGCTTGCGGCCGGGCTTAGGGCGTGGTGGAATTACCCATTCTTTCGAGGTGATAGAGCCGGGAGTACCAGGACCGGGCGATGGGGCCACAGAACTCTTAGCGGCCAGTGCGGGCGCCGGTGCAAGCGCCAGCGAGGGGACCCCAGCTGGAGCCGGGGTGTAAGACACACCAGGAGTGGCCATTTTGACACCGAATTGATCAAATGCTGTGTTGGGGTCAGTTGGAAGCTCAAGATTCGGAAATGTTCGGGCGTACGCACGAGCCGTGTTTCGGTCGGAAGAGCGGAAGTGCGCTCATGCGAGCCGATAAGCGAGAGGGACCAGTAGAGGGGTCGAACAAAGAGTACTAAAACCCTGCAGTAGTAAAGAGAATAATGGCCACGGGAGGTAATAAACTAGGAAGAAGAGAAAGAGGTAAAGACCGAGGGGGAAAAGCCGGGAGAAAAGTGATGATCAGATTAGATTATGTGCTCACATGATGCCGGTTTCGGACACGACGCTCGGCTGTATACTCTGTGGACCTTGGACCTTGCCAGCAGATTTTTTATCTGATCCGAGTAGTGGAGTTACTTCCGAGGAGTCGTTGGTGGGCTGACGCGGAGCTACGTTCTTCTTTGTGATTTTCCTCGCTAACTGCGTTTGTTGGCTTATTATGGGGAGCTTACCTCCAGGGCTGGTCAATCAGACTTGAAAGAGCTCGAGGCAAATCTAGTCCAGACTGACCTCTAGCTCAACTCTCTCCATCTCACCCGTCTATGACTCTATGACTCAACAGTCAACAGACGACCCGGATCCGAACATTCCAGCAGAGGTGGAGTGTCTCGTCAATCCGTTGACCATGGATGGGCATAAGCAAAAGAACCCCCTGCATACGACCCACGCAGCCATTACCTAGCAAAAACGGCGATTGACCCAATAGGAACGTGCCAATGCGCAAAATACCTTTTCCCGGAGGACTCAGGCAGCGGTGAAGGGGCATAGATCGCCGCGGGACTCGATATCCGAGCAAAAGCCATAGGGCCGCTCTCGGGGCCTGATCTTATCTGATTGCCCTAACGCAAAGTGTTGCTTCTTTGGGAAATGCAAGCGACACCCGATCCATGTTCGCACTTGTTTAAACGGGCCTTGTTTCCCTTCTGTTCGAATGATAAAATCGTGATTGGACAACTTTCAATCCTACTCAGCGGGCTGGGGTCTCCACATAGGCAAATTCTTATCAATCAGTGACGCTCCCACCCAACCCGAGTCAGAGCCGAAGAACGGATCTTTCGTAGACTTCGCCCGATGGGGTTGGGATTCCCGCTATTATTGCTGGCTGTGACGTGCGGGGAGGGAATTGTGTCGCCGCCATTGGATCCTTTCTCTTTCTGGCCACCGTGCTTAGCATGCTATGGTGGCGATCGGAGTCTATGATCCACTGGCCCCGGTGATCTTTTTCGTGCTTCTGCCTATGATGCGTTCTACGTTAGTCTTGACGCACAATTCATTCGGACTCAAGTGCCGGAGTTCAATAATTAAGCAAGGGTCACTGCGTTTTAAGTACATATCTCTACCTATTAAGGTGGTTAACATTCAGCATGGACGCCATGTCTCTTCAATTATGGCAAATCTACCTGAACTTTATGTAAACTATTTAACAGTAATGACGAGCTGTAACCGAAAAACCCAACTTTGGATTGATGAGGCTACAAAATACTGTAAAGCCGAGTTTTGGGTGTCTC
>ERZ1673737.2366-NODE-2366-length-15972-cov-4.488157_pt1 | contig 15972 bp, 13 predicted proteins | sample MGYA00580211_ERZ1673737 | MGnify/ENA primary metagenome ERZ1673737 (study PRJEB41218, sample SAMN15661789) | gut metagenome | host: Homo sapiens | place: Canada: London | collected 2015-08-20/2019-03-30 | study: EMG produced TPA metagenomics assembly of... | reverse complement strand
CAACTCACGTCATATTCGTCGTTGGCCATTTTGAATGTGATCTAGCTCAAGCCCGAGGGGTGATATTGAAGGGTAAAGGTGGCGGGATAGGTGTAGACTAGAAAGAAGGACTTGAAAGTGAAGTAGATACGTCAGCACTAAGCCTGCAGGCAGAAGCAAATAAAGGGGAGCACACACAAAAAGCAATGAGAATTAGTAGAGGAGTGATGTCTTTGGCCTCTCCTTAATGCCGAGCCCGTCTTAGCGGATCATGTGATCTGGCTTTTATCGCGGGCGGTCTGTGCTATCGGCAATATCGTCGATAGCTTCAGCTTCACTTTGGACTTTGTCCAGTGAATTGCTCTGTCCTTTTGTACATATATTTTCATGTCAAACTGTCTGGAACAGCCTGAAATGCTACCAGAACTACCAGATCGGTCAACTTGGCTCATTACTTGGACTTCACGTTGACACTTTCTTTCCTCTTTTCTTTCTCTTTTATCTTCTCTCACTTTTCTCCTTCCTCACATTTCATCTTTGGACCTGGTCCACTACAGTGCACTATCAATTTGTGGCGCGAGTTTTCATTTAGGCCGTTGCTCCAGGCTGTTGCTCTACACGCTAGCAGCATCGCCAGATCGGCACTTAGCTTGACTCATTACTTGGGCTTCACGTCGACTCTCTTTTTTCTATTTCCTCTTCTCTTCCTCTTTCATCCTTCCTCCTCCCATCCACCTTGGACTCTGTCTACTGCACTGCTCTGTCTTTTTGTTACGGAAGTTTTCATTCCAAGCTGTTAAGTCTGCACACTAGCAGCATCACCAAATTGGCATTCAGCCAGGCCATTTGATTATTGCTGATGTATCTGATGAATCTGTGGTATTGCCATGGCATCTGATGACGTGATGAACGACACGTCCGACAACGACCCTGATGGGGAGTGGGATTCTCTGGCATCTTCAGTTGAAAGTGACCAGGATGAGGACAAGTCGTACTACGTCGAGACTATTTACATGGAGCGTGTCTTTGAAGGTCAAACCCAATACCTTGTCAAGTGGGCTGAATATCCTGCCGAACGAGCCACATGGGAACCCGTCGATATGTTTGATGATGAAGAGGGGACCCTGGAGGATTGGGAAAGGAAGAAGAAGGATATCGCGTCAGGAAAGCAGCAGCCCTTCGACCTTAAGTCGTGGGAAAGGCATTGCGCGGCAATAAATGAATTTCGTGAAGACCGGCGGCAAAGACGAGAAAAGCGCATCTCGGGAGGATCATCCTCTCGAGGTCTCGTTGATCCCCGCAAACCAACCCACAAACCAAAAATCCCCCCTTTCGCCACGAAAGCAACACCGTCAACACGAGTTATTTCACAAAAGACATCTCCAACTTCTAAAAAGTCGGGAGCAAACCAACCCTTACCCAAACAGGGGCTTCAAACGTCAGATGCGCCCATTGGGCAGGCGGATAAGTCGCCATATGCAAATCTGACCAAAGCTGTGGACAGCAGGGATAAGAGGCGGAGGCTTGAGACACCTCGAGAGCCACCTACTCCGGCAATTCAAAGGCCCAGACCGGCACCGTCGGGCTTTGCAACAGGGGGGAGAGCGGCCAAAGCCGGGTATCGTTCACACATCTTTGGAGAAAGAGTCCCAGATATCACAAAGCTGGATTTAGTCAGACCTTCTCAATACCCGGATAGGACAGGAAGAGCCGATATAGATCTCATCACATTGCCATTCACCGCAGGCCTCAACTCTCCACCTCCACCTGGGAGGACAGCCAGGCGTTCCGGTCCATCGTTTCCAACAGAAGACCCAGTCAAGAGTTCCAGTGAGCCCCGCGCGCAGACTATTCGTGATAGGCTTGGGCTGTCAAGGTCGCGTCGCTCTCCGGACCAAGGCGATAACCGACCTTCGTCAGTCTACTCTCGACGGGAGAGTCCAACCAGGCCTCGTGCTCGTTCCCGGTCTCCTGATGTTTCTCTCGTGGCAAAGCGGTCCAACGCCACGGCCGTTGTGGAGAACTCCAGGGTCAATGCTCGAGCTGCTAATCCTGCAGATCCTCGCCCTAGAGAACCAAGTTCGGGTGATCTCTCTATGGAATCTCAGCTTGCCCAAATGCCCAGACGCATTCCAGGGCCCAGTGCGCGCAAAATCCCAAATGGGTTCTGGTTCAACCCTAAAGAGGCTCTAATGACGATGTCATTTGGACCAGATAAGAAGTTCATTGGACCCACAAGGGTTTGTGGCATGCCAGCAGAGTCTCAAGATCTGGTCCGGAATAAGCCCCCTGGAGATCGGGAACTTCAGGTTTACTTTGAACATTTGTGCACGACTGATGAATTCACTCAGTTGCGTCAACTCACACCATCTGAGCAATTTGAACCCACGGTGAGTCTTCAGTGTACTGTACTGTATTGGGAGTTATATCGCTGACTGACTATTTGAAAATCAGGTCGTTAGGCGTACTGGATGGATTGAGGGCTTCAATGGGACCAACAGCCAACTGCTCCAAATGGCAGAACATCTGCGCGAAAATGACCTTGTGGCTCTCTACTATCCGCAGAATGGGGGCAAATTTGCCTATGTTGCCTCATCTCGCTACTCCCAAAATCCCCACTGGTCCAGTTGGATTAGAAATGGTCACATTTGGGATGCACCAAGTGGAGTCCCCCTCCTTCTCACGGCATTCAAAAACCTTTTGCCGATAGTCGCTCTGGGCCCTCGACGATGTCGCGGTCTGCTTTTACCCGTACGTGAGGGCTCGCAGGATCAATCTACACCGATCGGCCCAAAAGGTGACGTGGATGTTTCGGTTAGAGGCACAGGCGACCTGACCACGGCCCTATCGAATGCCCTGCGTGAACACATCACGAAGGCGAGACTCAACCCAGATGATCTTGCCATAATTGATGACAACGGGAAGATATCGAGGGCAGGGAAATTTTATTTTCACTTTCCTCTGGATAATCAGGAGGCCATACTCGACTTGGAATACATGAAGGCGGTATACGTACTACAGGGAGTCATTATTTTCACAAATAAAACCCCAAATCATTGGGCCTCATTTGTGAATGACCCCGATCAAGGGGTGGCTATTGTATGTTTTTTGACGCCAGAATATTGAAGGGAGCTGAAACAGCTAACTATCATTACAGTTCCACGAGTCGTTCCATGAATACGAATCGTTGCAGCCACCTATCGCCCTTGTGAACAAGAAAACTTTCAGTTTCTGGATCGTTCGCGTCTCTCGCCCACTGGAAATGACTGCCCCAGGATTCACTGACCCGGAATCCACTGTATCCGGCAGTTACGCCCAACGGGTCTTTCCCCAAGGTACTGGCATGATTCTTCTCACCGAAGATGTGATGAGCAACCTCCTCGAGGTTGCTATCACTCTTCGCTGGATTTACCGGCGCCATAGAGGCAAGCCCAGATACTGGAAGCTTGTTTTCTTCCCTGGAATCCTTGAATGGATAAAGAAAAGGCTCGATGATGAGGTTTACTCAGAAGACCATGATATGTATGTTAATCCCCCATTGGCACTCTTTCGGATCACGTTCTAACCAAACATACCCCAAAACAGCTTGCTGCTTATCCACAGTTTGATTGTGAAAAACAACCTAGCCTCTGCCACTCAAGTGTTCAACGCATCTAGTCTGGACTTTTTCAGCTGCCTTGAAAACGAAACAAGCACAGTGCTCGCACTTCCACCCCTTCATTATGGAAGCCTCACAGAGAACGACTTGGCAATCAAAGACAAGTCAGAGCGTGATGCGGGTCACCTCATTGAGATACTGGCAGGCGTGGCGAAGGTCACCATGGCCCGATTTCGGAATTTCAGCGCCATTACATCCGCACGTTACAAGAGATCAGCGTCAAAAAAGCGATGGGATGAATGGGGCCACATAACTATCGACTATGGGTTTGAAAGATTCTACGAAAGATTCAAGGTTGACCGAGCAGCTATCCTGGCTGAGATCAACGCTTCACACAGGCCTCCAAGTCCTACCCCCCGACCAATGACCCAATCCGCTGGGGAATTCCCACAATCCCCTCACGCACTCAAGGACGCCTCTCGCAGTGCGCATTAACACCCTCAGTCTTCTGAGAAGACCATGGCCACCGCTAGCGCCACGGCCCAGCCCTTTGCTCCAAAGAGCTGAGCTTCAATAAGTTCTCATTCAATTGTCCAACGACCTCTGTTTCTTATGTGGTTAATATTTTCTTGTTGTTCATTATACCCTGTCTGAGTTTTATGCTGTGTATGAGTAAGTAGGATGATAACTTATCTTATGGTCATTTAGCGAATAATATTCTACTTCATGACACATTTGACACACGTAAAACTTACATTCTTGATTGAAGTATACTCGCTTGGCAATTTCATTTCGAAAATGGGGCGCATCCAATGCTGAAAGTAACAATTTATGGGGAACCTAACCCACTAGCTGGTGCCCAAATGCGAGACAATGCCCTGGTTAAGATGATAGTCAGCTCTAGTCAGCTATATTCAACTCTAGGCAAGAGACTAGGCTTGCCAAGGTCAATCCTAGAACCCTGCTAGTGCAACTTCTACTGCTAAGACTGGTTGTCGACGTCTTTGAGAAGCTTTAGACAAGCGATTGATTTATTTTAGACCTTTATCGAGATTTTATTTATGCAATAACTTGTTTCTGAACATAAGTATACTTAACATGCTCCCTATCTTCACCTTTTGAAAGCAGATAGCAATGTTGTTGATATGCCAAACCAGACGAATAAGAAATTAACAACTCTGTTAAACCTTGAAGAAATAGATGCCTAAGCTCATTGTTTAATCCTAACTAGGTTAAGTGAGAATAAATCACAAATGGCGCTTAATGAATAACCCGCTAAGCCCGGCGATGTCTCATATGACTCCTGGTCTTCTTCATGCTCCCACTACTCATCATCTTCAAACTCTCAACATAATCGCTCGTGCCATGCGTGGGATCCCTATCTCGCGCATTCTCAGCACCACAAACAGACCCATCACTCGCACCACCCAGCGGCCCATCCACGGCGAAATACTCCCGCTTAGAAGGCGACAGCAACATATTCTCCGCAGCCTCAGGCAACCACCCATTGATGAAATCACCATGCGAGCAATAAGAAGTCCCACAAGCAAGTGCTAAAGGAGGAGGCCCAGACCAGCCATTAGGAAGCAAACTGCGTAAATCATATCGGATAGAGAAGCGCAGCTGAGGCATACGCGACATACCAGCTGGACACCAATTTTCTCCGTATCCACTGTTTACCCGTGGGTTTCCTGAGTATGCAGATTCCAGGGTATTCGGGTTGACGCAGTCATGGAAGAGGAGGAGTGTCTGCAGGTGGGTTGAGCATGTTTTCGTCGGGAAGGCAGCGGCATCCTTGTCCTCGTCTGTATCGTCGCCTTCGCAGAACCAGCTGATTCCGGCGTTTTTCTCGACGTGCTCTTGGGATGTTGCTGATGCATTGCCTGCTACGTCTTTGTAGTCTTGGGGGATGGCTATTTCGGCTGATTCTAGCCCCTCGTAGTATGCGCTGAAGCGCATTGGTGTGAGTGGGATGTGGGTGTTGTCTTCATCTTGTACAAGGTATAATGTCGGAACCCCTGATATTGTACTAATCAGCCGGCTGTTTGTGTATGATGCTTTGAGGGACGGACTTACAGTATGCTGAAAAGTCATTCGGGTTCACAGTTGTTGAGCAGCCTTTCTGGAGCTCGGATGACTTGGTTGTGTTGACTGTGATTGCATCTGACCCAAAGATGCTGTGCATATGACTGTTGTATTGCCCGGGCAATACAATTGGGTCTATATTCTTGAACATCAAAAGCTCTGAAACGGTGACTGTATAGGCGTTGGACATGCCTGCCGCCAGGGCAGACAATAGAACAGATCTGTGCATTGATGTAGAAACGACGGACAAAAGGGAAGCAAAAAAAAAAAGGAAAGAAAAGGAAAGATATGCAAAACGAGATGAAGAAAGCGATGAGAGATAGCTACGGCTAGCTACTACGTATTTATATGTTATATCGAGGGAATGCGGGTCTGACAGCTTCTCGTCAGTTAGAATCTTTGTAGCATGTTTGAACTGCGGATCCATAATCCAAAACTGTCGAGGATTGACCAGCCGTTGTTTCACGAAGGATCAGGGGCCATGACCGGTTCCGTCAAATAGATCGGATGTTTCATGTAGACCACATCTTCTTCTTGGCATAACTAGATATGTGCAGCAGCACAGGATGTACGTAGACGTCTATCAACCAGTTTAACCCTTACTTTTCACCCCTTTCCCCCCCGCTGAAATAGGCTAGTGCTCAAACATATTTTCTGTATTAGGACTGACCGTATAGCGAGGGCGAAAATTTGATTCCTAACAATCGCGCGGAGCTCCGGCCGGTGCCTTCTTTTCTTTTCTTTTCTATTTTTTTATGAGATTCGTCGTTGGTTGTCGTGGCCATATAGTGAGCTCATGGACCAACAGGGTGATAGCATTTACCAATATCACGGCATGCATACAGACATAAAGCGAAAGCTGCTGACAGGGAATAGACTACATGAGATAACTATATGGGGGTAAACTCGCGGTAATTCAATAACATTCCAATCAGATGTCTAGAGTAAATCGATACATGAAGTTCATAAGTACAGGTCATGAAAGTCTATAATGTCCAAAGCCGAACCTGGCCCAAATCATAATCTTGCAGCAGTGAACCGAGCGCCATCATCACCATGCGAATTTTCAGCAGAAGTCGGAGTACGGGCCTGAAGGGGGCTGTCGGGGCCAAAATTGTTTAATTAACAACACAAACAAGAACGAAAGACCTGAATAGGGATTTTACCGCTCAATGAAGTTGGGAATATCCTCAACCTTCATGGTTCCTTCCAAGATACCTGCATATTGTTAGCTGAGATCTGAGTATCAAGGGTGGAAGGCACTTACGGTAAACAGCAGTGAACAGAGGGAACTGGTCCTCCATGCCTTGGTTCTTGAGGAAGCTGTTGACCTCGTAAGCAGTCAGGGTACCCTGCAGCTTCTGGCCATTGAGCTCGGTCTTCTCAATCTCCTCGATGGGAAGGTTGCGTTCAACGCTGTGCATGGCACACCGGAAGTTACGGCCACCGCTGCAGCTAGTGATCAAATCAGCCACACCGGCACTTTCGTCGGTGAAGGTGCGCTGGTCAATGGTGGCGCTGAAGAACTGGTCACCGAACTTAACCATCTCCATCAGACCAACACGCATGACGGCAGCCTTGGCGTTGTCACCCCAGCCCATGCCGACAACCCAGCCAGCGGCCAGAGCAACAACGTTCTTGAGAGCGCCACTGATGGACACACCAGCGACATCGTTGACCACACGGACGTGGAAGTATGGGCGGTGGAAGACAGCCTTGAGGACGGCATGGTCGATAGGTGGGTAAGCTGATGGCAGAGCCTGCAGCTTGGTATCTGAGACCTTTCCGGAGACATCCTTGTGCTGGAACTCCACAAGGTTGGTCTGGGAGGAGGAAGGCGAACGCTGGGGAGTAGGCGCCTTGGAGTCCATGTGTGGGGGGTCGTACGCAACGCTGGTCTCGGACCACTTCTCCCGGGCAACCTCATTGGCAATGTTGGCGCCAGAAAGAGCACCACAGTAGATGCCAAGGGTCTTGCCAATGGTCTCAGAGAAGAGGTTGATACCGGATTCGTTGACGTCGACACCCTTGATACAAGAGATACCACGGGCGTAAGGCAGGATCTTACCCTTGAGCTGCTCGCAGGTCTTGATGATGAACTGATGGGGCAGGTTGAAAATGAGAATGGTGCCGTCTTTAACCGTATCCTCCAGAGACGGGTTGGCGTGCAAGTTGACTGGCAACTGAACTCCTGGAAGGTATTTGATATTCTCATGGGTACGGTTAATCACCTCGGTCAACTTCTGAGGACCGGCGTATGAGGGGTCATAATTCTTCGAGTCCTTGGGGACCTCAACAGTCTCCTCGTACACCCACATCTCCACCGTCTCTTCGAAGAGATCCGGGTTGCTGGCAGCATTTTCGGCGACAATCTTGGCAATGGCGGTACCCCTGCACACGAGGACTAGTGTTAGCCTGGATTGCATCCCAGAGAAGAGTTTTTGATCCTTACCAGTTGCCGGAGCCCACCACGGCGAGCTTGTGCTTGCGCTGGAATGGACCGAGAGAACCCATGTTGTGTGTAGAGGTAACAAATGATCGACGGGTCAGAGGGCCGGGGATAGTGGATTTAAAAGGTAGAGGAGCCGGGGGCAGACGGGGTGGAATGAATCGGGGAGTTTGGGACCGGGTGGCTAGCGGCGACCTCGGTATAACAATGGTACAGAAGTGAGGAAAGGAAATCCGACGCAGGTTGGGACTGGAACGAATGTCCATACAAGTCACCCAATGAGTTCAAACTTTCCCGGTTTGCCTTATGTTTGATAAGGCAAACTGATGTCAGAGGAAGTGCGTCGAAAAGTATGTGGATCGTCACCCGGAAAGCAATAAATCACTCAGCAGGATAACGTCACAAACGCGTTCTTCTCCTTGTGGTTTTGCACTAGAGATGAGGTTGAGCCAAACAGCGTTGAGTTCCTGGAAAAAACGGTGGGGAGGGTGGAGCGGGCGGTGAACAGATTTGGAGAGACACGGGCAGTTCGCTTTTCCCGTTTTTCGTCTGGGTAGATCTCACATGGCAAATGGTAAGCTGCATTAATTCATCTGTTCCACTTCCCGGTTAATTATCGTCCACAGGCTCCTATCCGCAAATCCAAAATGGCGAAGACTGCCAAACCCGCGAAGTCTTCGGGGAGAGTCTCATCTGCGTTCGGTGAAGAATTCCGGACCAACAAGCGGGACAAGCGGCAGATCAAACACGCCGCCCTCGTGTCGAAGATCGAGAAGGATTCCCAGAAGACCCCAAAGCGTCGACGCGCACACAAGAAATTGGTCGCCAACCTCGAATCTCTGGCCGACGCCCTGCCCGAAGCCGAGGAAGCCAATGATGCCGCCAGTCAAGCCAATATCATCAAGCAGAAGACCCTGCGACACAAGCCGGGGGCCATGAAGCGCCGAGAGAACATGGAGAAAACAGAGCGGGAGCGTTTCAACAAGAACATGGCAGACATGTCAACCATCTCGTCAACTCCAGCTGCCCAAACTGAGTCGAATCCCACGGCCGGTCGGTGGTCTGCCCTCCGAAGCTTCATTTCGCAGACGATGGAGCAGCAGCCCGTTTTCCAGGCGAAGAAATGAACCGGGCACGTTCGACATTAAATAACAGACCTGGCTCACTGAGCATCAGAGTGATTGCCGTTCGTCATCGAATCCTGTCTACCGAGACCGGCACTGGGCTGCGTCAACTGCACCGGCAATGCTGTCGAGCGAAAGACCAAAATCCGAATGCCTAGCATTCGTATGTGGTTACGGCCAACACGACACAATCCACCTTCGGGCGTGAGTACCGAATGTCGAAACGGATTGGCCCCCAAGAGTTTGCGACTTAAGCCGTTTTATACTGCTGAACCCCGCTCCAAATTGCCTGACACAAGCTTGGAAGCCTTAGGGCTGACGGACGCCACCAAATTCATCTCGACAGCTGTGCATAATTAAATACCCCTCATTGAATAAAAGCATGCATCGATGTATTTCTACTTTGCGATCTGGTCAATCGTAGATATTGCAGCTATTTACCTTCCTAGACAACATGTACAAAAGGGGTCTGTAAGTCCATCCACATCCCCACCTGTAGACAATCTATGTAATGAAACCGAGGCACTCGGAAATAGGCAAAGAGAGCCCCAGAAGGGCGAAAACAACGCATGAAACGGCATAGTTACTCGCATTGAGGCTTTGTAGAGACTGTCCAATACTTCATGGCACTGTATACACACTTATGACCCCTGTTGTATAAATCGTTGACTTAGTTGCTCAAACACAACCCCGCATCATCCCAGTCTTCACTACCTACTCCTTTCCGAGCAATGAAAAGCCCCTTCGGATCCCATTTCTGCTTGAGGGTATACAAACGAGGATAGTTGTCTCCCCAGAACGACCTCTGGAAACCAGGCTCATAAGGATGCGCCTCGTTGAGATAAGCACCCATCTGGTCCTCGCCCTCGACCGAACGAATGAGAGGGATTTCAACCTCTGTGGCATTCTTAATAATGGCATGTTGCTGTGCAAGTGTGGTGGTGGCATTCCAGCTTCTTGAATACAGCAGGTGCACAACGGCCTTCCTCCAAGCCGGGTTAACAGCACTGTCAATCTTGTGGCCATTGGCTGCGACTGCACCCCCTGCAACCACATGACCGATGAATGTTTGTCCGGGATCGAATCTGAGGCTACTCCACGCCTTGGACAGTCGACTTGGTCCGTCTTTGGATAGCAAGAGGTCCTTGGAATACAGACGGGATACCAGCGTTGTCATTCCACTTGTGGTGTCGGCATTACCTTCCAAGAGCATGGTTTGAATCGTTGAGTTCATGGTGGGTAAACCGAAGGCCCCATACTGGACTGTCACACCAGGCATTGATTGCAGTCTTTTGACCAATGGGGCATACAGTCTGTCAATCGCGCTTGTGTCGGTGTGTTCTGGGAACATAAGCAACGATATGACGCTGGAAACGCTGATCCTCGCATTGAGAGGCATATCAGGAATTCCAAAATAGTAGCCAGAACCACCGGCGTTGTTGAGGCCTGGAAGTGCTGCGTGCCACTCGGTGAGGGCGTTCCAGAATTGAGGATCCCCTGCAGATGTTGTGATGTTGACATTGGCGACTATGACTGGGACTTCTGGAAACGTCCGAACAGTGACATTAACCACAACTCCAAATGTTCCTCCGCCGCCACCTCGCAGCGCCCAGAACAGGTCACTATTCTGATATGCATTTGCTGTGACGAGATTTCCCTAGAATGGTGGTCAGCTATTTGTCCATCTTGGTGCTATGGGGTTTGAGGGTTTGACTCACGTCAGCCGTTACAACTTCGAACTCAAGGGCATTGTCAGATGCCAGTCCCTTCCAGGCACCAAAAGGTGAATGACCTCCACCTTGAATATACCCCCCAGCCGCACCAACGGTGTGTGAAGCACCGGCAATGACAGTCACTTTATGCTCTGCCACTGCTTTGTAAAGTTCGGCCAGGTTGACGCCTGCCGACAGAGTGACTGCTTTGCCCTCACCCTTGCCCTTCGGCGCACCAACCGGCATAAAGTTGCCAACAAACTTAATATCCTTCATACCATTGGTCAGAATCTGCAATGACCCCGGAGCTGTTGAACGACCTAGGAAGTCATGACCAGAATTCTTAATGGCGAGTCGAAGGTTATGTGTACTCGCAAACCGCACAGCCTTCTGAACATGTGAAGCCGTCTGTACCTTCGCAGAGTACAACGAAATACGACCCTGGCCGCAGGTTGTATTCTGGGCCGACCCTATATAGCAGGTTTGGTGTCGCTCTGGCCAAGCCTCCCAATTCTCCCACTGTCCAGCACCGGGCTGAGCAGCTCGCCAGGTGGAGTCGGACCAGTGGTTCGTGACATCCTTACATGCTGCTTGATCAAACTCTGCCGCATGGCAAACCGACGCGACGGGCCTTACGGCAATAAGGTTCCCTTGTATCGTGTCGTTCAAGTCAGACCATTTTTGCTTAGATGGCCAGCAGCTTTCATGCGGTCGGCAGCGGCAATGACTTGTGCTAGGTGCAGCGCTGGCAATGCTAGCAAAGAGGTATAATATAAACAGTTTAAGCATAATCAAATGAAGTATTGACAATGTCTTGAAGGCTATAACTGAAGCCCTTTACGTGGTTCTCCCTGAAATTATATACTTCGCATCCGGGGCGGTGCTCAGTCGATCCCCAAGTGCCCGGTACGAGACTTGCCATATTCGGAAATAGTTCTCACGGCCAGAGTGAATACGGGTCTTATATACATAAAGTCACGCCAAGTTGAGCATGGCTGAGCAAGGTAGATTCAGTTCGTATTTGGTGCTAAATTGATTCATGACATCATTGTCTCGATTCTAGCGCAGTGGTTTGCAATCAGAATGCAGGTTGGAGACCTGAATCTCCAAACATAGCCTCCGGTCAAGCTTCGATCGACAGAAAGAGGCGAGAGAACCCGAGACCTATGTCGACACGGTCATACGGTCAAAAAGTGAGTTGGTCCGAAATGTTCAGGTTCACCGGCCCGATGACTCATCAGATAAGATCACCTGCGGGGAAAGCTATCTAATCATCTCTCTTGCTTCCTTTGGTATTCCTCCCCTGTTGTCCATAAATCATATTCACCGGCGCCCAGCAATGCTGTGGAGGCCTGTACAGCGTCGGCTTCCAGCCGTGACGCAACTCGAGGTTGTCCGATGTCGGCGCCTTCCTCGTTCATACATCAGATCGACACGCCAGTTGTCCAGCTCAACCACGTTCCCAACCCGTTCACAATTTAACCGGTCAGATTTTACGAGCCAGCCTTTTACTGGCAGCTATGAGCCCGGGCTTCCAACAACCGGGCCACTCGGATCAACACCGGCATTTGGCACCCCGCGTATTACCCCGAAAGTGCTGAAGCAGTATCTGGATCAATACGTGGTGGGCCAAGATCGCGCAAAGAAGGTGCTCAGTGTCGCGGTCTACAACCACTACCAGCGCGTTCAAGAGCTCTTGCGTCGCGAAGAAGAGGCAGCCGAGGCACACGCGAAGCGTCAACGGAGGGAAGCACTTGAGAGTCATCCCTTAGAAGGTAACAACCCATCCGAGCATGTGATGCTCTCAATTGCTTATACATATTTCGGTCACAGATGAGTTCCCCGTTCCGCAGAGGACTGTGGGGATACCTCAGACCCCAAAGCCGCATCGCAGCACCCCCCTGGATCTCCCAGAACTCACCGACACATCGCCTCTACAGCTGGAAAAGTCCAATATCTTGCTATTGGGACCGTCCGGCGTCGGAAAGACACTTATGGCGAAGACACTCGCCCGGGTGCTCTCTGTTCCTTTCAGCATCTCCGACTGCACCGTGTTTACCCAGGCTGGCTACATCGGAGAGGATGCTGAGCAGTGTATTCACCGACTTTTGGCAGCGGCAGACTACAATGTGGAACAGGCGGAGCGTGGTATCGTTGTCCTTGATGAGGTGGATAAGATCGCCGCAGCTAAAGTCAGTCATGGCAAGGATGTTGGTGGCGAAGGTGTCCAGCAGGCACTCCTCAAGATCATCGAGGGTACAACTGTACAGGTTCAAGCCAAGCCCGAGAAGAACCCGCGCGCAACTAGCCCTCCTAATAGCTACCCTTCTAACAGCCCATTGGGGAGTTCGCCGTTCCAACATAACAGTCCAGGCAACCCAGCTGCGAAGGGTGAAGTCTACAATGTTCGAACGGACAATATTCTGTTCGTCTTCTCTGGCGCCTTCGTCGGACTTCACAAAGCGATTATGGACCGGATATCCCGCGGATCCATAGGCTTCGGTCAACCCGTACGGGCACCCTCGAGCACAGCGGATCGATCAGGCTCACCAAATTCCTCTCCTAACGAGCCCCTCCAAATCCTTCCCGGATCCGAAGAAGAAGCGCTGTACAAAAAGCATCTCCCGTTCTTTAGCTCTGCAACGCCAGCCGGTTCTGGCGCCGAGCCCACCTACTTCAACCCCCTTGACCTCCTAACACCCGCAGATCTGCAAAGCTACGGATTTATCCCAGAGCTGATTGGGCGCATTCCAGTGACTGCCGCTCTCTCCACCCTATCTCAACCCTTACTTCTACGCATCCTCACCGAACCCCGCAACTCCCTTCTAGCCCAATACACGACTTTATTCTCCCTTTCGGGCGTCGAGTTGCGCTTCACTACCCCCGCACTGCATAAACTCGCCGCCAATGCCTTTACAATGGGCACTGGTGCACGAGCGCTCCGCACTGAAATGGAAACAATTCTCAGTGATGCTATGTTCGAAGCCCCCGGCTCGAGCGTGAAGTTCGTTCTCGTGACCGAGGCCGTGGCTGAGCGCAAAGAAAAGCCCATTTATCTTTCTCGGGGACAAGGTGGCCGGTTCCATGCAATGATTTCTGCCGAGGAAAGCAAGTGGGAAGAGAAGATTGGCCGTGAGAAGAAAGATCAGGATATGAAGGCCAAAGCACAGGATAATGCCGGAGACGGCTCTTCTCATCCATCGAGCTTCCAGGAGTACCGGGACCAGGCCAATGGTTAAATTCAAATGATCGTGCTATCTCATTTCTGGTTCCGGTGATCATACCTCGGTTGATTTTGTTATTTTCATATCCCATTTGCATCGGCGGCAATTAGCGTCGTTGGTAGCAGAAATGCGACGTGAAAGCGTTGAATATTCTTGTGATCTTTTTGCTCGAGTCTAATTATCTTGCGCGTCATTGCTGGAAAAATACCTCATGCACGATATTTCCATGCACACTTGGACACTTGGGCCCAAGTGTACTCCTGGTTTTCGAAACAAGCAACAATGCAAACTAAATTCAAATTCCGGGATCTTCGCCTGTCGGAAGTCACACGTCAGAGAGGAGAAACGTGTGCCTGGGATCAGGCTAGTCTATGTGTAGATTTGCTTGGGCTAAAACTTGCTTGTACAGTAGTTGGTCGGCGAATTCTCACGAAAACTTCATTGGCATCCGGGAATTTAGATAGGTCCATTTAAATAGCACCCCCATTGCTTCTAAATGAACCTCCCTCTTCACCTGCCTAACCCTAATTTGGCCTGGGGCCGTAATTCTATTTCACTGTTATTTTGACCACCAGTGTAAACTCCTGCGATGGCAAAGCCTCCTTGCTGTGCAACAACAGAGACAAGGTTGCGGGGTAACCAATCCATCAGCGCGTTGACCGGTGGCATTGACGGACTCAAATCCGACACAGCTCTTGTGACGCCGTTTGGCTCCCGGCCTAGGATTTGCTGCACGGGGTCGGAGAAGTTGAAGCAGTAGATTGTGATACCATAGCGTGGAAAGCAATGCAAAAGCTCTGGCTCGACAGCTCGGTGGGTGGCATTTTATATTACTTGACAGACGCTGGGCTTGATCCAACCGTTTCTTTCGGAAATGCCACATGGCATGGCTACTTCCCAGAATCGGTAGTTACTGATTCCCAGTTTCTCGAAATACCCTTCCTGGTACAGCTTGTTCACTTCATGGAGAGCTTCTTCAAAGGGGACTGTCCGGTCCTGGCTGTGGAGGTACCAGATATGGACGTTGGGAACTTTGACTGCTTCCAGGCTTCGCATTAAACCTACTCGTAGATCCTTGGCATTGTGATGGTATGGAGCTCCCACCAAGGCCATTTTTGGGTTGGCTGCTGAAGGAAACAGCTCCTTGTCAAGGTTCACGTCGGCCGGTTTCAAGTTGCCTAAGAATGTTTCGGAGGATCCATCACCGTGGATGCCAGCCTATCGATATCGAGATGGCCGAAGCGTTTGAATAGATACATCATCTCCGTGGCTTCTTTCACGGTGTGGACGTGTGTCCGGCGGACCATCACCTAGTCAAGCCGTTTAGTCAATGCATCTCTTGATTTCTGAGAATGTAGTTTGCTGGTTACTTGGCTCACTGGTGTTCATAGATTCGAGAACAAGATTCACGGTGGAATATGCCAAGATGGACAAGGTAGAGTATCCTTGTCTGGGAGAAATAACTTCCAATACCCCAGTGCTGTCGGCCTAAGTCCTTACATAATTGTACCGATACCCAAATGAGTCTCGACATTTAGTGCTAGAGGGTCCACGGGCGGAGCTTGATTACGCGCTAGCAGTGGGTCCAAATACCCAGGCTAGCGGAGATACCCGTGCACAGCGACTAGTATATGGGTGGAGCGGGATGGCTAACAACCCTCTATCAGCAAGTTTAACCCCTTACTTTTACAACGCCCCACTGAAATAGCTGAGTGCTAAACATTGTAGCTACTATATTGGCGGTACCGTACAGCGAGAACCCGAGATTCGATACCGGACGTCGGAGCTCCCGGTGGGGTTC
>ERZ1673737.2362-NODE-2362-length-16002-cov-4.136828_pt1 | contig 16002 bp, 5 predicted proteins | sample MGYA00580211_ERZ1673737 | MGnify/ENA primary metagenome ERZ1673737 (study PRJEB41218, sample SAMN15661789) | gut metagenome | host: Homo sapiens | place: Canada: London | collected 2015-08-20/2019-03-30 | study: EMG produced TPA metagenomics assembly of... | reverse complement strand
CTTTGTTCTTTGTTCTGTTTTGTGCTTCTTTATTCCCAGCGTGATTTTACTTTCCGGATGTCTTGTTTTTGTCCGATTTATTGATTGATACCACGGAACGCAAGCAATGAAGGCGTCAGAAAAGAAAACGAGATATCCAAGATCTGCGATAGAGCGGCAATTGTCGTCCTGTTGGACTATATGATTCCGCTTGAGAATTGTCTTTTTACATGCGCATTTGTCGGAGGAATTGGATAGTCTTGAATTTCTTGATCTTCGGATCGGGACTTCCGATTTGGGAGTTTCCCATAGTTTGTTTTAACTCTTTTGATATCCCCCCATCAATGAGATTTTGCCATTAGATTCTACAGTACAGTACATGGAGTAGCTAGCCCTAGCTGGAAGCTACGGAGTACAGTATGGGGCCGGGGAAGAGCTTGTTTGAGCCTCACTAGAAATCCTGGCCGGTCTTTAGTCGACTGAGCAGAATCTTTCTATCCAAATCCAAGATAGAATACACACCACACCACATGGTCATGCAATGGCCTCAACCCGGCCCGAGATCTTCAACCCCACGAGTGACGTTAACGTGGGGCCAAACTACATAAAACGAACGCGCAACCCTCCAGACGCTCACTTCACCCAAACAACACCCCCCATTAAACAAAGAACCATAGCCCCTAAAAACCCAACCCTAATATCAATATCCAATCCCTCAAAAATGGCAACCTACCCCCGCCCAGACTTCCAACGGACTCCCCTAAACTGGAGCAGCCTCGACGGCCCCTGGAGCTTCACATTCGACGACGCAGACAGCGGCAAAACCGAAAAATGGCACAAAAGTAGCCTAAACAACACCAGCTCCAAACGCGAAATCCAAGTGCCCTACGCCTTCCAAACCCCAGCCTCGGGCATAAACCTCTACGAAGCCCACGAGGTAATGTGGTACGAGCGGACGATCACTGATATCCGCACCGCGGATGAAAAAGCCAAGGGACACAGACTCCTCGTCCGCTTCGGTGCGGTCGATTATGAATGTCAGGTATGGGTAGATGGGCATTTCGTCGGTGGACATCAGGGCGGGCATGTCCCCTTCGATGTGGATGTTTCCGATGCATTCGGTGACGGCGATGAAGATGGAAAGGAAGCTCGTCTCACGCTCCGAGTGAGAGACTCGCCGTATGACTTAACCCAGCCACGAGGCAAACAGTTCTGGGGTCCTGTTCCCGAGAGTATCTTCTACACGCCATCGGGTGGGATTTGGCTTTCTGTTTGGCTGGAGAGTGTCCCTGCTATGCGATTAGCGTGTGGGAGTGGTGGGACGGTATTACGGTCCGACGATGTCGATGGTGGGGTGTTGCACGCCCGGGTTGGCGTTCTCGGACGACGAGTTGGCTCTAAATCCGCAGCCAAGGTCGAGGTCGAGGCGAGTCTTGGCGGAGTATTTGTTAGCAAGGGTGAGGCCGAGCTGCCTCGGTATCAGAATATCGCCACGCTGGATCTGAGCATGAAGGTGCCTAATGCTGCCGAGTTGCAGAGTCGGGAACCGTTCAATGAGGTTGGTGTCTGGCATGAGGGTGTGGCGCTCTGGGCTCCGGAGCATCCTATCCTCTATGATATTACACTCCGACTCTACAACAGCACTGGTAACCTGGTCGATACAGTCGAAACGACCACGGGCATGCGAAGTCTGTCCTGGCAAACGGGTGACGGCACATTCCGATTGAATGGCAAGCCCTACTTCCAAATGCTTTTCCTGGATCAAGGCTACTGGCCCGAGACAGGACTGACGCCTCCATCATCCAAAGCGTTGAAGACGGACATCGAACTAGCCAAGAAAATCGGATTTAATGGCTGTCGCAAGCATCAGAAAGTCGAGGATCCCCGATTCTACTACTGGGCCGATCGACTTGGCTTCGTCGTCTGGGGCGAGATGGCGAATGCGTATGAGTTCGGAGGTGAATATGTCGAGCGGTTCACGAGCGAGTGGATTGAAGCTGTTAAGCGTGATATCAATCACCCGTCCATCGTTACCTGGACACCGGTCAATGAGTCCTGGGCTGTTTCGGCGCTGAAGGATAATATCGAGCAGCGGAATCATGTTCGCGCACTGTATTACCTGACGAAGTATGATCCCATCCCATCCATTCATCTGATCCATATCCATATCAGAAAGCAAACTAAACAAAATCCCAGAAACCTCGACCCAAGCCGTCCCATAAACGACAACTGCGGCTGGGAACATATAAAAACAGACCTAACAACCTTCCACGACTACAGCGACTCCCCAGAACTGACAACTACATGTGCCACCATGGGCGGAATCCTAGGCCCAAAAGGCGGACACGCAATGTTCGCACCACCCATCTACAGCGGTTACTCCGGCTCCGTCATTCTAGACGAGGGCGCGAGACACACACCCGGTGCGCCCGTCATCTGTAGTGAATTCGGAGGTGTGAATATCACCCCGCCGAAGGATTCTGCGGAGGCTGGCGAGCGGGATTGGGGGTATACTACTGCTAGTGACCCTGCTGATTTCTTGGTGAGGTTTGAGAAATTGGTTATGGGTGTTGTGAGGGGTGGGCACGTTTGTGGGTTGGTTTGGACGCAGTTGTGAGTTTACTTTTTCTTATTCTTGTTCTTTTTGTGGATTTATGTTTTTATATTTTGGGACTGGGATTTGGGTGTGTTAAATGTTGAAAAGGGCTCATGCTAATACGAGCACAGGTGTGATATCGAGCAGGAGGTTAATGGGTTATACACTTATGACCGCAAAGACAAGGTCCCCGCGGAGAAGGTGAAGGCTATTATGGATGCGGCGAAGGATCATTATTATGGACATGTTACTAGTCATCATTCGAGGGGTTTGAGGAAGTTGTTGGATCAGTATAAGCATGTTGTGCACCGGAAGTAGGTTGGGAGTGTGGAACGTGGGTTAGAGTATCTAGATAGAGAAATATTCTACTGATTCATACAACAAGGGTTAACTTATAATTTGTACACAGGGCCGCTTGTGAAGTATTGGACAGACCTAGACAACCCCAAAGCGAGTATACCGTTTCATGCATTGTTTTCGCTCTATTTCTGCTTCTCATTTTTCACCCATTTCTAGTGCCTAGAGTACTCTGACTACTCATCCAAACATATAAGGGCTTCAATGTATGCTCTCTAACTAATTATAGTGGCATTTATGATAGAAATACTGCAAGAAATCCACAAACAAAATCAATTGGACAATGACCATTTAAATACATTTTAATCCGCTAATAACATATTTCCCATTAATGTAAGACTAGTAAGGGCAGAAAAGGTCGATGACGCTGAATGCTTCGCAGGGAAAAAATGAGAACCCAAACCCGAATGAGGAACTCCAAACATGCCGAGAGCGGAAAACTCCGAAGAAAAGCAGAGACAGGGACAGAGACATATGCGGAGTGATGGGGATGCAGATTGCATATTACAAGAAAGGAGATAGTAATCACATGTTGGCCAATTCCTGGTCTATCTGTCGGTCCAGGAAGGCTCGTTTATCGCCCGTGAGGGAGGTTTGCAGGCGTTGTTCGACGAGGACGCGGACTGAAGAGGAGAATTTGTTAGTGATACTTTTTTTTATGTTCGGGAATGGACGTTAAGTAATGACTTACCCTGCTTTTTGGTGACGGTGTCTAGATCAACCTCTGCCAGACAACCGCGGATCGCCTCGGTGATGGAACCCTCGTCGGGTCCGCTGCCAGCACGGAAATCGAAGGCGGTGCTAGCAGGGCGAGACGGGAATTGACCCAGTGGACTGCGAGAGCGGGAGATACCACCGAGGAGGTTATCAGTGCTTTGGCCCAGGCCGACACTGTGGCGGCTGGCGTTGGCTGGGTTATCCTGGTAAGCGCTGAGACCGCCCATGGACATGTGCCGCGATGCCGAGGCAGAGTGACCCATCTGAGCGCTCATCTGCGGCATATCCGTGTACCGGGAGAAATTGGACATGTGCGAGTTGCGGTTGCCGGGGACGTTGCCGGGGACGTTGCCGGGGACGTTGCCGCCGACGAAGGGGGCGGGGGACTGGGGAGGCATGTATGGCTGGTGACGGCCTTGACCGGGGAAACCGGTCAGAATTGTGGATGCTGGCTTGACGGATGAGTATTGCGAGTGCATGTCATCCATCTCCATGGCCATGTCGTCGTACCGGCCAGTGTAGTATACCTTCTCCTGGCTGGCTCCGAGGTCACCACGGCGGCCGGGGAGGTTGTTCGCCAAGGCGTAGTCGTCCCAGCGTTGGAGAGGAATGCTGCGAGGGTCGAATGGCTCGTCCTCCACGGCAATAACGCGCTTGTCACCCTTCTCGCCAATGACGACACGGGTGTTACCCCATGTGAAATCGTCCTGCTTCCAGAAGGAGTACAGGGGTAAGATGAAGTTGTAGATCGGGAACGCAATAAGATAGATGATCATCCATCCAATGTGCTGCCACTGCCGCTTGACGATGAAGATGATTGCCTGGAGACCATACACACCAGCCAGCATGACGATTGAAATCATAGGGAAAGGTCCTGTGTGACTGGCGACACGGTAGATCAGGTAACCAAGGTAGACACAAGTGGCGGGAAGGATGATAGTTCCTAGCAAATCCACAAGAACGACGAAACGCATACTGAAGCAGCAGAAACCGCAGAGATCGTTCAGGTATGCCAGTTCGACCAGATTGTGAATTGTGGAGTTGATCCAGCGACGTCTCTGTGACAGAAGCACACTCCAGGCTTCGGGTGCAGCTGTACTGGCATAGGCATCGGGAATGAACTTGTACGACATGGCTGGGAAATGCTTGGTCATGATAGTTGTCAGGTATCGATCCTCACCAAGAGAGAGTAGGTTCTTCTTGTGGAGCGTATCCACGTCGTTGTCCGCGTAGTCATGAATGACTTTGTCCGAAATGATAAGAGGGCGTCCTTTGTCCGCAGTGCGAAGACGGTACATGGTGAAACTACAATTGTTAGCATAAGTTGGTCAACAAAGAGAATGAGACTTACCATCCAGGAAGACAAGTAACACTGCCGAAAAGCGATTCGAATGCCTTGGCCAGGTGATGCGAGATGTAGTACTCGTAAACCTGAATCATGGTCCACCAACTACGTTCCTCGTTTTGAAGACTAGTCTCACCACAAATACCGGCAATTTTAGCATCTGCCGCACATGCAGCAACCAGACGATTGAGAGAATCCTCTCTAACAGTGGTGTCTGCATCGACCATGAGACAGTATTCGTACAGTTCCGGATCCACGCCGATAACATTGTTAATCTGGTGGAAGATTTCCAGTTCGAGAGGAGACATAGGCGAACGATGGTGCACACGGTTGAGGAACTGCATGAGAAGAACCTGGGTGTCACGCTTTCCACGGTTACCAGGCTTAGATTTCCGCTGTTCAGACTCCTTGCCAACCTTGACCACAACAATGTAAGGCACGACGTTACCCTCGTATTCGTAGAGACCGGAGTAGACCTTGCCGTAGTTCAGCTGTTCACTTCCTTGACCGAGCGACTTGCAAGGCAGCGCGGGTGGGTCCATCTTGGGATCAACTCCGAGGATGTCCAGGACGATCTTCGGCGTGGGACGGTCATTTCCGCCACCAACAATCATACCGTCACAAATGACGAAGATTAGCTTTCTCTTGTTGTCATACTGCAGAGCAGTCAGAGAGTCGAGACCCTTGCGAAGATCGTTTTCACCCTCGGTGTAAGCAGGAACCATGCAGATGACAAACTTGTCCTGGGGAGTAGGCCGACGCTTGGATCCCAGCTGCAAGGCTGCTAGGAACTTGACGAGGATGACAGCGCAAATGAGAATGGTGAAGGAGAGCATGATCCAGTTGTTCACAGTGCAGCGTGGAGTATCACGGAAATCAACTTTGCCTTGATAAAACACATAGTCGAGACACGTTTGAGCATTTTTGAAGTCCGCTGTGTCCTGCCATTTATCGGTGACATCCTCACCCATGTGTTCCTTGAAGAGCTTGGTGACAGCCGATGGCAGGAAGTTGTATTGGGCAAGGTTGTTCTGCACTTTGAGGGTGTGAAAATAGTCCGTCAGGTCGTACACCTTTTGGTTCACGATAACCCAATAGCGAGCGTCGTCGTTGGCCTGCTGCTGAACAGTTTTCCGGGTCCAAACCAAAGGACCCTTGTAATACTCGCCGATCTTTGGCAGGAAAACGTCTTCATACCAGGTAATCTTGTGAAGTGCTGTAGTTGTGATTGGCTGTTGAGTAGGCCCCGACTTGTGCTCGGCCGTGGGATAGAGAATAGCGTCGGTGTTGTTGTGAGAAAGAGTCAAAGTCTTGTCGGTGACAAATGGAGCACAGTAGCGGATGAGAGGAGGAGGGAAGTAGGCATCGAGGTTCAAGCCTGCAAACGGTTCCATGTTTGAGGAACTGGTGTCCTCTCCAGTAATATCACTGTGCTGTTGACGCCAGAACTTGCTGATGTCGTAGACACGGCCGTGGATGCTGACGAAGAAATCATTGTCCGTTGTGTGCCAGCCGACTTCTTTCTCATTCCACACCTTGTCCTTGTTGGGACACAGAAGATCACCGAAGGCGATAATATAGAAACAGACAATTCCGTTGAAAAGTAGAATCAAGGCCACCAGGACGACCTTTTCACGCCAGGCCATGCGCACATCAGGGCGCTTCATGCGGCCAACGTATCGAAGCACAAAGGAAGGAATCCAGAAGGTCATGGCCCAGACGAAACCAGCCCAGAGTTGACGGCCCACAGTGATTGTTTTCTTCTCAATGTGCTTCGGATCACCAAACTCAGGGTCGTATTCACCTATATAGTTGCCATACTCGTCGTAGTATGCAATGTCCCCTTTCTTGTCATCTCCCTTGCGACCGAGTCCATAATCACCGCCAGCAGCAGCACCCTGGGTGTATGGCGCACTGGGGGCAACGGACTTGGCACCGCCCATGACACTGGGTGCCATGGTGCCGGCATGTGGCATGGCAAGAAGGTTGGTTGATTCACCCATGGGAGTGCCCTCGGGAGTGTAGCCCGTTTCGTACATGGCAGGGCCATACAAGAAAGGATTGATGGGAGCCTCCTCTGGCTTGAGATCCAGCATACTCTCCGCCTCCCACCAGGCACCTTCCCGCATCCAGACACGCTGTTCACCCACAACGGCATCGCCATTGCTCCATCCTCTCTCAATGATCCAGTTCTCGACACCGTCCTGGCCCTCGGCACAACCGAGTCGTGCGTACCGAGCAACAAACTCCTCGACATCGAAGTCTGCGGTGAAATCGAGTTGCTTCAAGCGGCGGTTGGCCCATTCTGGGAGACGCCAGTTACGCAATTGATGAGACACTGCACCGGCGGACCATGCAGGACCTGTGGCCGATGCGAGCTGTTCTGGCATGTCATCAGTGGGGTGGAGGGAGAGATGGTACCACACACGACTGCTGTTGAGTGTGGTAGGAAGGTCGAATCGGCCCCGCTTGCCCACAGAGATACCTTCGGTATCAACGGGGAAGAGAAGGCGCCTGAGGAAAGTATCTACCTCAAGCTCCACTCCAACCTTTTCCAAAACACCCTGCCGTTTGTCGAGATCATGTTCGCGTTCTCTCCCGGCAGGACCAGTGGTGATTCCAAGGTCAGGTTCCACCTGCGCTACCGCAGAGTTCATTTCACTGATGACGGAACCGCCGATGGGTGGGAGTGGGATTCCATCATCCTTCATCTCGGCGTTGAGTCCGAGGGAATCGTCGAAGACGCCTCTCATCATAATTGCCTTGGCCAGAGCAGGTCGGGGAACATCAACTACGGTGAGACTGACTGTGTCGTCATTCGACCATTGCGCTCCGTTGCCTGAATCATCCTCCAAGGCAATTTGGAGATCGGTCGCGATGGCTTCGTTTGCTTTGGTGATAACCCAATCGACGAGGGCTTCGTAGATTCCTGCAATCAAAACTTCCCGCTCATCAGTGGAGCACTTGTGCAGGAGGATCTCAGGATCAATTCCGAGAAGACCACCGGCATCCTCGCACACCTCCTCCAAATCTTCTTGGTCCACCTCGAACCCGGCTGCATTACCGAGCTTCAAGAGACCAGCGAGGACGGAGAGCAAACCACGCTGGGCAGCGCCTTTGATTCCAATGGCCTTCATACAGGCACGGAAATCTTCTGCAGCGGCAGCATCGTCGGCTGTGGGGAGGTAGGAGGGAGGAGTGTAGGTGTTGGATCGGTTGAGCAGGGTGTATGCAGAGTGGTCTTTCAAGTCCAGGAATTCGCGCTCCGCGGCGGTGGATGCAGATGTTAGGAGATAATAGAAGGCATCGAATGCACGATAGCCTGTCTCAGGCTGGATTTCCAAAAGACCTTTGCGTACATTGATGCCAGAGGTGGAAAGGGCAAAAGAAAGGCCAACAACGGATCCTGGCAGAGTCAAGGTATATGTAGCGGCCAAAGCAGAGTGAAGGGAATACGAAGGATTAAAAGAGGTAACTGCAGTGATGAAAGGTCGAAGGGCGCCGAGTGCGGTAAACGCTACCCCCGGTGTTTCAACGGGGATTGATGTGAGGAACGGTTCCAGCAGAGATGGGGTGGATTGATGGAGAGCGCTGTTCAACGTTAGCACAGGAACCTTTCATCGGCGAAGGTCACATACCCCAAGACGATACAGCCATCTTCAGCTCGGCGCCGGGCATGTTCCCAAGCCCGGATGGCCAAATCACGGTCAACGGTGGCACCATTCCGACCATCAGGTAACGTGGTAGCCGCGGTCACCCATGTGTTCACCACCAAACTGGTAGCGGAGTCTAGTTGATATGGCTGGCCAGCGGTATAGAACGAATGCAAAGCATTCAGCAAGGTTGTTGTCGAAACTTGGGACCCATGTTGTGGTCGCGGTCCGGCCGAAAGACCGGCGGACTGCGTGGAGAAGACCGAATAGCGGTTCGACATGACGGACCTGTGATCGGAGGGTGATTTTCAAGGCAAGATACGATGTCTGGCCTACGCTTTATCACAGCTGCATGAGGGGACTTGCTTCTGTTTTGTCCGGAGGCTGAGAGATGGGAGATCGAGAAAATGCAGGTGTCAGAATGGGCAAGTTGAGGCAAGTCGAAGGATGATCGGATTGAGAAACAGGTTGAGCGAGTGGCTGGAGAAAGGACTCCTGAAGGTTGAAGGTGAGAAAGGAAAACAGATGGAGAGAGAGCTGTGGGGAGAAAGAAGGCGAATTGAAAATTACGGCAATACCGGCGATCGTGATCGTCCCCCCAGTCTGTATAGCTAAGCTTTGGGGTTCTGGCAGATACTGATAAATACACAGTCCAGGGGTTGTAAATTGGCTAGTATTCGGATTGAAAATATAATTATTTCTGCTCGTTTACAATGAATTCATGTATATTTATGTCCATTTGTGTGTGTTTGTTTCTCTTTCACCCTGAACAGTTTGTATATTCCAGCCAATGAGCATTAAGCATTAACCTAAACAGATCTGTATTCGGTACTGTCACAGCTATATTTGGCATGTCTCACTCTTTTTTTTTTGGCGGGTTTTTTTTTGCATATGATCACTTTGCCACTGTTCAGGTGTTCCACTGTGTGACTAGCTCGGGCTATTGTTAGTCGGGAATGTCATCTGTTTTACAGGTAATCCTGTAGGCCGAGCGCCCCTAGTTTCAGACGGTTCCAAGTCTAGCTTGCGATCGGTCCACTTTGAACTGCACATGTTACAGACTTATGTTATGCTCGGCTACATTATTTGGGCTCTTTGCCCATCTTCTTTTCTTTCTCTTATTTTTTTTTTTTTTTTAACTTATTAAGATTCGATATCTTGCAGACAGCAAGGAGGTCAATGGGACAGGGACTAAACTGACATGTCAGGTTCTGGACCCTGAAGTATTCTCCTGTCGGATACATATCAGTGGAGAACTATACTTGAGACCCTGATCCGTCCTAGCGGGAAATATCTCCTCTCTCTCTGCTTCTTTGCTTTTCTCCCCTTTTCTTCCCCTTTGTTTTTCTTATTATTTTCCAAGCTTTCAATACCACACTTCATACCCTATGTTATGTGATCCTGATAGTATGTGTCAGTAGTTAACTTAGTTCAAATAGCTGAACCATAAGCATGTACTTATAATGAGAATAGAGTGGGTTCTGAGACATGTCCAATAAAATAATGCAATGTCTATTCTTAGCGGGCCTAGTATTTTGCAATACATGTATGGTACTAGACCTTATCGATTTGTTTCGTTTTTCCCTCTCTCGACTCTCTTCTTTAGCCACACTCGTTCACTGTGCACCTATACATCTCATCCCCATGTCTGCCATCTCGATCTGTTTCTAGGGGTCTTCATTCCGCTAGAAGCTTCCGACACTCTCACATTCTCCCTCCTCCCACGTTCATTCCGCGGGCGTATCGAGCAACCGCCTTGATTTCGTGACATCTCGATTGTTTCTACACTCGTTCTTATCCTTCAGAACTGAAGGGGAATTCAAAGATGGCGGGTACTTTTGCTGGCAGTGGCCCGGCACACGCCCAGTCCTCGCTGCCATCGCTCCCCGCCCATCTCCAGTCTGATACGCACCTCACAGCTCATCTCGCCAGTCGGTATGGTCTCAATTCTCGCCAATCAATCAGGTACACTGCTAACCGATGTCAGGTTTCACGTTGGCTTACCGACTGCCCACTTGTCATCTCAGGCCCTCATTGCCCTGAACACATATTCCTCCGCTACCAAGGGCCCGGACGGTGGAAAAGAGGGGAGTGCTGCAGGCGAAGCGGAGGATCTCGCCCGTCGTGCCTTCACTCGGCTGGGTGCTCGCGCTGAGAACCAGGCCATTGTATTTTTGTGAGTGGAGCCACACAAGTGACTGGGTTCATCATATCTAATCTTCAATCACAGGGGAGAGAGTGGATCCGGAAAGACGACTCTTCGCTCACATTTGCTATCTTCGTTCCTGTCCTTTTCATCGACTCCGCTATCCTCCAAACTCTCATACGCCGCCTTCGTCTTTGACACCCTCACAACCACAAAATCAGTCACTACACCTACGGCCTCAAAAGCAGGTCTCTTCCTCGAGCTGCACTATGATGGGTCATCCTCCGTGAATCCCACTTTGATTGGTGGTAAGATCATTGACTACCGATTGGAGCGAAGCCGCATCTCTTCTGTACCTACGGGAGAGCGAAGTTTCCATGCGTTGTACTATCTGCTAGCGGGAACAAGCGCAGCAGAGAAGTCCCATCTGGGACTTGACACGGCCATTCATGTCCAGACTGGGAAGTTATCTGGCAGCAGTGTGAGCCATAAGCGCTGGAGATATCTCGGTCACCCGACACAGTTGAAGGTAGGAATCAATGACACGGATGGATTCCAGCACTTCAAAACTGCGCTGCGGAAGCTGGAGTTCTCGCGTGGTGAAATCGCCGAGATCTGTCAGATTCTGGCTAGTATCCTTCATATCGGACAGTTGGAGTTCGCGACAGGTCAATCGACTACCACCGGTGCGGAGGAAAGCGGTGGCTACTCCCACGAGGGTGGTGAGACAGTCACAGTGGTCAAGAACAAGGATGTTCTTGACAATGTCGCGGCTTTCCTGGGTCTCAGTGTTGCCGCTCTGGAGAACAGTCTGGGATACCGGACCAAGACCATTCACCGTGAGCGAGTCACGGTGATGTTGGACCCCAAGGGCGCACGAGAGAACGCCGATGCATTTGCACGCACTATTTACTCTCTTCTTGTAACTCATGTGATTGAAACGGTTAACCAGAGGCTTTGCGCTGCCGAGGACAGTATTGCCAACACGATTTCGATTGTCGACTTCCCCGGATTCGCCCAGGCCCCGGCGACTGGCTCCACCCTGGATCAACTTCTGAGCAATGCGGCAACCGAGTCGCTTTATAACTACTGTCTTCAGTCATTCTTCGACCATAAAGCCGATATCTTGGACAGGGAGGAGATCACAGTGGCTGCCACCAGCTATTTCGACAACACGGATACCGTGCGCGGTCTCCTGAAGCATGGAAACGGCTTGTTGAGCATTCTGGATGACCAGACGAAGCGTGGACGCTCTGATGCCCAATTCATCGAGAGCGTGCGCAAGCGCTTTGAGAACAAAAACCCCGCCATTTCCGTCGGAAGCACGAGCGGAACGGGCTACATGGCACAATCCCGAAGCGCCTTCACCGTCAAGCATTTCGCGGGTGAGATCGATTACTCCGTTACTGGATTGATCGAGGAGAATGGCGAAGTCATTTCTGGCGATCTGATGAACCTGATGCGCTCTACTCGCAGTGACTTTGTGCGTGAGCTGTTCCATCAAGAGGCTCTTCAGACCATCTCCCACCCACAAGAAAAGACTGCTATTATGCAGGCCCAGGTCAGCTCCAAGCCCCTACGGATGCCCAGCATGGCTAGACGCAAGCTTGGTGCTCCATCTCGTTTTGCCGCCCCCTCTCATGCCGATAGTGATGAGACAGAGGAGCATGAGAGCCAAGTCGCGGGCTCCAAACGGGAGACTGGCCGAAAGAATGGCATGCTCTCTGGCCCCGCTCAGGGAGCCGCTGGCCAGTTTCTTTCTGGCTTGGAAGTCATCAACAAGTGCTTGAGTTCCTCCAACCTCAACCCCTACTTTATCATCTGTCTCAAGCCTAATGACCGCCGCATTGCCAACCAGTTCGACAGCAAGTGTGTTAGGATGCAGGTTCAGACATTCGGCATAGCCGAAATCAGCTCGCGGCTGCGGAACGCCGATTACAGTGTTTTCCTTCCTTTCGGAGAGTTCCTTGGCTTGGCTGATATCGGAAATATTGTCGTCGGCAGCGACAGAGAAAAGACCGAGGTCGTCCTCGACGAAAAGCGATGGCCCGGCAATGAAGCTCGGGCAGGTAGCACTGGTGTTTTCTTGAGTGAAAGATGCTGGGCAGACATCGCCAAGGTCGGTGAGCGTGTATTCCCGACCTATGGCGCTGCCGGTGCCGATGGCGACGGATTCCAGACTTCTGGTGGAAACCCAGATTCCAAGGTCCGACTTCTGAACCCCAACGACCAATCCCCCGGTGCCTTCATCTATGGAGACGAAGCTAAGCATGGCTACTTTGGTAGCCGTGAACTCGATGGACGCTCGGACGCTGGTGGCTCGGCCTTCAACTCTGGTGATATGTTCCACAATCTCGAGACCAAGGAGCAAATGCTCGAGAAGGGCAACAATAAGGACATGGAGGAGGTCGACGAATCCACCGTCTCCGGCACTCGTCGTCGCTGGATGTTTTTGGTTTACCTGCTCACGTTCTGGATTCCCGATTTCGTTATAAAATTCGTTGGTCGGATGAAGCGAAAGGACGTGCGTGTTGCCTGGCGTGAGAAGCTCGCCATCAACATTATTATCTGGTTTGCTTGCGGTGTCGCCGTGTTCATGATTGTCGGTTTCCCCGGTGTGGTTTGTCCAACTCAAGATGTCTACAACACTGCAGAACTCAGCAACCACAACGGAAAGAATGGGCAAAACTCTTTTGTCGCTGTCAGAGGTGTAGTCTTCAATCTTGGCAACTTCATCCCATCCCACTACCCCAGCATCGTCCCCGAAAAGTCGTTGAAGAACTATGCCGGCACAGATGCCACCAATCTTTTCCCGGTCCAGGTCTCTGCTTTGTGCCAGGGTACCACCGGAAAAGTTGATCCTAGCGTTCCCCTTGACTACCGATCAAACTTGAACGACTCTGCAGAGACAACCTCCAGTACTACTTTCGATGTCAACGCCAAGTATCACGATTTCCGCTATTGGACCAACGACTCTCGGGCCGATTGGTTCTATGAGCAAATGGTTATGATGCGGGCAAATTACAAAAAGGGATACATTGGATATACGAGTAAAGCTATGAAGAAGTTGGCCACCGATGATTCCAAGAATGTCGCGAGTATCAATGGGAAGATTTACGACATGACTTATTACATCGCTGGACCTCGTGTGGCCCGCTTCCCTACCGGGAAGAATGGCAGCAATGTCGATACCGACTACATGGACCCTCTGGTTGTCGATCTATTCCAAGGACGCTCTGGTCAGGACGTGACCAAGTACTGGGATAACTTGGACTTTGATACCGCGCTCCGCTCCAGAATGCAGCTTTGTCTCGACAACTTGTTCTTCGTCGGCAAGGTCGATACTCGAGACTCCGTCCGCTGTCAGTTTGCGCGATACTTCATTCTTGCCATCTCTATCATGCTGTGTTCCATTATTCTATTCAAGTTTTTGGCTGCTCTCCAATTCGGCAAGAAAAACCTTCCGGAGGACTTGGACAAATTCATCATTTGCCAGGTGCCAGCCTATACCGAAGACGAAGAATCTCTGCGCCGTGCCATGGACTCCATGGCTCGTATGCGTTACGATGACAAGCGCAAGCTTTTGCTGGTCATTTGCGACGGTATGATTATCGGACAAGGCAACGACCGCCCTACTCCCCGCATCGTCCTTGACATTCTGGGCGTTCCTGAATCCGTGGACCCCGAGCCTCTCAGCTTTGAGAGTCTGGGCGAGGGTATGAAGCAGCACAACATGGCAAAGATTTATTCCGGTCTATACGAGGTCCAGGGTCACATTGTTCCTTTCCTCGTCGTTGTGAAGGTTGGAAAGCCTTCCGAAGTGTCCCGCCCTGGTAACCGTGGAAAGCGTGATTCTCAGATGGTTCTTATGCGCTTCCTCAACCGTGTCCACTACAACCTGCCTATGAGCCCCATGGAGCTTGAGATGCATCATCACATTCGCAATATCATTGGTGTCAATCCAATGTTCTACGAATACATTCTACAGGTTGATGCTGATACTATGGTTGCCCCGGATGCTGGTACTCGTTTCGTCTCAGCGTTCATCTCGGATACTCGTCTCATTGGTGTCTGTGGAGAAACTTCCTTGTCCAACGCAAAGACCTCTATCGTGACCATGATCCAAGTTTACGAATACTACATCTCCCACAACCTGACCAAGGCCTTTGAGAGTTTGTTCGGATCCGTCACTTGTCTGCCCGGTTGTTTCAGTATGTACCGTGTCCGTGCAGCGGATGGAGGAAAGCCGCTCTTCGTCAGCAAGGATGTGGTTGATGCCTACTCCGAGATCCGTGTCGATACTCTCCACATGAAGAACTTACTCCACCTTGGTGAGGATCGTTATTTGACGACCCTGCTCATCAAGTTCCACCCCAAGTACAAGACCAAGTATATCTTCCGATCCCACGCCTGGACCGTCGCACCAGAAAGCTTCGCAGTCTTCCTTTCCCAGCGTCGCCGATGGATTAACTCTACTGTGCACAACTTGATGGAGCTCATTCCTCTCGACCAGCTGTGTGGTTTCTGCTGTTTCAGTATGCGTTTCATTGTGCTCATGGATCTTCTCATGACCATTATTCAGCCAGTCACCGTCGCCTATATCGTCTATCTGATCTACTGGTGTGTCAGTCAACCAGACGTGCTCCCTATCACGTCTTTCATTCTCCTCGGTGTCATCTACGGTCTGCAAGCATTAATTTTCATCATCCGACGCAAGTGGGAGATGGTCGGCTGGATGTTGATCTACCTCTTGGCCATCCCTGTCTTCTCTCTTGCCCTACCGCTTTATTCCTTCTGGAACATGGACGACTTCTCCTGGGGTAACACGCGTGTCATCACCGGAGAAAAGGGTCGCAAAGTCGTCATTTCTGACGAAGGAAAGTTTGACCCCAACTCCATCCCCAAGAAGAAGCTGTTGGACCACCAGGCCGAGCTCATGGCCGATGCCCAAACCTCCCGCGACGACCGATCCGAGTTCTCCGCTCACTCCTACGGCACCAAGTCGCACGCCTTCCCCCAGTCCGAGTATGGCTTCCCAGCTTCGCGTCCCAACTCGCAGCTGGACTTGCCTCTTGGCATGGGCTCTCGTTACTCAGTCGCCCCGTCTGAGATGATGAGCCACATGGACATGGGCATGGAAGATTTCAGCCACCTGCCCCCTGATGATGAGATCCTGGAAGAGATCCGCCGGATCTTGGAGACTGGCGAC
>ERZ1673737.2360-NODE-2360-length-16005-cov-3.947461_pt1 | contig 16005 bp, 17 predicted proteins | sample MGYA00580211_ERZ1673737 | MGnify/ENA primary metagenome ERZ1673737 (study PRJEB41218, sample SAMN15661789) | gut metagenome | host: Homo sapiens | place: Canada: London | collected 2015-08-20/2019-03-30 | study: EMG produced TPA metagenomics assembly of... | reverse complement strand
TCGCCTTGTCGTAGTAGGTCCGAGAGTTCGGCGGGAGTATAAGACCTAGAACATATCCAGCAAGTCAGTCCAAAGGATGGACAAGCTACAGGTAGAAAGGATAGATGATAAATATGCTGTGAGCAGAAAATAATATGGTATCAATTGGAGAGGTGAATCTCAAAGCCCACTGGCATATGTCTACGCTGACAAGTTGATATTATACAAAGAGTAAAGAGTTAGACCAGCGCGATCTATGATAAAACCACCATGCCGGAGCCATGCCGTCTCAAACGAGACAAGCAACAATATGAGCACAAGGGAAAAGCCAGGTACCCAGTAAAAGACAGAAAGCAACCCAAACACCCGCAATGCTCCGTTCTTGTCCAGAACGCCAGATGCCGTATAAATGTACAGAGAGAAAAGCACAACGAGTTGAGACCATATGAAGTCAAATCATGCAGTCAAGTTGTTTTTTCAAGTTCGTCCGAGACTCGAATCCGAGGGTCGAGTCGAGCGTTTAGTCGTCGCTGGCAGGCATTCTCATGTAGGCATCAATAGCTGCACTGAACGCGGCGAAACCAGCACAACCAAAAGCAGCAGCCTGGGGACCAGCCTTCGCACCGAGAATACCACCAGTGACACAACCAGCAGCAACACTGTTGGTAAGATCGTTCTTGGCGCGGAGACCCTCAATGCAACACTCAGTACCGGAGTAGAGCGCACCGACGATACCGAAGTTCTTCGCAGACGACCAAGAGCGAGAACCCATATCCTTAAAACCGCGACGAACTTGCTCGCGCCAGGGGAGGTCGGCAATAGCGCGGCCCTGGGGTGTGAAGGTCGAATCGTAGGACATCTAAAGAGAAACAGATCAGGAACTGCGCTGTGTATATCGAGTTCATTGGCGGGGGAATTGACTTACACTGGCCATGAAGAGACCGAAAGCTCCACCAAGACCGAAACCCATCGTGCCTGCGATAACGGTCTTGATCGGGCAAGACTCCATACCGGCTTGCATCTATTGCGCGTCTGTTAGAAGTGCATGGCGATATAGGTTGATTGAATCACGAACCATCTTGACCATTGCCTGCTCCTGGTCATTCATACCCTGCATGCCGGGGGAACCTCCGAGGCCGCCCATCGGCGCCACGCCGCCTGTTGTGCCTGGAAAAGCCATTTCGAAGATCGATGCGAATTAGACGTTGCAGTATGTGTTGCTATTAATGATCGAGTGGATCTAGGTCAGACTGTTCTTGTAGTCCACTAGACCTGGGCAAAGAAAGAAAGCGCGCGGAATGAATGGATCAAGTAAAGATTCAAGACGCGGAGATCTTGCGGAGGCGACCAACAGAACCGCAAATTTATTTTTACGGCGGACGAGGCGGTCCTGAAGTGCAGAAAGCACGTGGTTGCCACTTAGGTCCCGGAAAATCGTTCCACCGGATATTCAGAATAGGTGTGAACGCCAACAACTTTGTGATCTACAGGTGATTTCACAGGAGAATATCGGAATACTAAATGCAACTCTGGTAAATCAAATGGTATTTTAACAAGTTTCCTAGCAAATGGCATGGCCAGTACTTTAGGGTAGCAAAATCAAGGAAATGCATCGACAAGACAAGAAACAACGCTCTCGTATGGTATAGGTCGTCGTCCTGCGTGATTCGGCAGATAGGCCAAAGAATCAAGAAGTAAGTATGTACATGAAGGTAAAGAAAAGAACACCATTAGTCCTTCTTGCTGTCCTTGCGAGTCAGCGAAGGAGAGGATGCTCGCTCTGGAGACGGGGACAAGGAGCGCTCCCACTCTGCCATCAAATTGGAGGCAGTTCGTTGAAGCTTAGAGGGAGCCAGCTTGGTAATGGTAGGCCAGGGGATGCCTTCGGTGACACTGGGATCAGGAGCAGTGGAAGCTGGGTTCCAATCACCAAAGCTAAGGTTGCGGTCAGCGCATAACGAGGTTGTCATAGATGAAATCATGAAAGGTCGAACGGTACCTAGCGCTTGTTCGAGGGCTACTGCCCTGTGTCACGGGTGACTGATCTTGCTTCGATTCAACAGTCGATCGGCTCGACGAGGGCGTGTGCAACTTCTTTCCGGATGAGGGGGTATCCCAGCTATCCCAATTGTCGAGCTCGTCATTCTGCGCATCGACTGGAGTGCTGGAGCGGCGATCGGGCTGTTCGGCGTCGGTCGCCTCGTTTGGGGCGGTTGCTTGGCCGGAGGGGGCGCGGAGAGCGTTCGGAGACTTCTGAGCTGGTGTATCAATGCCGAATTCGTCCCAGAAGGATGTGGAAATTTCCGCCGGCTTGGTGTCTTTACCAGTTTTTGTCTCGACCGCTGGTCCCCTCCCCCGCGAAGACGATGACGATGAAGATCTTGATAGCTTGCCATCCGCTAGCAGCCGCTCTCGGCTCCGTGATTTGGCCAGTGAATCGCGCTTGCGACCATTTGGCGGCGCCAATGTATTGGGTGACATGTTTCGTGTTTGTGTTCCGTTGATACCTTCCTCGCCCACCGTAGCTTGTCGAATGTCTTCCAAAAATGTCCAAAGACCTTCCCGTAAATCGGACGCCATTTGCTTACCGGTACGCATCAAGGCCTCCCTTGAAGGCGGAGGAAGAGTCTTGCGCCACTGGGCGAGCAGATGTTCTGGTACCTGGCTTTCGTCCAGCTGCGCGCCGATACTAGCAGCATTGTTGCGTTCCACCGAGGGCAGTGTCGCAGATCGAGGAGTACGGCCCACGCGATCAGCCTCGGAAAGACCTGGCTCACGTGGGAAGCCGCCTGAAGCTGTTACCGGCGACAGAAGAGACAGGGTCCGGGTGTGTGCTCCTTGGAACACTCGCCGACCGTTCGTACCAATCTTCGTGCCGTTGGTTGCAGCAGCACGGACACTGGTACGTCGCTCAAGGTCCCGACTAATCCGTTCCTGTGATACCGCAGAACCAACCGAGCTCATGCTCTGCTCTCGGTGGTGTGTATTTGATGCCTCGGGGGCTGAGAAATCAGGAGATCGGAGCGGCATCAGTGGTTCCGCATGGTTGATCTCCGCACGTTTCCTGTTCTTTTCAGACAGTGCCCACTGCTTCTTGATTGTCACCAGATCTGCCTCTGCCCGGTGGAGCTCCTCGCGGAGCTCCATGACCTTTCGTTCCTGCGAGGCGATAGCCCGCAGGAAATCGTAGCCATCATCCGGGACATCGAAAGACATGGGTGTTCCAGGCTGGGCGGTGGGTGGACGGGTGGGTTGCGTAACCGGAGTGGCAGCTCCGGGTGAGGAGACGTCGGCTGTTGATTCTGGTTCGTTCAGGTTGATGGGGAAGTTGAGGGTGAGGCGTTTGGCATGGCGGGCTGTTGGTTTGGCAGAAGGGAGCGATAAACGTTTGTTCTGCTTGAGTGAGCGAGAATCGGAAGCAGACTCCGGTTGAGTCTGGTTCGCATCCGGCGGTGGCCCGTGGGTGAGGCTCTCCGCTCCCGGAATACTCTCCATGGTGGACCAGCCAGCAGGAGAGAACAATCAGGATAACATGAAAGGGAGGAGGAATGTAAGTGCAAGTACGGAGTATGTAAAGGGGAAAATAATAGCTCTGACAGGTGTGGTCTCTCCTGAGTCCAGCCCACAGCGGGTCCGGCGTGTTTCAGGGGTTTAGCGTCTTATTAAGCCATGTGTTTCGAGTCTTGGCATTCAGGAAGCCCTAACTTCAACTTCATCCCACTGCGAGGGACCTTCACGGCGTGCTCTTTCAAGGTCTCCATGGGTTGTACTTGTGTTGTAGCCGTCCAGTTGTCCATGGCATTGTAATCACCCTTATTCGGATCTAGGCCAGCGCCTGGAATGTTGCCACGATTGGGAGGAATCATCTGCGGGGCGTAACCTTGAGACAGGTTAGCTTTGACCTTGACGTGCGAAGTGGGACTCGAGAATCGGAACCTTGTGGTAGACTGGCTGTCATGAGTTCTTTCCTTGCTGGTTGTAGCTTCACCAATACCGGGCAGGGAGGAGACACGCCACTTGACCGAGTCTGGTAGCTAGGCTGGACTCTTTGCCCAGACCTATAGGCCAGGGAGCCATCTCCGGTGGCATAGTCATCTGGCTCCTGTGAGGCTGTAGAGAATAGGCAACCCATCATGGACGTGTCCCATAGACTGATAGCAGAGGCCGCGTGGGATGGCAAACTGTGTATCACTGGGCAGTCCTGCAGGAGTGGGTTCAATATCTGAGAGCTCATTCATGGAGGGGCCCATTGATGAACATCTTATTGTTGGAGGGTGAATACAATGGGAAGTACAAAATCAACAAGAATTTGTGACGCTGCAGCCCATTCAGGACAAACAAATCAGATCAACAAATGATTTTCCTGGTTGATCTTCCCGATTGGGACGGCTGGTCTCTGGGTATAAATACCCCCAACTTTCCATCTCTTGCTCTTTTCTTTTCTTCCTTCTTCATATCTCTCTTCTTTCCTCTTTTTTGTTCCCCCATTCCCCTTTCCTTTCCTTTCCTTTCCTTCCTCGAACCCCCCCTCCCCAATGGACCGTCACTGCGGACCTCAAGGCATTCATCCTTCATGGTTCGGGTGTGGTGGTCCCGATCGAACCCCAACACTGTGCGAGTCGGCCTCAGAGTGAGCTCAACTCTGCTGGCTACCCATGGTGTACAATTTATATCTCCCCGTTGGACCTTCCACTCCCTGTTAGCTTCGGCCTCTGGGCCTAAGTTACGAATATAATTGGCAAACCAAGAAACATAATTCATTTGCTTTAATCCATGTCTCATCACTTTTTGAAAAAGTTCGTAATTGGCTGCGAACCATCCTTTACCTTGGTCTCACTGGACCTCTTCATGGGATTATTATGGGTAGCGCTTCGCAACTTTGTCTTCTGTGGCGACGGCCCTGTGGGCTTTGGGTCTGTCTTTTGCTTTTTGTTTTCCTCTGCAACCCTCGAGTCCTCTGGGCTACGCTCTCTCTTGACAGCAGGTACTGGTTTTGGGGCATTGTCTTCGCTCCACTCGTGATCATGTGTAGAACGCTCCTCTTTTGCAACCTTCCCTTCTGGTGACACAGGCTCCTGCTTTGGAAAAATTTCAGGCACCTCAGATGTAGCTGTGGGCTTTTCTTCCTTCTTCTTAGCATTTTCAAAGAAATTCGCGATGTTGCTCTTGTTTTCTTTGCTGTTGACAGGCACAATAAAGTCCGGAGAGTTGTTTCCAACCTTGCCAACCTCCTTGGGGACAGGGTAACACTCCAATGCACCCTCGTATGGCTTGAGTATGGACTGGAGATCCCTCGACCAGGCTGTTGTCTTAGGATCAAGCCATTTCTTCATTTCTTCGCTCCCCGGGTCGAGAATAACTGGCATCCGGTCATGCAAGAACTTCAAGTAGGGGTTGGATGAGGTCGTGATAACAGTGTAAGTGTACAGCTTTTCATCCGAGCCTTTGCAACGTTAGTTCCAGTCCGGGTCTTGCCCAAAATCAAACAAGCTATGCTTTACCTTCATATGACACACAGTCCCACAGCCCAGCAAAACACATCAGTTCCCCGTCTTTACGTCGGACAAAGTGAGGGACCTTTTCCTTGCCTCCGGGACCTTTCTTCAGCCATTCATAGAAGCCTTGGCAAATTACAATGCATCTTTTACGCCGCTTCATGGTGGTCCACATTCCACGGTCTTCGATCAGCGAATCATCACGGCAGTTGATCGTGCGCAACATGGATCCATAATTTGGCTGCTGCTTCGTCCAGAAAGGAATGAGACCCCATTTCATGCTTTGAAGCTTGTATCGGATGGCTTCTTTGTCTGCAGACTTGGACATCTGATCCTTATCACCTTGGGACTTCTCATGGTCTTGGTTCTGGTCTTCACTATCGGCGACATGGGAGCGCCCTGGTTCAGGGACATCGGCACGATAGACAGCACCGAAGTTTCCAGGTGCAAAATTATATGTTTCTCTGACTGCGTCATCATCTGGTGCTTCGTCCACCGGCATACCTTGCTCTTGCATGCGTTGCTGGATATACGCCAAGCGCTTGGAATCGTTAGTTAGGACGTCTAGATGGAGGGATTATAACATACCACGCCTAGGGCATATCGCCCACACATTTCTGATAGAAACAGACGAGCCCTTTTCTGTGAGTCCTATAGGTTTGAGATGTGCCTAACTGATGCTAGAGCAATGGAGAGCGAATAGCTCAGATGTAGAAGAGGCGACGTCATACAGCGGAGCGGAGCTTGGACCAGCAGAAAAACGAGGGCGGGCTCCGTCCTCATCCCATAGCCAAAGTGACTCTTCACACTATTCACTCTCTACACTCCACCCATTGCACCCTAGCCGTCAATCGACTCAATACCCAAGATAAAACGAACCCCAACCACATAACCCAATGTTCCGCGCAGTATCACGGCGCACAAGCGCCCACGCCGCCACACTCCTACAATCACAACGCCAAAGCCTAACCCGCTCAATATACATCAACACACGACCAACCCCCAACCCATGCACAAGCAATGCCAAACCCATCATAACCCCTTACATCACCGGCACACGCCACCTCAGCACAGCAGAGAAGATCCGGCGCAAGTACCGCGAAGCATCAAAAGGAATCTGGCGCAAGAACCCAATCCTCCTGCCACTAGCGATCGTCTCCATAGTCGGCGGAGCCATCTCCTTCGCCTACATCTCCTATGTGGAATTGACCCGCGTCGCGCCGCAGTACCACAAGTTCCCCGCGCCGGTGGCTGATGCGCTCCGCACGGCTGTGTACTTCACCGAGATCGATCTCAACCCACCTAAGGCGCTACAGGCGTATAAGGAGGCATTGCGGATAGCGGCTGAGTTGGGTGTTCATCCGTTTTCGGATGAAGTGCTTGGTATCAAAATACAGGTTGCGATGATGCTTGAGAAGGCCGGGTTGGTTAAGCCGGCGATTGATGTGTTGGAACGGACTAAGAGTGAGACTCTTGTTTGGATTGAGAATGGGCGGGCGATGGAGGGTGCGCAGGTTGGTGGGACTGTGAACGAGGTTTCGAAGGCTGCACCTGCACCTGCACCTGCATCTGCGCCAGCTAAGATCGCCCCGGAGAATGTCCAGATCAATACCGATGTGATGCAGGAGACAGAGGAGGATTTGAAAGCGCAAGCTGAGTATGAGATTCGCCAGCGAGACAAGGCGCTCAAGAAGGTTATCGGTATACAGATGAAGCTTGGCGAGCTGTATGCCAGCGACCATATCCAGGAAGATAAGAAGGCCGAGGAGGCGCAGGTTGCTGCTGTGGAACTCTGCCTGAAGGAGATGCACCGTCGCCAGAGGCTGGGTCTTCCCGTTGGCAGCTCGGGCAGTGGGAGCGAGGCAGATGGCGAGGCATGGCTGAATCTAACTGAGATTGCTACTGCTTTGGCTGACCTGGCTAATACCTATGTCGCCAAGGAGCGGTATGAACTTGCCATGCCGCTGTATCTTCGTGCATTGGACCTAATCCGCAATGCGGAGGGTGACACTCCTTCCTGCAAGCAGGTCGTGCTGTTGAATGATGTCGCTACTGCTATGGTTGGGCATGCCCAACTACCTGTGAAGTCTCAGCCGCAGCAGCCCGTTGCGGTTGACCAGACTATCGAGGCTGCGCGGCAGTGGGCGCAGAAGGCTATTGATGTTGCGGCGTATATTAAACCGCCTGTGCGTGATGAAGAGTGTGATGTTACTTGTGTCGTTGCGACGTATAACCTGGGTGAATTGGCTGAACTACAGAAGAAGCCGCAGGTTGCTAAGCAGCGGTATATCGAGGCTAAGTCGTTGGCTGATGGGATAGGATACGAGGAGGGGAGTTTGATGGCTAACGAGGCTCTGAAGAGACTCGGGGGAAGATAATGGACGGATCCACTCTAGGATTAAGGCATGTAGCCTGATGTACAGTACATTACAATCAAAATTTTCAAACCACTCTGTATATCATTCAAGAATCTACTATGGTGCCAGACAGTGTAGTAGAAGGGAATGGTAAGTATAAGAGACTTCGGTATGAAGGTACAGACAGCTACGTGACGATTTACAACAAGAGACAAGATTTATGAAAAATAGGAAACATTTTGATGCCTTAACTGGTATTAGAACATCACACGCCGTTCACAAGAATCCATCATATTCAACGCGGATCAAGTAAGCTAGACATGTCAGGAAAACCTCCAGGCCGGGGACGTTTCGGTCCCGGCTCGAAGTGCTTCATTGCTCGTGGCTCATACATCCCAAACCAACGCTCTTCTTGCCATATTTTTGAAACTTTTTTTCAATTCCCTTGTCAATAGGTCAAAAAGAGGCTCCTCCTGCTCCGTTTACACACAACTCATCTATGCGCGCGACATAACACCCCAGGCGCGGATCTTGTTGTCGGTGTAACCGGCGAACAGGGTCTGGCCATCAGCGGACCAGGCCAAGCTGATGCATTCGGGGTCACGGCTCTTCTTGCCCTTCTCAACGAACTCGGGCTTGAGCTCGTCAACCTTGCTCTTCTTCTCGAGGTCGAAGATGGTGATGCTGCTGGAGGTGGCAGCGCACAGCCAGTAGCGGTTGGGGGAGAAGACGAGAGCGTGGATCTCATCGCCGGCGTGGAGGGAGTAGAGGTGCTTGGACTCGTTCAGGTCCCAGAGCATGGTGGTACCGTCCTTGCCACCGGAGGCGCAGAGGGATCCGTCGGGGGAAATGGTGACGGTGTTGATGTAGCCGGTGTGACCGATGTGGTCGGTCTGGAGACGGCAGGAAGCGAGCTCCCAAACCTGTAACGCGGATCATATGTCAGCGTCATTGCCCTTGTAATAGAGTCAAGTGGTAAGGATGAAAAATTTTCAATCCTCCTTTCGTCTCCAACAAAACAAGAAAAAAAGTTATTGTTATGCCCATCAGGCAAAATGGGTGAAAATTGTCTCATGGCCGGTAAGGGCTCTGAAGTAGCAAATACGTTTATGCAAACATCACGCGGGAATAACAATGCGGGACAGGGGGAAATATTATAGTAATAAAAAATCGGAATCGAGCGTACCTTGACGAGCTTGTCCCAACCAGCGGAGACAATCACGGGGTTCTGGGGGTTGGGGCTGAAGCGAACGCAGGAAACCCACTCGGTGTGGCCCTTGTCGGTGATGGTGAACTTGCAGTCACCGAGGGTGTTCCACAGCTTGATGGTGCGGTCACGGGAACCGGAAACGATCTGACGGTTGTCGGCGGAGAACGAGACGGACAGGACGTCGTTGGTGTGGCCGACAAAGGTGCGGGTGGTGTTACCGGTGGACAGCTCCCAAAGACGGAGGGACTTGTCCCACGAGGCGGACAGAGCGTAGGCACCGTCGGAGGAGATCACCTATACGCAGACAAGACCAGCGGTCAGCCAAAACCATTCCAACGTTTCTTTTTCCAATTGCACAATCCAATTCCATCTGTCGCATCCAGTGGGTTCTTGGTGTAGTTCATTCGGGAGGGGGAAAGCGTACACAGTCAGAGACGATGTGGGAGTGACCCTCGAGGCTGCGCTTGGGGTAACCGTAGGCCTGCTCATCACGGGTAAGGTTCCAGATGATCAGGGTCTTGTCGCGGGATGCCGACAGCAGCATGTTGGGGCTATCATCACGCATCAAAGTCAGAAATTGGCCTTTCGAAAATTCAATCCCCGATCGGGATAGGTCGTATCTTACTTCTCCAGAGAGGTGGCAAGGGAAGTAACCCAGCCATTGTGGCCCTCAAGGGTGCCGCGAAGAACCAGCTGCTCAGCCATGATGGGAATGAGTGATGGGAAGGAGAGAGGAGGATGGGCGGAGATTGTCGTTGACTCTGGGGGGGAGGTAAAATCGAGATGGGAGGCAGACGTGCCCGCTCAAGCCCTAAGCCGCTTTGTCGCTGCCCTTGTGTGGTTCCGCGCAGCCCTAACACTAAGCGAAGGGTCACGTGAGATCTATACAGGGACATTGGCAATGATATTGGCAATGGATGTTGGACTCCATGATTTGAATGAATTGTTTCTGATATCTTGGTGGTTTTCAATATCACACGCTCTCTACAGTACCAGTACCGCCAAATACATTCTAATAAACATGCCCATCGGGACAATATGACTATAGTACAGATCAAACTAAGCGGTCTTTAGTCTTCAGTATGCCAGGCTCAAAAGTCTCACGAGTTAAACACCTGGACATTAGGCATTCTCCCCAGACCTCGACCACCCCCAGTCTTCTTATTCTTGGCCATCTCGAAGCCAGTGGCACTCTTATCACGAACATGCTCTCGGAGCAATTTCAGCACCTCAGACTCCTGCCAGCGCTGAGGAACAGGTCGATAAGCAGCTCTGAAGGCGCCAATGGTTTGCGCCCATTCACCGCTCTTAGCACCGGTCTCTTTCCAGTTCTCGGTGACTTGATCCTCCTTGGGAGTAGTATCAATGGGGGCATCCTGAGTCGCCCAGTAGTAGATGTCCCAGTCATTCTCGTCCAGGAAACGGTCGTACTCGACAAGCTGGTCGTGGTCCATCTTGGCCAGGTAGACGTCGGCAAAGGTGGACAGGAGTAAGTCTGACTCGAGGATTCCGCGCTTGCGGCTTTGGTCTGGAAACTGTTAGTATGGTTCGTTTTGTGCGATATATCTCCGATATATCATCTTGATCAGGATGCATGGGGGCGACAAACATAATAAGCGCGCCCTCTTTGTCGTGACATCCTCTCCGGTTCTCTTCAGAGGTTCAACCTTGAAAGTAATACCCTCCATTTCACCAACACCAAGCTCAGGCTTCTGCGCGCCATTATCCTGGCGTCCACCGGTGAAATGCTCGATTCTTCCGGGATAGGGATCGGCAGGCCGGTAGTTAGGCTCGACAGAATTCAGCATCTCCGGGGGAGCGGGCTTTTCGCCGACATTGGGGTAATCCTTTGTCATAGTGGAGGTAGTGTTCGGCACGAACTGGTTGGGCGGCTTTTGGGACTGGTTCGCGCGGTGTTCATCTGTTGTTGGGTTGCTGCGATCTTTGAGGCGTAGAGCTGATGTGCCGAATTGACGGTTTACTCTTGAGATCGAGCTCAAAGAGGATGGCATTGGTCGCGCGAGGCGATTGATGCAGCGTGTCATGACCATCTTGTTGTATTTGTCCCAATGATTGATCGGGACTGTTCTCTAGGATAGATGAGAAGTTGAGACTGTTACCGGCCTTGACATCATCCGGAGGTCATCCCGGGGAACCGAAGCTCCTGCAATGCCCGTGGAGTTTGCACTGTTTGCACCAAATAGTCCACCAAGAGGTCTTGCATTACACACTCCGGATCTTGGCCTTTTGCTCTGTTCTTCAATCCTATTGGGTCTCTAGCACTGAAACTAGCCTGCACTATGGTTTAAGTAGTCAAGACTTGGTTGATTTCTCAAATCCGGGGAGGCAAGCCCAGAGTGATCGGCTATAATGCTACTCTATTCGGCTCAGCTTCTAATTCAAAGCCTTAAACCGAGGTGCAATGCCTTCAACCAATCGACTTTCAACGGTATGCATAGCTGTACAGTTAGTTATGGATTTGTTTTTTATCACTCAATCATATCGATACTGTTTACTATACTTCACAGCGAAGTTATAAATAACATTTGAAACAGACTGGATTGGAGACAGGCATTATGAAGAGACTAAGCTGCAGTGCCCTATTTGATAGCTCTCAATGCTAACCAATCAAGCCTATTTTGGGCGGCAGACATCCTTCTGCAAGCTGCGGATCTATAAACCACTCATACGAGCAGCAGGTCTCTAATTTCTACAACCAATAGTGTATATACCTACCACGAGTGTTACCCGTTGACAAGAGCATAGCATATAGAACCAGCATCGAAAACGAAAAAAAAAAAAAAAAAATATTATTAGCGCCAGGCCGCAGAAAGCATGGTGTACATTTTATATCATTGGGATCATGACTGTTAAAACAGAATGCCAGTCGACACGAGCAAAATAGGATTGCAATGCAACCGCTTCGTAACCAAAAAAAAAAAGAGAAGGACAAATCCATCCACGATGCAACCATTCCATACCGCGAGGTCGGAGACAGATCCGAACCCAGTAAAAGCAATCTAGATAAGGTGCTTGGATCTACAACGCAATCGCAAAAGTCAGCACCCAATTCCAATTCCAATCCAAATCCCAACTTGATCCCAACATACCTGAAATAAGCCCTCAAATAAACAACCTGCCAAGCACCAAGCCCGACAAGCATACCCATAGTCCCGAAAGCGAACCACTTCACACGCTCATTAGTGCTCTCATTGGTATCGCGCAGACGCTGCTCACGTGCACGCAGGTACTCCATCTCGGTAACGATATCGGTGACCATCTCCTCGATGCGGCGGAGGTCTGTCTCGACGGGCTTGAGCTTTTCCTGGGACTGGATGCTGTTCCAGTCGCGGGCGTCGGCGCCAATGTCGACATCTAGTTCGATTGGGCGGGAGGGGTTTGAGATGGCGTCTGTTGCGTGAGGATTAGAGGGTGTTCAATTGTGGATAGTTGAATTGGACCTAGGGTTGTGGTGGTTTGACTTACTGTGGCCGGTAAGCTGGTTCTCGAAACACACGTCGAAAACGGTATCAGCGGGCGAAGTGAATATTTGACGCGTTTCGCCGACGACGTCTTTTGGTCGGCCGTGGTCGTTGCCCATGGAATCCTTGATCTGTTGTCACAGTGAAAGAAACACGTTAGCCATAATCCAATCCAATCCAATAATCCAATACAACCCGATCCGACCAAATACACCATAAGGAAACCAGAATCAAACATACATGAATATTAACCTTCTGCCCATCTCCCTTAGTACCACCAACAACAGCAGTAACAACAACAAGCTGATCCTTAGCAACGAAGTTCCGAATACAGCGCTCATTCTTGCCGTGGCCGGAGGTAGCGACGAGGTCGAATTTCAGCGCGGAGGCGAGCTGCACGAACACGAAGACGAGGCTGAGGATGGTCCTCATTGTGAATTGTGAGGAGACCATTGCGCCGTCTCTGGGGTTTGAATGGGTGGGATTGACGTTTGGGTTGGGGTCTTGTGTTGTTGGTTGTTTGATGACACCTGGTAAGGGGGGGTGGAATATTGTTGTTCCGGGGTTGGAGTGGGAGCTAGGAGGTGGGCAGTATACTTACATGGGGGATATTGTATTAAGTTAACTTATTTGTTCTTTTAATGTGCTTATTTGTGGTAATTGGATATGTTCTAATTTCATTTGTAAGGTTAAGAATAAAACAGTTTCTGGGCGTCAGGTCTTTAAACAATGGCACAAGTACAGAAGCATGGTATCTCGAAATCCACGAAAGCAACCAATAGACGTCCGAGTCAATAAAGAAGAAAGGAAAAAAGGTCGAGTACCGTATTAATCATTCAGTGCCGTATGAGAAGGCAGGAAAGAAAGTGACGCATGTAAGCGCAAGAAAAGTAGAAAGGAAAAAGCCACCTGGTCGTAGCCACATAGAACAACGAAGGAGAAGATGAGAAGACATGACTCTATACAAATATTTTAACAAATAGGAAAAGTGTAAACGATGGCAATGCATCTGCACAGACAAGGAAAGTCAAAGTGATGGACATGATATGTGTATCGTTAGATAGAAACGCTTAGCAAAGCAAGACATTGGTCGTGGTCGTCAGGGAATGTGAATGCTGGAAAACATCCATCAGATCCCTACGACTCGACCTTCTTTCGGCGTGTGAAGAAGCGGGAGAAGCCCCCATTGCCCATCTTAGAGCTCACCGGGGAAGAAACAGCTCGCGCCGGGGGCTCTGGAGGCCCAGTGTTGCGAAGGAAGTCGGCCAGGTCACCGGTTTCGGTTTTGCGGTTTGAAGCAGATGGCATGATGCCATTATTCCGCTCCATTCCAACCTTCGTAGCATAGTTGTTCTGGACCTTGCCCGGGACACTGCCTTGGGAGCGCAAGGAACTCTGAGAAGAGCGGACCATACCGGACCTCGTACGTGCACTGGAAGCGACGGTATTCACCGAGAATGGCACAGGGGGCTTTTCAGACTCGGGTGGAGGAGGAGCACTGCGCAGGAAATCCATGAGGCTTTCTTCTTCGCGCTTGGGCTTGGGTTTGGATTCCAATTTCAGGAGCTCTTCCAGATATTCGTCGTCGTCGTCGTCGTCGATGGCATACGGGTCTCGAACGCGACGTTGCTTACGCTGAGGAGCAGGATCCTTAGATGCAGGCGCGCTTCCCGATGCCGAGGCCTTGTTTCGGTTTGAGTCCAGCAACCCCGTACGAGAGCCGAGGGATGTCAGGGACTTGTTGGGTGTGGAGCCATTACCAGTGCTGGCGATGGAGCCCGAGGTAGTGTACCCAGGAGTGTTGTCTATTTGGAGATCATCCGAGTCAATAGTGTTCCGGAAGGGAGCCACCGTGCGAGGAATGCGGTGAGCACCTGACATTGGAGGACCCTCGCGAATGAAATCAATGAGCTCTGACGTTTGAGAGCCACTGGTCTCGGCAGAGCGAGCCTCGAGTCTGGGCCGGTTTCCGCGAGAGGCAGTCGATCGACCGGATGGAGGTCGAACAGGTTGTGAGCGCTCCGCAGATGTAGAAGTCTTGGGCTGGGACGGCGCATTTGGAGCGCCGGGCGCCTTGATGAAATCCGCAAATTCCCGCGTCGCGTCCGCAGGAACTCGTGCTTCCCGCTCCTGTGCCGACTTGCTGGGCTTTGCTGGTCGGTTGGTCAAGCGCGTGGAAAGTGGAATGTGCTTGGGCGACTCGATAGACTTGGTTCGGGAGACTGGAGTCATCTCGCCGGTGGCTTTAGAAGAGACTGAGGCGCGAGAACGGTGTTTCTCTTCGCCTGGCGGAGATGTGGTCTTCAGGAACTCAGCCAGGTCGGACGTGTCTGCCGTGTCTGATCGGGGAATTGGTCGGTTGGGAGGATCAGGGAAGGTCATCTCCCTCACACTTCGGGGAGTGAGTGTGAAGTGGATGGTCTCGTCGCTGTTGATCAACTTGTCCAGATCGGCAATTTCGTTATCAGAATCTCCGCTGCCGCCAGATGCCCGGCTCGTTTCAGACGAGCTGCGCAGGCGAAGCGACGGAGAATCGCCTTGTGGTCGACCCATGAGACCCTTCAGCTTTGTCGACACTTGAGATGTAGTAGAACCAGCAGTCACTGGGCGCTTGGTCTCGCGTGAACTCCCGAAGCTTGAGGAGCGGCGGGTTTTGGTCTGTATGGAGGAAGAGACCGATGTCGATGGCCGGGTGCTCATGCGCTGAACAGCGGCTCGTTCACTAGTGGTAGGGCTTCGGTTGCTGCTCTGTACCAACAATGGAGCAGGTCTAGGGCGAGTTTTCGAAGTTTGAGAGCGCTCGCTATCAGCAGAAGTCGGACGAGATGTATCGGGAGACGAAAGGAATGCTTGGAACTTCTCGACTTCGACGCCGTCAGAAGACCGAGGTGGGGGTGTGGAAGACATGGCTGTTTTATTCCGATCGCCATCGGGTGCATCTTGATCAGTAGAAGAATCGATAGCCTCGACGGGTATCTTTGGTGTCTCGGGTTGAGCGGTCTCCATCCCTTGCGTTGGGGGTTGATTCTCCGCAACGGCTTGCATTTCAGGTCCACTAGTTTGTGCAGAGATCGACCTTGCATTCAGTAGACTGACATCCCTAGATGATTTCCGTTTGGGTCGATTAATCGACGGGGTCCATTTAGGCTTTTCGCATAACCCTGTGCCCTCAATGACTTCGGGATCTTTCTGATTCGACCGATCGCCCAGGGATGCCACAGAGACCCGAGCACTATTGGATTGATCGGTCAGATCCTCGTCATTTGTGCCAGCGCGCAAGGTTGCGACCATCTCGTTAACCGCCAAAGGCGCCTCCTCTTCTTCCTCATGCAGGACAGACATCCTTGCCTTATCAGAATCTTCTGCTGCATCCTCGGGCAATTGTGACGTCTCGTGTTCTGTGGTGATCGCAACGCCAGGGGCAGTCTCGGCTGCATCCACATATTCTGCGGACTCATCATCCTCGTACATAGTCTCGAGTC
>ERZ1673737.2355-NODE-2355-length-16045-cov-14.444903_pt1 | contig 16045 bp, 13 predicted proteins | sample MGYA00580211_ERZ1673737 | MGnify/ENA primary metagenome ERZ1673737 (study PRJEB41218, sample SAMN15661789) | gut metagenome | host: Homo sapiens | place: Canada: London | collected 2015-08-20/2019-03-30 | study: EMG produced TPA metagenomics assembly of... | reverse complement strand
ACGGTGGTGTTTTTCGGTGAGCGGCGTATCCTTCCAACGGTTTATCTAGTGTGTCAGTTGAAAGGAAGAGGGCGCTCGTCATTGTTTGAATGTGAACTGCCGTTTGACCACAAGACGTTGCATCTGGAGCTCGAGGATAAGAACTTCGCGGGTGTGATGGAGGGTCATCAAAACGAGTTTAAGACCACGAAATCGCAGGAAGAGCTGGTAGAGGAGTCGCTTGCCAACCCTTATGGCTCGCCTTCGCTCGAGGAGCTTTGTGCTGGCAAAAAGGATATTGTCATCATTAGCTCCGACCATACGCGCCCCGTTCCCTCGCGTGTGACGATGCCTATTCTGCTGCATCACATCCATTCTGCTGCGCCTGAAGCGCGCGTTCGCATTCTGGTTGCTACGGGTATGCATCGTCCGTCGACGCACGAGGAGCTCGTCAACAAGTACGGCGAGGAGATCGTTGCCAACGAGGAAATCGTTATGCACGTCGCGACTGACGACAGCATGATGAAAAAGATTGGCACCCTGCCTTCTGGTGGCGAGTGCATCATCAATAAGATTGCCGTCGATTGCGATCTGCTGCTTGCCGAGGGCTTTATTGAGCCGCACTTCTTTGCTGGTTTCTCCGGCAGCCGCAAGTCCGTCCTGCCCGGCATCGCCAGCTACAAGACCATCATGTACAACCACAACGGCCAGTTTGTGAACGATTCTCATTCGCGCGCCGGCAACCTGTGCCACAACCACGTGAGCGAGGACATGTTTGCCGCTGCCGAGATGGCTCACCTTGCCTTTGTGCTGAACGTGGTGCTCAACGGCAAGCATGAGGTCATCGGTTCCTTCGCCGGTGACATCCACAAGGCACACGAGGCTGGCTGCGAGTTCGTGAAGAGCCTTGCCGGCGTTGAGCCCGTCGAGTGCGAGATTGCCATCACCACCAACGGCGGCTACCCGCTCGACCAGAACATCTACCAGGCCGTGAAGGGCATGTGCTCTGCCGAGGCCACGCTTCCCGAGGGCGGTGTGATTATCGACGTTGCCGGTTGTGCCGACGGTCACGGTGGCGAGGGCTTCTATCACAACATCGCCGACAACGATCCGGCGGAGTTTGAGCGTGCCTGCATCGATCGTCCCAAGGACGAGACCCTGCCCGATCAGTGGACGAGCCAGATTTTCGCCCGCATCCTGGCACATCACCCTGTGATTATGGTTACCGACCTGTGCGATCACCAGATGATTAAGGATATGCACATGACGCCGGTCAACACCCTCGAGGAGGCGCTCAAGCTAGCCTTTGAGATGAAGGGTGCCGATGCCAAGGTGGCCGTCATTCCCGATGGCCTGGGCGTTGTCGTCGCTCAGCACTAGCGCGCGGCCTAAACGAATCGTTTATAACCGACAAGAAAGATAAGGTTTTATGCTTACCAAACTCCTTTGCGAATTCGGCGCAACGGCCCTCATGATTATCTTTGGCGTGGGCGTGCACTGCGATACCGTGCTCAAGGGCACCAAGTATCAGGGCTCCGGCCATATGTTTGCCATCACCACTTGGTCTTTTGGCATCTCGGTCTGCCTGTTTGTCTTTGGCGGCGCCGTGTGCATGAACCCGGCTATGGTGCTTGCCCAGTGCATCGTAGGCCTGGTGCCGTGGAGCAGCTGCATCCCCTTCATGATTGCCGATATGCTCGGCGGCTTTGTGGGCGCCGTAATCGCTTGGCTTATGTATGCCGATGAGTTCAAGGCTTCCGAGGGCGTCGTCGACCCCATTGCCCAGCGCAACATCTTCTCGACCAACCCCACCACCGAGGGCACGAACTATGCCCGTAACTTCTTCTGCGAGGCTATCTGCACCTTTGTGTTCATCAGCGCCATCCTTGCTGCCGCTAGCCGCGCCGGCGAGAACGTTCTGATGCTCGCCATCTGCGTCGGCCTGATCGTTTGGGCTGTTGGCATGGGCATGGGCGGCATCACCGGCTTCGCCATGAACCAGGCTCGTGACCTTGGTCCTCGCATGGCCTATCAGGTGCTGCCGATCAAGAACAAGGCTGACAACAACTGGAAGTACGGCCTGCTTGTTCCTGGCATCGCTCCGTTTATCGGTGCCGCTCTGGCCGCGCTGTTTGTGCACGGTTTCTTGGGCATGTTCTAGTCTGAGGCTACATAGTTGTCCGCTGGCCGCATGGGGTAACTTCCCAGCGCGTCCTCGGACATGAAAGAGCCCTCGCTGCGCACTTCGTGCGGCGGGGGCTCTTTCGTCCTGCGGAATGCGCTGGGAAGTTACCCCATGCGGCCAGCTGCGGGATCTGAGCCGCGTTAGAACAAGCAACCCAACATATATATCTGAATATAGATGGGAGGGGCTTGTTGCTGTTGGGGGCGTTGAGCGCGAGTGACACTTTGGGATGCGTGGCAGCCTGGGTTGGGGCGAAGCTTTGGGATGAGCTTCTTACTTAGTTGAAGAGGGGTTTTATGGCTGATAGGTAGTCTTTGGCTACGTCCTCTTTTGGGGCTTGGAAGTTGTGCCAGGCCCACCATTGGACCATTCCTACGAAGCTTGAGGCTATGTGGTGTAGTAGGAAGCTTCGGTCCATGGTGGCGGCGGGGCCGTTTGGGTCGGTAGGGACGGTTTCGGCTGCTCGGGCCATGATGGTCTTGCGGAGGCAGTCGGCGAAGACGCGTGAGCCGGCGCCGGCTACGAGGGCTCGAACGCCCTGGCGGCGCTCCCAGAGATTGTTGAGGATATGCATGACCTGCACGAGTGGGTCGTCGAGCGGTGTGCCATCGTCGTCGAGGGCGTGGGTGCAGATGTCGCTCACGAGTTCGGACAGTAGGTCGTCTTTGCTCTTAAAGAGACCGTAGAATGTTGCGCGGCCTACGTGAGCGCGCGCGATGATGTCGCCGACGGTAATCTTGCCGTAGTCCTCCTCGCGAAGGAGTTCGGAAAACGCCGTGACAATAGCGGCGCGGCTTTTTGTCTTGCGGGCATCCATGGCTATGCATCCACGTGAACAAGCAGGCAACGGAGCGTGCCGGAGCAGCCCTCGTAGGGGCGCTTGCCGGCGCCGTAGCCGACGGCCTCGATGCGGTAGCGGGCCGGCAGGTGCTCGGACGTGCGCAGTGCGGCGACGATGGCGGCGCCCGTGGGCGTCACGAGCTCGCCGGCGACCGGTGCGGGCGTGAGGGCGATATTGCCCGCCTGACACAGGTTGACGACAGCGGGGACGGGAATGGGCATGAGGCCGTGGGCGCAGCGGATGGTTCCGTGGCCCTCGGAGAGCGACTCGACCACGATATCCTCAATACCCAGGTCGTCGAGGCAGATGGCGACAGAGCAGACGTCGACGATGGAGTCGACGGCGCCCACCTCGTGGAACATGACGGTCTCGGGCGTTTTGCCGTGGGCCTTGGCCTCGGCGGCGGCGAGTGCGGCAAAGATGGCGAGCGCGCGACGCTTGGCGCCATCGCTTAGCTGCGAGCCATCGATGATGGCGTTGACGTCCGTCAAAGAACGGTGGTGATGGTGGTGGGCGTGATGCTGATCCTCGTGGCCATGACCGTGGGCCTCATGGTCATGCTCGTGGCAGTGCTTGTGTTCGTGCTCGTCATGATCATGATGGTGGTGCTCATGCTCATGTGTGTGCTCGGCAGCTGCTTCGTTGCCGTAGAGCCAGGCCATGTCGTGGTCGTGGTTCTCGAGCTCCTCTGCCAGCTGAACGTCAAAGTCGCAGGCGTCGATGCCATGCTTGTTTACGCGTGTAACGGCAATCTCAAAGCCGTCGACTGGTAGCGTGGCGAGCTGCTCGCGCAGATGCTCCTCGCTGGCGCCCAGATCGAGTAGAGCCGCGACGGTCATGTCGCCGCTGATGCCCGAGGTGCCGTCGATGATAAGCGTGTGCTGATGGTTGGACATGAAATGCTCCTTAGCGGGCGCGGGATGTGCCGGCGCTCAGATGATTGATAAGACTTGCCTGGTAGGCGGCACCGAAGCCGTTGTCGATGTTGACGACCGAAACGCCGCTGGCGCAGGAGTTGAGCATGGCGAGCAGTGCGGCCACGCCGCCAAAGCTCGCGCCATAGCCCACGCTGGTGGGGACGGCGATGACCGGACAGCTCACCAGACCGCCGATGACGCTCGCCAGGGCGCCTTCCATGCCGGCGATGGCGATGACCACCTGCGCCTGGGCAAGTTCCTCAGCATGAGCGAGCAGGCGGTGCAGACCGGCGACACCCACGTCGTAGAGGCGATCGACCTTGTTGCCGTAGAACTCGGCCGTCAGCGCCGCCTCTTCGGCGACGGGCAGGTCGCTCGTGCCGGCGCAGGCGACGACAACGCGTCCGTTGCCGGTGGGGGAGGGCTTGCCACCCACCAGGGCGAGCTGGGCGTCCGGGACATATCCCAGGTCGATGTCGTTGCCGAGAAGCTCAGCGGTACGCGCGGCTTTTTCGGCATCCAAGCGTGTGACCAGGATGCGCTCCTGGCCTGCATCGAGTAATGCTTTGATAATGGCGGCAATTTGCTCGGCGGTTTTACCGGCGCCGTAGACAACCTCGCCGGCTCCCTGGCGCACTCCGCGCGAAAGATCGAGCTGCGCAAAGCCCAAATCGGCGGTCGGAGCCGTCTGGATGCGCGTAAGGGCGTCGGCGGGGGTGACTGATCCGCCGGCAACATCGCTCAGCAGCTGCTCTAGATCTCGCTTATCCATATATGTTCCCTTCGACGGCGCAAAGTCTAGCACTCAAAGGGTATGTTTCCGAACACTAAGACAAAATTGTTCGGAAACTATAGGACAGACTGATTCAATTGTTAGACGGATCGGCTAGTCGCGCAGGATGATGTCCATGGCGAGCATCAGGTTGCGCTCGTCGATGGTAAACGGGGCTGCCTCACGCGTCTTGGGCTTGGCGCAAAACGCGATGCCAGTGCCCGCGGCCTGGATCATGGGGATGTCATTGGCGCCGTCGCCGATCGCGACGGTGTGGGCCATGTCGACACCGCACTCAACCGCCCAATCCAGCAGCTGAATGAGCTTGGATTCCTTGGTCACAATGTCTGCCGCCAGCTTACCCGTGAGCTTGCCGTCCACGACTTCCAGACGGTTGGCCAGGCAAAAATCGATGCCCGCGGCGGCCACGATCTTGTCGGCGATTTCGTGAAAGCCACCACTTACCACGCCGACCTTCCAGCCCTTGCTGTGCGCCGATCGCACAAGCTCCAGCGCGCCGGGAGTAAACGTCACGCGCTCAAAGGTGCGCTCGAACACGCTCTCATCCAAGCCGGCAAGCAGCCCCACGCGCTCCTCGAGCGCCTGCTTAAAGTCAAGCTCGCCGCGCATGGCGCGTTCGGTGATCTGTGCAACTTGCTCTCCCACGCCGGCTTCCTCGCCCAACAGGTCGATGACTTCCTGGTTGATGAGCGTGGAGTCGATATCCATAACGATGAGGCGTGCAGTCATGGCGGGCCTTTCCGAGTGCAGTTGTATTGGGGCACATTGTCGCACGCGGCGCGCCTTGGCGACGGCCAGGCCGCGTCAATTGTTTCGTCTCCGTCAAGTCTTTGGGCAAGAGCTACTTTTTCGTGGTACATCGACGCGGGTGCGATAAGATAGAACGCCATGTCCGGCTGCGCGGTTTACGCAGGCTGGGCAAATCTGTACGACGCCGCCCGGAACGACACGGGGCGGCACAGATCCATAAAGGAGGATCACTGGTATGAGCCAGACCCGTCCCATCGATGAGCATTCCATGCACACCCGTACCTGCGGCGAGCTTCGCTTCGAGAACGTGGGCGAAGAGGTCACCCTCACCGGTTGGGTGAGCCGTCGCCGCGACCACGGCGGCCTTATCTTCTGCGACCTTCGCGACCGCGAGGGCATCACGCAGCTCACCTTCGACCCCGAGCACTCCGATGGCGATGCCTTTAAGATCGCCGAGACCATGCGTCCCGAGTGGCCCATCAAGATCCACGGCGTCGTGCGCGCCCGTGGCGAGGAGACCACCAACACCAAGCTCGCGACCGGCGAGATCGAGGTCCTGACCGACCACGCCGAGGTGCTCAACACGTCCGTCACCCCGCCGTTCCAGATCGAGGACGGCATCGAGACGAGCGAGGACACCCGCCTGCGCTATCGCTATCTGGACCTCCGTCGTCCCGAGATGATGGCCAACCTCAAGCTGCGCTCCGACTTTACCTTTGCCATTCGCGAGGCGCTGCACAACCGTGAGTTCATGGAGGTCGAGACGCCCTCCCTGTTCAAGTCCACGCCCGAGGGCGCTCGCGACTTCATCGTTCCCAGCCGTATTCAGCCGGGTAACTTCTACGCCCTGCCGCAGTCCCCGCAGCTCCTGAAGCAGCTGCTCATGGTCGGTGGCGTCGAGCGCTACTACCAGGTTGCCAAGTGCTTCCGCGACGAGGACCTGCGTGCCGACCGTCAGCCCGAGTTCACCCAGGTCGATATCGAGATGTCCTTCGTGGACCAGAACGATGTCATGAGCGCGCTCGAGGAGGTTCTTGCCGATGCTTTCGGCCGCATGGGTGTCGAGATGCCCACGCCGCTGCGTCGCATGAACTACTGGGATGCCATGGACACCTATGGCTCCGATAAGCCCGATACCCGCTATGGCATGCACCTGGTCGACCTGACCGACATCTTTGCCAACTCCAAGTTCAAGGTCTTTGCGACTGCCGCAAACGAGGAGGGCTCTGTCGTCAAGGCCATCAACGCCAAGGGCGCCGGCGCCTGGGCACGTGCCAAGATCGATAAGCTTGCCGGCGTGGCCTCCACGTTTGGCGCCAAGGGCCTGGCTTGGATCGCCTTCCGTGAGGACGGCTCCATCAACAGCCCCATCGTCAAGTTCTTCTCGGACGAGGAGATGGCGGCTCTGCGCGAGCGCATGGACGTCGAGCCCGGCGACCTTGTGATGTTCGCCGCCGGCCCGCGCCTGCTCTCCGACGAGATCCTGGGCGGCATGCGTTCCCACATGGCCAATGCGCTCGAGATCAAGCGCGAGGGTCACGACTTCCTGTGGGTCGTCAATTTCCCGCTGTTCCATTGGGACGAGGATCGCAAGGCCTATGCTGCCGAGCACCAGCCCTTTACCCTGCCGACCGAGACCGACATCGCCAAGATCGAGGCCGATCCCCTGGCAGCCGGTTCGTGCACCTACGACTTTGTCATGGACGGCTTTGAGGCCGGCGGTGGCGGTATGCGTATCCACAACGCCGAGATGCAGATGTCCATGCTCAAGCTCCTGGGCTTTACCGAGGAGCGCGCCGAGTCTCAGTTCGGCTTCCTCATGGAGGCCCTCAAGTTTGGTGCGCCCCCGATGGGCGGTTTCGCTCTGGGGCTGGACCGCGTGTGCATGCTGCTTACCGGTTCCGACTCCATCCGCGACGTCATGGCGTTCCCCAAGACGGCCAGTGGCTCTGACCTTATGTCGGGCGCCCCGAGTGCCGTTAGCGGTGCCCAGCTCAAGGACGTCAGCCTGCGCCTGATGTAGGGAAGCGGCTACATATTGCCTGTAACGAGGGAAGGACGCGTGCCTTCCCTCGTTTTTTACACGCAGAGGTTGTGAGGGCACGGGATGACCGGGCGTCGCGGAAAGTGCGTCCCGGAATCTGCGTCCAGAATGGGTCGCGCTTTCCCAAAGGGGGTCCTCTGGGAAAGCGTGCCCCAGAATTCGGCATAATAATGGGGCACAGTTTCCGGTTGAGCCGTCTAACGGAAACTGTGCCCCAGAATGAGCGCTCAAAACGGGGCGGGCTTTCCGCAACAACTGTCTGGCGGAAAGTGCGTCCCAGTTTCTTATAGCGAGTCTCTCTGGATCAGCTGCATGTGCATCACGGAGGTGGTGGGCTCGGCACCCTTGATCATGTCGAGCGCAATGTTGGCGGCCATGTGGCCTTCTTCGCGCAGGGGCTGGCGGACGGTCGTGAGCGCGGGGACGCAGCGCGCCGCAATCTCGTGATCGTCGAAGCCGACAACCGATACGTCCGACGGAACGGAAAGGCCTGCCTCGTTGAGTGCGGTAATGACGCCAGCCGCGATACGGTCCGATCCGCAGAGCACGCCATCGAAAGCAATCTCGCGCGCGAGGATCTGGTGCATGGCCTGATAGCCGTCTCCGCTGTTCCAGCCGGTATAGATAACGTTTGCGTCTGGGAGGTCTTCGCCCAAGACGGTACGGTAGCCGCGCAGGCGGTCGACAACAGCGGGGTTGTCTTGCGGTCCCAACACGGCGACGATATCTTTGCGCCCGCGCTCCTTCATGGCGAGTGCCGCAAAGCGTCCGCCCTCTTCGTCGTCAGAGTAGACCGTCGAGAAGACATCGCGATAGGGGTGGCCCTCGAGCTGGCCGCACAACACGGTGGGTACGCCCAGCTCGCGCAGCACCTCGAGCAGCTCGCTGCCCTTGTAGGGGGAGACGTCGATCACGGCGTCGAACGAGCGGCGCTCAAAGTGCTCGCGTGCGCGGTTGCGCTCATGCGTAGAAGACGCCTGCAAGATAACGGGCAGATAGGACGACTCCGACAGTTCCTCGGTAATGCCGCTCAAAAACTCGCTATAGGTGGGGTCGCTGAAGAGTTCACTTAGGGGCTCGGTCACGAGCACGGCGATGATTTCCGTGCGCCCGACAGCGAGCGCTCGGCCACGAGCGTTGGGGACAAAATTGACTTCCTTGGCCGCCGCGCGGACGCGCTTTTTGGTTTCCTCGCTAATGCGGGGCGAATCGTTGAGAGCGCGCGATGCCGTGGAGCGCGATACGCCGGCAGCTGCGGCAACCTCGGCAAGCGTAGGTGCGGTGCGAACTGGTTGGGTCATGGCGTCTCCTGGAGAATGCGGTCGATGTTGTCGCTGATACGGGCTGGTGCGGATACAGCTTACTATAGTGCGCCTGAACAGCGTTCATGATATCCGGTGACCGGTGTCGTTTTGCAACCAAGCCGCAATCGAATACGTCTCGTATGGGTGAGATATCAGCGGGCGTGGCGGTTGCCTACGAGCTTAAGAACGATGTCTTGCGCTGAGTTTCGATACTCAGGGTGACATAAGTGTCGCGGTTGTACAACCGGTTGCACCGTTAACCCGACCAAATCGACCGTTCAGCGGACAACCGGTTGCACAGTATTTTGCATCGCCCGTAAGATAAGGACAACCGGTTGCACAAGAATCACTACGATGACGAAGGAGCATCACCATGGACGCCATTAACGATTGGGAAAACCAAGCGCTCACCCACAGGAACCGCCTGGCACCCCATGCGTACTTCATGGGTTACGAGACCGCCGATCTCGCCGCTACGTACAGCCGCGAGCTGTCGCGCGGGTTTGTCCAGCTGTCCGGCTCGTGGCAGTTCCGCCTCTTTGAGGGGCCTGCTGCCGTCTCTAACGAGGAGCTTTCCACGTACGAGCCCGAGTGGGATCACGTGGAGGTTCCGCACCTGTGGCAGGTAGACGGCTATGGCAACCTTGCCTACACCGACGAGGGTTTCCCGTTCCCGGTGGATCAGCCGTTCGTTCCCTCTGACGATCCCACGGGCGTGTACCAGCGCATCGTCAATCTTCCCGCCGTGCCTGCCGGCGCTCGCGAGATCATTCGCTTTGACGGCATCGAGAGCTATGGCGAGCTGTACGTCAACGGCAAGTTTATCGGCATGACCAAGGGCTCGCGCCTGTCTGCCGAGTTCGACGTGACCGACGCGCTTGTCGAGGGCGACAACCTGTTTGCGGTCAAGGTTCTGCAGTACAGCGATGGTAGCTATATCGAGGACCAAGACATGTGGTGGGCATCGGGCATCTTCCGCGATGTGTACCTTATGCAGCGTCCCGCCGCACACCTGGTCGACTTTAGGTTCCGCACGCACCGCGAGGGCGATGCCGCTCTGATTACGCTCGATACGGTGGCCGAGGGCGCTTCCCGCGTCGTGTTTACGCTCAGCGATGGCGAGAACGTGGTGGCTACGGGCGAGTGCGTCGACAGCCATGCCGAGTGCAGCGTGACCGATGCCCACTTCTGGAATCCCGAGGACCCCTTCCTCTATGACCTTACGTTTGAGGTCTACGACGGTGACGAGGTCAGCGAGTACGTTCCGCATCGCCAGGGCCTTGCCGAGGTGACGGTCGAGGGCAATCATATCTACCTCAACGGCACTTACTTTAAGATGCATGGCGTCAACCGCCACGATCACGACGATCACAAGGGCCGCGCCGTGGGCCTCGATCGCATGCGCCGCGACCTGGAGCTCATGAAGCAGCACAACATCAACGCGGTGCGCACGTCCCACTACGCCAACGACCCGCGCTTCTACGAGCTGTGCGACGAGTACGGCATCATGCTGGTCGCCGAGACCGATATGGAGAGCCATGGCTTCGAGAATATCGGCAATATCGCCCTGGTCACCGACGACCCGGCATGGGAGCCGGCCTACGTCGACCGCATCGAGCGCCTGGTGATGCAGGAGCGCAACCACGCCTGCATCATTATGTGGTCGATGGGCAACGAGAGCGGCTATGGCTGCAACATCCGCGCGATGTACGCCAAGGCTCACGAGCTCGATGGTCGTCCGGTCCACTACGAGGAGGACCGCAACGCCGATACCGTCGACGTCATTTCCACGATGTACTCCCGTGTGTCGCAGATGAACGACTTTGGTGAGCATCCATTCCCCAAGCCGCGCATCAACTGCGAGTACGGTCACTCCATGGGCAACGGCCCCGGAGGCCTGTCCGAGTATCAGGAGGTCTTCGATCGCTGGGATTGCATCCAAGGCCAGTTTATCTGGGAATGGTGCGACCACGGTTTGGCTGCTGTGACCGAGGACGGCGTTGCCTACGATATGTATGGTGGCGACAACGGCGATTACCCCAACAACAGCAACTTCTGCATCGATGGCATGGTGTTCCCCTGGCAGCAGCCGAGTCCGGGCCTCACTGAGTATGGCCAGGTCATCTGCCCGGTTCGCATGGCTTATGACGCTGAGGCAGGCGAGCTGACCGTCACCAACAAGCGTTGGTTTACCACCCTCGAGGATGTCTGCCTGTCGGCCGAGACCCTGGTGGACGGCGACGTTGTGTGCCGCAAGACGCTCATGCCCGGTGCGGTTGCCCCCGGCGAGTCCGTCCAGCTGCCGCTGGTGATTCGCGAGGCCGCAGTGGGGGAGACCCTGCTGACCGTGCACGCCTACACCATGGCCGCTCAAGTCTGGTGCGAGCCGATGTTCCAGTTGGGTGCAAGCCAGTTTGCCATCGCCAACCATCCGGCGCCAGCCATCGCGGCTCCCACTCGTCCTGAGCTTACGGTCGAGGAGACCGAGCAGGAAATCCGCATTCACTCCCTCAACGGTGAGCTGACCTTCAGCAAGGTCAACGGTACCGTGAGCGAGTGGAAGGCATCCGGCCGCGACGTCATGGCCTCTGGTCCCCAGGTTGGTTTTTGGCATCCGCTCGTTGATAACCATGCGCAGGAGTATGACTCACTGTGGAAGGACAACTTCATCGATGTGATGCAGACGTCTACCCGCAAGGTTTCTTGGAAGCAGGATGGCAATGCGGTCGTCGTGACCGTGAGCCAGCGTATCGCTCCTCCCGTCCGCGCGTTCGGCATGCGCGTCGAGCTCGTCTACACCGTGCTTCCGAGCGGTCGTGTCGACCTCAAGGTTTCCGGCGAGCCCTATGGCGATTACTCGGATATCATCCCGCGCATCGGCATCTCCTTCGAAGTCCCCGGTTGCGATCGTGCCGTCGAGTGGTATGGCCACGGTCCGGGCGAGAACTATCCGGACTCGCTGCGCGCCAACCCGGTCGGTCATTACCGCACCACGGTCGACGATATGTTCACGCCCTACGTTATGCCTCAGGACTGCGCCAACCGCGAGGGTACCCGCTGGGTTGCTCTGCGCTCTAGCCATGGCGACGGCGTGCTGGTGACCCGTCCGGCTGACGCCGCCTCCAACCCGTTCTCATTCTCGGCATGGCCCTATAGCTGCGAGGCCATCGATAACGCCAAGCACGTCTACGACCTTGTTCCGGGCGACACGGTCACGGTCAACATCAACGACCAGCTGCTCGGTCTTGGCTCGAACTCTTGGGGTTCCGAGGTGCTCGATTCCTATCGCACCCGTTTTGAGAGCTTCGGCTTCGAGGTGTCCCTGCGACCGCTGACGTCTGCCGATCTGGCTCAGGCGCTGGCACCCATTAAGGAGGCATAAGCCATGCATGTCTTTAATTCGCGCGCCGATTTCGACGCCCAGATGAAGTCCGTCAAGAAGTGGATGCGTACCGGTCAGGCGCTCGATGGCGTTGCCGACCTGCAGCACGACGTGGCGTACTCCATCGGTGACTCGTTGGTGTACTGGTGGGTCTATGCCCGCGAGGCCGCAACTGCCGATCTGGTCGGTCACCGTCGCTACCATGCCGTGCTCGCTCCGCTCGACGGCGACCTGACCGTCGAGGTTGCCCCCAAGGCAGGCCTCACCTGCACCCGCGCTTACAGCGATATCGATGATCGCGAGCGCTTTGAGGGGGCGGGGGAGACCGTGACGATTCCCGCCGGCGGCGTTGCCGTCGTCGAGATCGACGAGGCCTACCGTGTCGTGGCCGATGCCGCGGATTCCCGCGTCGTGGTACTGCACGTGACGGTTGAAGGTTATTCCTTCCCCAACAAGTAGTATTCGTCCGTTTGGACGTTTGCTTCGCGCCGTTAAGGGGGATGGCTTTGTTGACTCCCTTTTCCCCATTCCCCTTAGCAGGTGCGCCGTCCGTGTTTGCACTTGCAGCTCGGACGGTTTTAGATGACATTTAACAGATGATTGGGAGGGCTTATGAGCTCTGAAAAACGAGGAACGATTGGTTCGTTCGCTCTGCTGGGCATGACGGTCGCCGCCGTGTTCGGTATCAAGAACATCATCAACAACAACGCGGCCATCGGCTTGGCAGCTGCGCCGTCGTTCTTCTTCGCCACGCTTTTGTACTTTGTCCCCTATACCCTGGTTACCGCCGAGTTCGTCGGCCTTAACAAGGACTCCGAGTCTGGCGTGTACGCATGGGTTAAGACCTCGATGGGTGGTCGCTGGGCGTTCCTGACGGCATTTAGCTACTGGTTCGTTAACCTGTTCTTCTTTGCGTCCGTCCTGCCCAACGTCATCATCTACGCGAGCTACGTGTTCTTTGGTGCCAACGCCGAGCTTTCGCAGCTGTGGATCACCATTATCGAGATCGTCGTCTTTGCTATCGCCACGTGGGTTTCGACCAAGGGCGCTAAGTGGATCGGCTCCATTTCCTCCTTCGGTTCGACCGCGGCTCTCGGCCTGACCGCCGTGTTCATCCTGCTGTCCCTGGCTGCTGCCTTTGGCGGCGTTGAGTTCGCTACGGCTCCTACTCCCGCTAACATGGCTCCCGACATGAGCAACTTCGCAACTGCGTGGGGCTTCTTCGGTACGCTTGCCTGGATCATCCAGGGCGTTGGCGGCGCTGAGTCTGTCGGCGTGTTCCTTAACGACCTTAAGGGTGGCGTCAAGGCCTTCGTGCGCACCGTCGTTATCGCCGGCCTGACCATCGGCCTTCTGTATGCAGGCGCTTCGCTGCTGGTTAACCTGTTCATCCCCGAGGGCAGCGTTGCCATCTCCACCGGCATCTTCGACGTGTTCGGCGCTGTCTTTGCCCACTTTGGCATTCCTATGGAAGTGTCCACGCGCGTCATCGGCTTGATCCTTCTCGCCGCCACGCTGGGTTCCCTCATGATGTGGACCTCCGCTCCCATCAAGGTCTTCTTCACCGAGATCCCCAAGGGCGTCTTTGGTAGCAAGATCGTCGAGCTCAACGAGCACGGCATTCCTGCCCGCGCTGCCTGGCTGCAGTTCGCCATCGTCGTCCCCATCCTGATCATCCCGGCCCTGGGCTCCGGTAACCTCGACGACCTGCTCATGATCGTCACCAACATGACGGCTGCCACCGCTCTGCTCCCGCCGCTGCTGATCCTGCTTGCCTACTTTATGCTGCGCAAGAACTTCGACGCTGCTCCCCGTGGCTTCCGCATGGGCTCGCGCAGCTTTGGCCTGGTCGTTGCCGCATTCCTGCTTGTGGTCTTCTGCTTCGTGCTTGTCTGCGGCACCATTCCGCTCGATCAGCCGCTGTGGCTGACGCTGGTCTACAACGTTGGCGGTGTGGTTGTCTTCCTGGGCCTTGCCGTGATGTGGTACAACCGCTATATCAACCGTCTGCGCGAGACCGATCCCGAGGCCGCCGAGAGCGAGCTGCGCCCCTCCGTCCTCGACATGATGGAGTAGCGGCTAGGATTAATCTACGGCTGTGGAATAAATCGATTCCCTTTCCTAAGAGGGGCCTTACGAGGCCCCTCCTTTTGTGTTTTGGGGCATGGTTTTGGCCCCCGTGTTCAAAAAATGCCAAATATGAGTACTGTTGCAAAAGAGGTGGCATATTTTTCGGCCTGTCCTGAGCGAAAATGGGCTTAAAATCAATTTATCTAACCCCCTTTAAAGGGCGTTTGACGGCTTTCAACCTCTTCGAATCGCTCAAAGTAGGCAAATGGCTCTCGATTTTGCTGCTACTAAATTGGTGACAGTACTCATATTTGCCACTTTTTGCCCACGAGGTGTTCAGAGGAGCTCTCGACAAGCATCTAACGCTACAATAACTACCACGTGGCTGGGTTTGCCGGCCGAATGTGCGATGTCGTGGGAGGGGACATGGTCGAGTTTACAAAGACGATTAAAGATCCGTTGGGACTGCATGCCCGCCCGGTTGCGCTGCTCTATGACATTATTGCCAAGCATCGTAGCGACGTGTCAGTTTCGATTGGCAATCGTCATGTCGATGGCCGCGACGTTATAGGGCTCATGGCACTTTGCGGCGAATGTGGCGAAGACGTCGTGTTCCGCGTTTCGGGCGTGGATGAGGCCTCCTGCGTCACATCGATCAGAAATCTCTCGCTCTAAGCATGATAGGGCGCGGTAAAGGATGGTCCTTTGCCGCGCCTTTTTGTTTCGTATAGGAAACTTTTTCGAAATCTGAATGGGGACCCTTTCCAAAAAGTTAACCACGTGCTAGTTTACTATAGCGAACATAGACGTGGTTAACTTTTTACGCGTCGATGTTGAGGACGAACTGACGTTAGGAGCAACTCATGTCTTGCGGACCGCAGATGCCGGCCATGCCGCTTTCGATGGTAAAAGCGGGCGAAACCGTGCGCGTGTCTCGTGTAAAGGGCAATGAGGACATGAAACACCACCTCAAGGACCTCGGCTTTGTCGAGGGCAACGAAATCCACGTGGTGAGCTCGAGTGGTGCCAATATCATCGTCACGGTGCTGGGCGCACGCTTTGGCATCGATTCCAAGGTTGCCATGCACATCATGACCGTCGGTTAGTCAGCAGCATTTCATAAAAACCGAAAGGGGGACAAGAGGATGAAGACGTTGGGTGACGTTAAGGTGGGCGAGAGCTCTACCATCGTCAAGCTTCACGGTGAGGGTGCGCTTCGCCGCCACCTTATGGACTTGGGGCTCATCAAGGGCACTTCGTTCAAGGTCGTGAAGGTCGCGCCGCTCGGTGATCCGGTCGAGATCAACGTACGCGGCTACGAGCTTTCCATCCGCAAGGAGGAGGCGGCCGTCGTCGAGGTCCAGTAAGGGCTTGCGACGTATATTTCTGCAGATAAAGTTAGGTTTTTCTAACTTAAGGCAGCATCTTTGAAGCACATTATCCAGCCTGCGCGGAGAAAGCAGCGCAGGCACACAAGGAAGAAGGATTGAATGGCGGATTCTCAGATCCATGTCGCGCTGGCGGGTAACCCCAACTGCGGCAAGACCACGCTTTTCAACCTGATCACCGGCGCCAACGGCTACGTTGGCAACTGGCCCGGCGTCACGGTTGAGAAAAAGGAAGCCAAGCTCCTAAGCGACAAGAACGTTACCATCACGGACCTCCCTGGCATCTACTCGCTTTCCCCCTACAGCCCCGAGGAGCAATGCTCGCGCGATTACCTCATGAGCGGCGAGCCCGATGTTGTCGTCCAAGTTGTCGATGCCACCAACCTCGAGCG
>ERZ1673737.2351-NODE-2351-length-16052-cov-7.512784_pt1 | contig 16052 bp, 15 predicted proteins | sample MGYA00580211_ERZ1673737 | MGnify/ENA primary metagenome ERZ1673737 (study PRJEB41218, sample SAMN15661789) | gut metagenome | host: Homo sapiens | place: Canada: London | collected 2015-08-20/2019-03-30 | study: EMG produced TPA metagenomics assembly of... | reverse complement strand
TGATTCCCCATGCCGAAGAAAAAGGATCCACATCTGCCATTTGTAATTTAAGATTGATAAAAATATGTGCTTCTGATAAATCAATGCCAAAACTTGCCGCGCGAATCTCTTCTTCTTCCAAGTTCTCTATTTCTCCTGACGTCAAGTGTAAAAAATATTCCGTAAAAAGCCTGTCTTCATTCTCCAAAAGTGCATGCATTCTTGAAATTTCCAGAGGAACGATTTGAAGGATCTGCTGCATGAGTGCTTCATTCATTTTCTTTAATTCAGGATTTTGATGAAGATAAATATTTCCAAAATACTGTTCGCCATGATTCATTTCGTATATATTCGATTCATCCATCAGTGCCTGATATACTTTTATTCCAGGCCACGCATCAAAACGTTCTTGATCACTGGCCTTCAAAAAAACTGCCTGCCGACGATTGAGATGATCTACAATCATCGTGCTACAACCCATAATTTCCCCAATCATCTGCGTGATTTCATCCAGTGTTGCACCTGCAGTAATTGTTTGAATTAACATCTGGTTAATATACAAACTACTCCGTAAAAGGCGTGTCTGACGCCTTTGCAATTCATCCGCTACGGCCTTTGTAATATCAGCAAAACGAATCTCCGGTTTCAATTCAACTAAAGGAAGTTTTAACATCTTCGCCTGCTGAACCATATAATCTGGTATTTCCTCCAAATAACGTTTTGTCTTAATACACACTGCTGACAGCTTTTTCTGAGCAAGCGCTGGAATAAATTCCTTTAATGCATCTTCATCTTTATAAATTGAAAAACACGTTGTAATAAGCATCTCTGACTTTTCGATCCAATTCATATAATCGGGTGTATCTGTCAGATTCACGCCACAAACCGGCAAATCTAAAGAAATAGTTGGCGTCAATAATCGACTTCTTTCAAAAACAGAAAATCTCAGTACTTCTTCGACAGTTGGATAACAATCCATCAAAAAGTCTTCTTTTCTTATATTTTTCATCATACGTACCCCCCTATAGCCATGTGATATTACCACATTATAAATTCTTGTTTATATGATTATATTACATATTTTATTTTTATATTGTCAAGTAAAATTAAAGCATAAGAAGTCATTATTCTGCAAATTTGAAAGGAGTTTTAATATGTACGAACTTAAAATTAAAAGCAAAGAGGATAAATTAAATTTAAACAAAGAAAAAGAAGCCATTATCACCTCAGAAGATTTAGCACAACCTTTGTCACAAAAGCAAACAGATACCGAACCGGATCATATTGTTTATGACATGTTTTTTGCCAGAATCTACGGCTAACATGCCGCAAGGGGCTGCCTCGCTTTGAGGCAGCCCCTTCTCTTAGCATTCAGGTATGAATGATTTTATTTTTATAATGTTGTTCCATGGTCCACAATTAAGTACTGACCTGTCACTGCAGCTGATGCGTCCTCTGCAAAGAACAGAATAGCATTGGCCTGATCCTCCACACTGGATTCCGGCAAGGACATATCCATATGCTGCGCACAGCGTTCTGCAAACCATGTTGAAAATTCAGCGACTTTTTCCGGTGTATTCAGCGGTGTCGGTGTTGGTCCCGGGCAAACGGCGTTGCAGCGGATACCATTCGGTGCCAGCTGAATAGCCACGTTCTTTGTCATAGCCAGTGCCGCTGATTTTGCTGCTGAATAAGAAATACCACCGTTGCCGAACACACCGCCGATGGAAGAAACATTGATGATCGAGCCTTTGCCGGACGCCATCATATGTGGAATCGTATCCTTCATCATGTAGAACAGAGAACTCTGGTCAATGGCAATAATCTCATTCCACCACTCATCTGTACACTCTGTAATCGGGCGGTGCTTATCCACAATACCGGCATTATTCACCAGAATGTCCACTTTGCCAAACGTATCAACAGCTGCTTTTACAACCGCACTGCAGTCCTCATGGCTGGACACATCCGCTTTCACCGTCACAACCTGAACACCATATTTGCGGCATTCCTCTGCCACTTCGTCCAACGCCTCTTTTCTGCGGGCACACAAAACCAGATCCGCACCCTCCTTCGCAAAAAGAATCGCTGTTGCTTTGCCAATACCTGAATTACCGCCAGTCACAATCGCTGTCTTATTCTCTAATCTCTTCATCGTTATACTCTCCTTTATCATATTCCATTTGTTATCCTGTTCTTTCTCACTTATCATCTGTGAAACGCCAGGTTTTTCACCTTTACATTTGCATACCGCCACATACCGGCATGGCCATTCCCGTGATATGCCCAGCCATCTCGGAACACAAAAATACCACAGCATTCGCAACATCTTTCGTCGTTCCCATCTTTTTCATAGGTATAATATGATTTTTCAGAAATTCCGCATCCTGCGCACCGGCATCAATACTGTCCTGCATGAGTCCGGTTCCTTCCGTCGGTCCCGGACAGATCACATTGACACGGATACCTTTGTCTGCATTTTCCAGAGCTGCCGTCTGGGTAATGGCGATTACTCCGGCCTTTGATGGACCGTAAGCGCCAAATCCCGGTGCCATCCTAAGTCCGCCGATAGACGCGTTATTAACAATGGCGCCTCTTCCCTGTTTCTGCATCTGCAGAAGTTCATATTTCATACAATGAAAAACACCGGTCAGATTGGTATTGATCACTTTCTGCCAGTCGCTTTCCGCCACCTCCGTCAGTGGCGCAAAAGGAATATTTTTGCCGTCCGCCCCACAACCGGCGTTATTGAATGCATAATCCAGCGAACCAAATGTCTTCACCGTTGTCTCAATCGCTTTACGGACAGAATCATCATCTGTCACATCACATTCAACAAAAATCGCCTCACCGCCGTTTTCCCGTATAGTCTGCACCGTTTCCAATGCTTTGGGATTTCTGGCAGCCACAGCCACCCTGCAGCCAAGACCGCCAAAACAAATAGCTGCGGCCTGTCCCATACCGGAAGCCGCTCCTGTTACAAAAGCTGTTTTTCCTTCAAATTCTTTAAATATTTTCATCCGCTTCTCCTATCAGATAACCATAGCCGAACTTCTTAATCACTTCTTTTTCCCGGACAAGTCCTTCTTTGATAAATTCAATAAAATACTGCCCTGCCTGGGTATCCGCCTGATTCTTCAGACGGCCGATGCCGATAATAGCCGGTGCAATATCATCCGTTATCGTACAAATCCGAATATCAGAATCCGGGTGTAGATTCAACATTTCACAGGCCATCACAATCGGAATGATCGCCACACCGCGATTGTCATTGAGCAGATTGTACATAAGCTCATTGCTCTGCACTTCGTATCCTACCTTCGGTACAAAATCATACACGCGACAGGCCTGATACAGCTGACTTAACTGAAATCTGAAGGTATCACAGATAAACGTCGCCTCTTTGAGCTGTCCCATGGATAACTCCCCGCACTCCGCCAACGGATGATTTTTGTGCATAACAAATACATAAGGATTGCTGTCAATCAACTGAAAATCAATCCGTTCATCCTCGATCATTTCATTCGACAATGCATAATTAATATTTCTGTCCAGCAGGTTCTGAACCAGCTCAAGTGTTGTAAAATCCAGCTGCCTTATGCCGATTTCCGGATGAGCCTCTGAAAATCTCGGCAGCCGAATAGCCAGATAATGCAGGATATTGCTTCCCAATGATAAAATATTCTGATTTAATGTGTATGTTCTTTGGACATTTTCCACCCCGGCCTTTAACTCTGCAAAAGCAATGTCCACGCTGGAAAGAAACATGCGGCCATAATCATTGAGCACGATTTTGCCTTTTCGGTGTTCAAACAACGGCACACCGATTTCTTCCTCCAGCTGCGCAATACGTTTGCTGAGATTTGGCTGCGTAATATATAATTCTCTGGCCGTTTTGGTCATGTTGCCGTTTCGGGCTACCGCCTGAAAATATTTTAAAACTGTAAAATCCATCTCTTTCCACCGCTTCCGTCATTCCGGATCATGCCGATACGCCTTCCAAAAGCCGCAAAACAACTGTCCTTTTTATATACGCATGGCTGCATAATAAGCTTCATGATTGGCTCTGTAATAAGTACCGCCTCTTGCCGTACAGTCGCCCACCATGATCACATCTGCACTGCCGTATTTTGCCAGAAGCACTTTGCCAAGGCTGTCATCCGGTTTGACCCCCAGCGCATTCACGACACTGTCCGCCGGATAGAAATGCTTTTCGCCGGTGACTGTATCCACCGTCTCAACCCCGTCCTTTACCGCCTGAATCTGCTGTCCGCCAATAAGTACTACATTCAGATTCTCCAGCTGATCCAATAAATCCGCTTTATTAAAAATCGGCATTTCCATGATAAAATCTTCCCGCTTCAGCTGGTCCACAACAGTGACACTTTTGCCCTCTTTTGCCAGTGTAAGGGCACATTCAAGTCCTGTAATGCCGCCTCCGCAAACAACCACATTTTCACCGGTCTCAACTTCATGGGCATCCACGGCACGAACGGAAAGTGCATTTTCTATCCCCGGAATCGGAGGCTGAACATAAACAGAACCTGTTGCCACAATAATGGCATCCGGGTTTTCTTTTTCAATTAAATCCTCCGTCACTTCTGTATTCAGCAGAATTTCCGCCCCACATTTGCCGGTTTCTCTGATATCCCAGTCCAGATATTCCCGCATCAGTGTTTTAAACGGTACAAGGCAGGCATCGTTTAATAAACCGCCCAGTCTGTCGGATTTTTCATACAGTTTGACACTATGGCCTCTCTGTACCAGTGTCTGAGCCGCCATCATGCCCGCAGGACCACCACCGATCACCATGACTTTCTTTCGTTCATTTTCCGATACAGGCTGAATCTGTCCGCTCACACCACAGCGTGGATTGATAGCACAACTCATATTGGTTCCCCATGTATTGGCATTGCCGCAAAGATCGCACCGGGTACACGGACGGATTTCTGCCTGCTGAGCTCTCAGAGATTTTCTGACAATATCGCCGTCTGCCATAAAACTTTTGGCCATGGCTACAATATCTGCCTTACCTGACGCAATAATCTCCTCCGCCTGCTCCAAAGTTGTGATCATCCCCACAACAGCCACCGGCACATGCAGATGTTTCTTTACTTCTGCTGCATAATCCACATTCAACGGTTTGTGAGGTTCACGAAAATATGTCGGTATACAATAACGCGCCGACAAATGAAAAACCGAACCCTGAGAGACATGGACGATATCCACATACTCCTGGGCTTCTTTCATAAATGCCAGAGATTCCTCAAATTCCATGCCGCCCGGAATACCTTCCACAGCAGAAACTCGCATCTCAATGACCATATCTTCACCGACAGCTTCTCTCACTGCCTTCAGCACTTCCAATGGGTATCTACGCCTGTTCTCAGGTGAACCGCCATATTCATCTGTCCGCACATTGGAAGCCGGTGACAGCCACTGGGCCAGGAAATTCTGATGGGCACAGTGAATCATCACCATGCGAAATCCCGCATGTTTGCAGCGCAGGGCACAGTCTGCATAATGGGCTTTCATCTCATCCATATCCTGTCGATTCATGGTACGCACATTATCTTCTGGATTCAACGGTCTTTCTGCAGAAACAATAGCAATGGGTGAACCATCCTGAGGCGCTCTGTTGCCCCGGCCCGCATAGGCCAGCTCCGCAGAAATTTCGGCACCATTCTGTCGACAGACTTCTGCCAGCGCATTCATCCCATGAATACAGTCATCATCACAGACATTCATCTCACATAACCAATGTGAAGTTTTGTCATGGGTCACCGGTGTATCACCTACCGTTACCCAGCCTGCACCTGTTTGTGCCTGCCAGGCCATAAAATCCAACATATCCTGTCCAACAGTACCGTCCGCATTGCACTTCAGAACAACCGTCGGCGCATATTCCAGTCTGTTTTTCAACGTTACACCGCGAATTGTCAGCGGCTGAAAAAGATGCGGATATAAATTCTGATTCATACTCATCCCCCATAATTCATTGTCAAATATAACGTTATTATCTTCACTTTTACTATGAGTATAGCAATCGGAAGATGCAATGTAAAATGCCCATTTTGATATTGAGGTATAACCGCAGCGACATAACTTATTGCATTTTTGCATCCGATTTGTTTAAAACCCTAAAAGCGGCGAAAGGCCGCAGCCCAAATGGGCTGCGGCCTTTTTGATTCAGGACTTGCTTACAATTCCTGCGCTTCATATACATTTATTTTTTACTGGATAGAGATATATTTCTTCTCTTCTACAGCAGGTTTTGCTTCTTTCTTAGGTACGAACAGTGTCAGAATACCATGTTCAAAGGATGCCTTGATATCCTCTTCTGTGATATCTTCGCCAACATAATAGCTTCTCTGACATGCGCCTGCATAACGCTCACGTCTGATGTACTTGCCTGTCTTCTTGTCTTCCTTATCTTCATCAAGACCCTTCGCTGCACTGACGGTCAGGTAACCATTATTCAATTCAGCCTTAATCTCGTCTTTCTTGAAGCCCGGAAGATCAATCTCAAGTTCATAGCCATTGTCCAGTTCCTTGATATCTGTCTTCATCAGATTGCCTGCATGGTGACCATACAGTTTCTTCTCTGCCTTATCTTCTGCTCTGTTGTCATAATAAAATGGAAAACCAAAGAAATCATCAAATAAATTATTGTTAAAAATGCTAGGTAACATAAGTCATATCTCCTTTTCAATCAAATATCTATATTCCAATCTGTTAACTGTTATTGTCTAAAAACATCTGAGCCGATGAATCATTATCCCTCAATAGATATATATTTCTTCTGCTCTACTGCAGGCTTTGCTTCCTCTTTCGGAATTTCAAGCTTCAAGGTGCCATCCTCGAACTTAGCCTTGATGTCTTCCTGTTTAACACCTTCACCAACATAGAAGCTTCTGCTGCATGAACCGCTGTAACGTTCACGTCTGAGGTACTTGCCCTCCGAGTTCTTCTCATCTGTCTGCTTATTCGATACAGCACTGACGGTCAAGTAGCCATCCTTCAGTTCAGCTTTCACATCTTCCTTCTTTACTCCCGGCATGTTCATCGTTACTTCATAACCATGATCTGTGTCTTTCACATCTGTGGTCATCAAACCTGCTGCATTATAATTATAATCTCCATCAAATGGGAATCCAAAAAAGTCATCTAACAAATTCTCTCCAAAAATACTAGGCATTAACATAAGTCATATCTCCTTTCAAAAGATATCTTAAAATCTAATCAAGCACTTTCGGATTGCTCCTGGGTGTTATCAACATTTTCAACTCCGGATTCGGAACTCTTCTTTTTGTTCCTCTTCCTTTGTTCTATATGTAATATAACACTCATTATTAGCACTGTCAATAGGTGAGTGCTAATTTTTTTGTGAACATTTTGTGAACTCTACGAGCCATGCAAAGCAGAAAAAATTTCATCTGCAGCCAGACCAAAGGTATGGTTGCATGGGCAAAAGAAAATGTAGCTTCTTCCGTATTATCTGACAAGCCACTCGGCTCCCTGTTATAATACCCATCAATACGCATATACTATCTATATCTCTATCATCATTAAATAAGACAATTTATTTATAATATTGTCTTGTACGCAAGACAATATTGATATATAATTATCTCATATAGAAAGAGGTGACATATATTATGAATCGCGATACTTTAAAACAAATCATGATTGATCAAAAAGATATTTATCTCAACAATCCATTAATAACAAGACAGTATTCTCTAGAAACCAATGTCAATTATTGCTTTGTTGGTATCAGAAGAACCGGAAAGTCATATATGATGTATCAACAAATAAAACAATTAGAAGACAATGGAATTCCCTTGTCCCAAATTGTTTATGTGAATTTTGAAGATGAGCGTCTTTTGGAAATGACTGCTGAAGATTTAAATCTCATTTTAGAAATTGGATTAGAAATATCCGGAACTGATATCAAGCCATATTTATTTTTAGACGAGATTCAAAATATTAACGGGTGGGAGAAGTTCGTTCGCAGAATTGCAGATATGAAGTATCGAATCACTATTACCGGCAGTAATAGCAAAATGCTAAGCAGCGAAATAGCTTCCACTTTAGGTGGGCGTTTTGTTATTATGAATATTTATCCATATTCTTTCTCTGAATATCTTATTGCAAATAATATGACAAAGAATTACCTGGATGTTATTAGCACCAAAGACAGGGCAGATGTCCAAAATCAATATAACAAATATGTAACCTATGGAGCATTTCCAGAATTAGTTGAGATAAGAAATAAACGAGCTTTTTTAAACAGCATCTATCAAACTGTATATCTCGGCGATATTATAACCAGAAATAAAATCACCAATGATTTTGCAATAAGGCTAATCCTAAAGAAAATTGCAGAATCTGTCACAAAACCTTTATCGTATAACCGACTGACTAATATATTAAAAAGTGGTGGAATGTCTATCGGTAAACAAACCGTAATAAACTATGTCAGCTATATGACAGACTCCTACCTGCTCTTTACTCTGCAAAACTATGCCGCCAAACTTGTAGAAAAAGAGACTTCTCCTAAGTATTATTTTATGGATACCGGACTTCTAGGACTTATGCTGCTAGACTGCAAATCTGCTCAGCTGGAAAATCTTGTTGCAATCGAACTGATGCGACGTTATGGTACCGAAAATGTCTATTTCTTTGAGAATAATGTAGAAATTGACTTTTATGTACCATTAGACAATCTTGCTATCCAGGTCAGTATGCAGGTTCTGGATAACATAGATACAAGAGAACGTGAAACCAGAGCCTTTGTGAAGCTAAATAATTTTATCCCCAACGCCAAATGTATTCTCATTACTAATAGCGAAGAGACGGTGATTGATTGCGATGGAATCAATATTGAGGTAATTCCTATTTGGAAATGGTTATTGGATAACTAATCGAGTAGGAGGCGGTGATTAACCGCCGTCCTCTCAATTCTCATAATCATTACACAATCACATTTCCAAATTTCATGCCTGTTGTCTGTGAGATTGCACGTACCAGTGCTTCCGCAGGCAGCATTTTCCGTATTTCTGATCCGCTCATTGTAGTTCTCCCCGCAATATCCCCATCAGGATGTAAAAAAATAACAGACATCCCTTAACTCCCCTGTTGTAGGGGCTTTTCGAGATGTCTGCAAAGAGAGCCGCATCATGGCTGTTCCTAATATTTATCTTTATGAAAATGGAAAATGTTATGATGCCAGCATTCTGATTAACCGGGACGGGCAGATTCCCGGGATTCAGAAGATGGTTCATGTGACTCAAGGGGACTGAATTTTACGAATAGCCGCTTACAGGTTTTCCAATACAAAAAGACGATTGTTTTCCTCAGCTGCTTTTTTCCGCATTTTCGTGTAAAGCAGCTCACGGTCGGAATCATCATCATTAATGATTATTTCGACAATTGTCCAGATATCCTCATCTGAAAGATTGGTCTCAAAACATGAAAAAAAGATAACAGCACCAAATTGGCTGTATGGAGCTATATCCGATGTCGGCAATTCGTAATCCGGGAACCGTTTTTGAAATTCTGCAAGCCAGCTTTCCTCTATCGGAACATATGTATCACGGATGCGCGCATTGTGTACCACGCGAAGGCCACCGTGATTACCCTTGATGATGATTCCCCTTTTTTCTATTTTGTTGCACAAATAAACATACTGGAGTGTATCTGCAATATCGCCCGGCAATGCAACTGTGCGAATTTGTGTTGTAGGTTTGATACGTTCGAACATGTGATGATTTTCCTTTCTGTTAAAAAGAGACTGTTTTTTTCTGTGAAACAACCAGACCAATGAATATCAGTGCCGCACCGGCCACTGAGGCCATGGTCATTTTCTCATGAAGCACCAGAAACAGGAAATTAGCGAGGACTTCCGGCTTCATCAGTATCTCCGGTTTCCAGCTGGCTTTCTGCTGGATCAGCACTGGGATCAAAAATAGAATACCATAGAAATACACTCTTCTTGTAACGGCCACGATCGGATATTCCCACTCACCGATTTTCTTGATCAACGCCGAATAGCAGCCCCATGAGATCATCGCCAGAAAGGCCAAACCATCTCCCAGGGGATTAAGCTGCATATTTTTCCGCATGGCGCCTATCTCAACTAATGGTAACCGAAAATCTATATATTTTCAATATCTATCCATTTTCTTAGCGCCCGACATTTCAAGTTTTCCCCCAAAAAAACTAAAGAAAACTTTACCATAAAAATTGTTTTTAGGGGGTTGTCTTTTCCAGATTTTTTTGTTATTATCCAAAAGGATTATCTCTATGCGAGATTCCCCACTTCTATAAGTGGTCAATCATTGACAAAATTTGAAAGTTAAACGGAGGTGAGTTTTCATGGACAGTTGCATAGGTCGAAGTAAGATATGCGGTGAACAGAAGTATACAGTCAGAATGCGGCTATTCGGAAAGCTCAGCCTTAGACCCATAAGCAAATCTTAATACAATATTTGTGCCTGCAAAGCAGACACAACCTATTCGTATGGAATTTGCCTCTGCTTTGCAGACATGGTGCCTTTGGGCAACCTCTTTTCTATACACATTCGTAACTGTTCAGAGCTAACCTCCAAAATGCTACGCATTTCGTCGGTGTGGCGTATCCGCCAAATAAAATTTCAAAAACAGTCTTAAAAATGCAAGCATTTTATACCTGTTTTTTGAAATTTTGCTTGGCTCTGAACAGTTACACACATTCTATATTTTCGTGCGTTCTTTTGTACATCGCATCCAACAGTCTATGCTATTAAACTGAAACGTGAAGCGATGTATTTTTTATGCCCTTTTTTAGGGAGAAAAGGAGGACGACATGAAAAGAAAAATGTTTTACAAGAAAGATTATGTAAAAGAACTGTTAAAGATTATCCGCACAGAAACAGATACCACCAAATTGCCAAAGTTGCTTTCCGATTACCATGAGAAAGATATTGCTGAAGCGATCACCTTACTGAGCGAAACCGAAAGAAGGCAACTCTATCCTGTCCTCGGCGCACAGAAAGTGGCTGAAATCTTTTCCTATCTGAATGATTCTGAGAAATATATTGAAGAACTGCCGATTGAAAAGGCTGCCAAAGTGGTTTCTTACATGGATGCCGATGACGCACTGGATGTTCTGGATGACCTGACCGAGCACAAAAAGCAGGAACTTGTCAACCATCTGGATGAAGATGCACAGAAGGATGTCCGCAAACTGCTCTCCTATGATGAAGATGAAATCGGCAGCTGCATGACCAACAATTTTGTCTGTATTTCAGACAAATTGTCCATTCGCGAAGCCATGCGTGCACTCGTTCGACAGGCTGGTGAACATGACAATATTTCCACCATTTACGTTGTGGATAAGGATGAGAAATTTGTAGGTGCCATTGATCTGAAGGATTTGATCATCGCCCGTGAAAATGATGTCCTGGAAGATATTATCAGCCGTTCCTATCCTTTTGTCTGCGAACATGAGAAGATCAACGACTGCATTGACAAGATTGCCGATTACGAAGAAGACTCTCTTCCTGTTCTGACCAAAGAGGGCCGCATCGCCGGCATCCTGACCGCAACGGACATTGTGGAACTTGTTGACGATGCCATGGGCGATGATTATGCAAAACTCGGTGGTCTGACATCTGAAGAAGACTTAAATGAACCGACCATCATCAGCATGAAGAAAAGACTGCCTTGGCTGATCATCCTGTTATTTCTGGGCATGGGTGTATCCTCGGTTGTGGGTATCTTCGAATCCGTTGTTGCCGTTCTGCCGATTGTTATTTGTTTTCAATCACTGGTTCTTGATATGGCAGGCAATGTCGGCACACAGTCCCTGGCTGTTACTATCCGTGTTCTGATGGATGAAAACCTGAACACAAAAAAGAAACTCTACCTTCTCGGCAAAGAAATGAGAATCGGTTTCTTCAATGGCATCAGCCTTGGCCTGATGGCTCTGGTATTTCTCGGTGTCTACATCCACTTTTTCAAGAAATACGCATGGCTTTCCGCTTTCCTGATCTCAGGCTGTGTCGGCCTCTCACTGGTTGTGGCCATGGTAGTTTCCAGCATGATCGGCACCATTGTGCCAATGTTTTTCCACAAAATCCACGTGGACCCGGCGGTTGCATCCGGTCCGCTGATTACAACTGTCAATGATCTGGTAGCTGTCGTTACATACTATGGACTGGCAATGGTATTCCTGATTGATGTTTTCCATATTTGACAAAAGTCTCCTTATGGTTTATATTAGTTCATAAATAGATATTTCAAATTTGAACTAATTATTCCATAAGGAGGCTTTTTGTGAAATTAGGTATTGAATTTTCAAGGAAACTGTCTCTGGCCTATGAAAGCATGTGCAAACCGCTCTGCCATGAACTGAAACTTCCCCAGACAGCTTTTGATATTCTTATGTTTCTGGCCAATAACCCTGAATTCAAAACAGCCAGAGATATTGTCGAAGTCCGAAAGCTTAAAGCGAATCTTGTCTCTGTCAACATTGATAAGCTTGTAAATGAAGGTTATCTAATCCGAAAGAATGTAGAAGGTGACCGACGTAAAGTCCAGCTTCTCTGTACCGATAAGGCACAGCCTATCATCAGCAGAGGCCAGCAGCTGCAGGAACACTTTGTTGAACAACTTTTTGCAGACATCGACGATGCCACACGTCAAACCATATTCCAGGGTATGCAGCAAATGGAACTCAATCTGAATCTCATTCTGGAGGACAACTAGTTATGCATTTACTTTTTACGATTATTGTTACTTTTTTTGCCGGCATGGGAGCCGGTCTCGGAACAGGTTTTGCCGGTATGAGTGCTGCCGCCGTCATCAGTCCGATTCTCATCACCTTTCTCGGTATTGACCCCTATATAGCCGTAGGCATTGCATTATCATCCGATGTACTGGCCAGCGCCGTTTCTGCTTATACTTACGGTAAGAACAAGAATCTGGATATCAAAAACGGCCTGATCATGATGGTTACTGTCCTGATCTTCACTATTGTGGGCAGCTATATATCCAGCCTGGTTCCATCCGCAACCATGGGCAATTTCTCCGTCTTTATGACTTTCCTGTTGGGTATCAAATTCATTGTGAGACCGGTTATGACTACCAAGGAAGCGATGCAGGGCGTATCCGCTAAGAAACGTGCCATGCAGTCTGTTATCTGCGGTATCATCATCGGATTTATATGCGGCTTTATCGGTGCCGGCGGCGGTATGATGATGCTTCTGATCCTGACTTCTGTTCTTGGATACGAACTCAAAACAGCCGTTGGAACAAGCGTCTTTATCATGACATTCACCGCATTTACCGGAGCAGTCTCTCATTTTGCCATCGGCGGCCTGCCGGATCCTGCTGTCTGGATCTTGTGCATCATCTTCACTCTGATCTGGGCCAGAATTGCTGCGGTATTGGCCAACAAAGCCACACCAAAGACATTGAACCGTGCAACCGGTGTAATCCTTGTTGTTCTCGGGGTCGTTGTTATGGCGTTCTCATTTTTATCGTAAATAACATAAAGTCTTTTCTTCCATAGAAAGAGGCTGATGCATCATCAATGATCTTGTTAGGATACATCAGCCTTTTTCCTTACTCTTATACGACACGCATTGCAATCTGTCTGGTAAATCGTTCCTGTTTACAGATAAAATCTCTCAATAATATATTTTGCTTTTCTCCTTTCAGGCAATCCATGGTATACTATCTATCAGGCTCGATTAGTTTTGACTAACCATATAAAGGAGACGTTCTTATGCCTTTAAATCTTACAGAATTCAATCATTTTTATATTATCAGCAAAATATGCGGCCAAGAAAAACATCGACACTATCTTGAGACTCTGGGATTTGTTCCCGGCAGCGAAGTGACCATTTTATCCGAGCTTCACGGCTATTATATTGTTATGGTCAAGGGAAGCAAAATCGGCCTGGACAAAACACTGGCCAAAAAAATCATTGTCTATGCCAATTAAGGCCGACAAAATGTTTTTGTGCCATCGGAAAATGCAAGAACATTTTTAAAGAGGGAATTATGGAAAAAAATAAAGTTATTTCGAAATTGTGCTGTCTGGAGACAACATTTTATATCGTCTTTCTGACGATTTTGATTCTTCATTATAAAAAAGGACTGGAAAACCGCACCTTTGCTCTGCTGATTTTTCTTTCTTTTCTTGGCTGTGCCGTATCACTGGCATTGAGGGATTATCTGAAAAATTTGCTCCGAAATGCCGGTTTTGACGTAGCCGGTGTTCACGACAAAAAATCATTGGAAAAAGAATTGCTGAAACTTCAGAATGCCGATGATACACTGGACGTCGGCGTCATGATGTTCGATCTGAATAATCTGAAAAAAATCAACGACACCTACGGACATGAAGAAGGAGATTTGTTTATTCAGACATTTGCTTCCTATCTCACTCGAATTCTCACAGAAAACAGTTTCCTGGCAAGGTTCGGCGGCGATGAATTTGTGATTATCCAAAGAGAAACTTCCTGGTCGGAACTGGAACAAATGAATATGCAGCTTCAGTCCCTGCTTGATGCCTACAATCAAACAGCCATCCATCCCATCAGTTATGCTGTGGGCTATGATATCAGCTGTAAAAATCATTATTATCTGATTATGGACCTGCTGAAAATGGCAGACCAGAAAATGTATCAGGATAAACATTATAAGAAATCACTAACGGCCCATCCGGAACGTCTTTACAGCCAAAAACGTCTGGTGGAAAGCATTTCAACAGATTCTCTGAAGGAAAAAATTTCTACAATCCTAACCAATAGCTGCCAGAATAAACAATACGCTTTCCTGATGACGGATATCGACAACTTTCACCTGATCAATGACTACTGGGGTTATGAAACCGGTACCGATCTTCTGAATTTTCTTTTCAGGAAACTGGAACTTTTTCCGCAGACAGTCTTCGTCAACCGTTATCATTCCGACGTTTTTGCCTGTATCGTCGATATTACCGGACAAAATCAGCAAAGTTTCAAGGAAAAAGTCATCCACTATAACAAGCAGACGTCTTCTGAAATACTAGAGGCCTATCCTGTCAATTATCTTTTTCTGAATACAGGTATTTATTATCTGAAAGGCACCGAAATTTCATCAGAAGAATTAATCTCACATACCAATATTGTCCGCCGAAAAGCCAAAACCGAACTTTCAGGCGTATGTGAATACTCTGAAGATATTGCACGGGACGAACAAAAACGTGCTGAAACCATTCATACCTTCCGCAATGCACTGGAGCAAAAAGAATTTCAACTCTATTTCCAGCCAAAGATCAACGGAAAATCCCAACAAATTTCCAGTGCAGAAGTGCTTGTCCGATGGCAAAAAAATGACGGTTCTCTCTGGTTTCCCGACAGTTTTCTGCCAATCCTTGAGGAGACCGGTGAAGTGGAAGCATTGGACTATTACGTTTATGAAGCTGCCTTTTTGTGGCTGTCCGAACGCATGAAGAAACAGCAGAAGATTATTCCGTTGTCCCTCAACGTCTCACCTATCCATTTTCGGAAGATCAATACTTTTATTCATAAAGTATCCGACCTGATCGATAAGTATAAGATTCCCTCACAGTATCTGATCTTTGAGATTACGGAAACAACTTACATCCATAATATCGATGCTGTCAATCAGATGATCCGCTTTTTCCAGAAAAAAAATATCCGGATCTCTATGGATGATTTCGGTTCCGGATATTCTTCGCTAAATACTTTAAAAGATATTTTATTTGATGAAGTCAAAATCGATAAACGTTTTCTGGATGATGACCTGTCTGAAAAAGGCAAAATCGTCCTTCAGGAAATCTTCCACCTACTGAAGCGCACCAACAAACTCATTGTCTGCGAGGGCGTTGAAACAAAAGAAATGGTTGATTTCCTTGTACAGGAAGACTGCGACGAACTTCAGGGATACTATTATTATAAACCGCTGGAAATGCAAAAATTTGAAGCACTCATTGCGTAAATGAGTGCTTCACTTGTTTTATGGCGTTAACATTTTCTTTCGCCGATTATCTGTTTTTAACCGAGAATTTTCACCGA
>ERZ1673737.2349-NODE-2349-length-16068-cov-4.543246_pt1 | contig 16068 bp, 13 predicted proteins | sample MGYA00580211_ERZ1673737 | MGnify/ENA primary metagenome ERZ1673737 (study PRJEB41218, sample SAMN15661789) | gut metagenome | host: Homo sapiens | place: Canada: London | collected 2015-08-20/2019-03-30 | study: EMG produced TPA metagenomics assembly of... | reverse complement strand
AACGACGCCTCTGACAATTCGATGTTTAGAAACACTATATTCCTGGTTCTCCCGATCGCAAGGGCCTTGAGGACGCATTGGCCTCATACAAGTCCAAGGCGCCTTTAAATGTGCCTCTGGTTGTTGCTGGCAAGGAGGTAAGCATTGGCTCTGTATATTGAAGAAAAACAACAGTTCTAACATTGAGTGCAGATCAAGAGCTCTCAGACTTTCACCCAGACTAACCCCGCTTCCCACGCTCCTCTGGCAACTTACTCCAATGCCTCCAAGGCCGATGTCCAGTCTGCCATCGACTCTGCTCTCGCGGCCCGCAAGTCTTGGGCTAATACCCCCTTCGCCGAGCGTGCCAGCATCTTCCTGAAGGCCGCTGATTTGATCGCGACCAAGTACCGCTATGATATTATGGCCTTGACCATGCACGGACAGGGAAAGAACGCTTGGCAGGCTGAGATTGACTCCGCCGCTGAGCTCTGCGACTTCTTCCGCTTCGGTGTCAAGTATGCCGAGGAGCTCTACGCCCAGCAGCCCGCTCACCACGCTACCGGCGTGTGGAACCGTCTTGAGTACCGCCCTCTCGAGGGTTTCGTCTACGCAATCAGCCCCTTCAACTTCACTGCCATTGGTGGTAACCTTGCTGGTGCCCCTGCTCTGATGGGTAACGTTGTCATCTGGAAGCCCTCGCCCTCGGCTATTGCCTCCAACTGGCTCGTTCACCAGATCCTCCTTGAGGCTGGTCTCCCCAAGGATGTCATCCAGTTTGTTCCCGGCGAGGCCGAGGAGGTTACCAGCACCGTCCTTAACAGCCGCGAATTCGCCGCTCTCCATTTCACCGGTAGCACCGACGTCTTCCGTATGCTCTACGGCAAGATCTCCCAGGGTGTGGCGGACGGCAAGTACCGTAGCTACCCTCGCATTGTTGGCGAGACCGGCGGCAAGAACTTCCACTTGGTCCACAAGTCGGCCGATGTGCGTAACGCCGCAGTCCAGACTGTCCGCGGTGCCTTCGAGTTCCAGGGCCAGAAGTGTAGCGCCACTTCCCGCGCCTACGTCGCCTCTTCCATTGCGGAGGACTTCGTCCAGCAGGTTGTCGCTGAGGTGCAGAAGATCCAGATCGGTGAGCCCTCCGAGTTCACCAACTTCTGTGGCCCCGTCATCCACGAGGGCTCCTTCAACAAGCTGGCTGGCGTCATCGATGAGGCCAAGAACGATCCCGAGCTCGAGCTCCTGGTTGGTGGGTCTTACGACTCCTCCAAGGGCTGGTACATCCAGCCTACCGTCTACCGCACCTCCAACCCGGACCACCCTCTCCTGTCCCGTGAGCTCTTCGGTCCCGTCCTGGTTTTGCACTCCTACAACGACGCCACCGAGGCAGACTTCACCAAGATTTGTGACAAGATCGACACCACTGGTAACTACGGTCTGACCGGATCCGTCTTCGCTCAGGACCGTGAGGCCATCCAGGTTGCTGACGAGGCCCTCCGAAATGCTGCCGGTAACTTCTACATCAACTGCAAGAGCACCGGTGCCGTTGTGGGCCAGCAGCCCTTCGGTGGTGCCCGTGCCAGTGGTACCAATGACAAGGCTGGCAGTGCCAACCTCATGTCTCGCTTCGTTAGCTTGCGCTCCATCAAGGAGGAGTATGTTCCCACATACACCGTTGCCTACCCCAGCAACGCCAACTAAAGGAGTGGATCCCATCCTTTTCAGTTGACATCGTATGCTTTATGATCTCATTGGCGTCAATCTTGCATCCCACCCGGCGTTCTTTCAAATTGCTCGACAGGATTCCAAGGAATCTCAAATGTATCTATGTCTCTAAGACACCATTCCATGTATCAATTATTACCAGTCTAAAACAAAATCAGAGTTTATCATTCCATTCCACCCAAACACCCACCCTCCCTCTCTCTCTCTTTACCCCCTCAATCCGTAGCGCAATTCTTTAAAAAGGCCTGCATGCTTCTCAAAGCCTTATTGGCAAATGACCCCATATCATACTTCTTCCCAGTCCCCTGCGGCCCACTATCAAAAATCTCCATAGAAAACCACCCCCGGAACCCAGTCCTCAAAACAGCCCTAGCAACATCCTCAATAGGCAAATACCCACCGCTATACCGCATAGGCCGATAATCATGACTCCACCGACCCTTCGCTCTCAACCCACCAACAGTCTTATCCTCCAACGGCGGCGAAACCTTATACGCATCCGAGATCTGCAGCAGATAGATCTTATCCGCGGGCACAGTCCGGGCGAGCTCATCCAAGCTCGCGTCAAACTGCTTCTTCAGCTCGGATTCCGATACGTCTTCCATTAGACCTGAGGACGTGGTTGGGTCACCCCATTCGCTGCCTGCTGTTTGGAATGTGTCGAGGCATAGACCGCAGTTTGGGCGGTCGACCGCTTGCACGATTTCCCAGACGCTTTTCCAGTCAGGGGCGTGGGTGGACCAGCACCAGTTTTCGTAAGCGAGGCGGTATTTGCGTTTTGAGAGGATATCTGAGAGGGCGCGGAGGTCGGAGATTATTTCTTTTTTGTTGCATTTGAAGTTGGGGTGTTCTTTGGGTGTATCTGTTGCTCCGACCTGTTTAAGATTTAAGATTTATTAGTCTGCGTCCTTCAACATGCTTGCCGGTGATACTCTATAACTTGAAAAAATGGCTCTTTATGTTTACCTGCAACATATCTGTCCCGACAACATCCATAATCTCCATCCAGCTTGTCGCACGGGCAAACGCCTCTCCCCGCTCTACTGCACCCTTACTCCAACCCTCGAAGTTCGAGAATGGCTGCAGCATCATGATTGAGAGGTTGTTTGCTTTGCATAGCTTGCGGATGTCGCCTGCTACTGGGAGTAACTCGGGGTAGTTGTTCGGGGCGACTTTGCGGCCGAGGAATTGGGTGGCATATTCTAGGATGTCCGGGAAGGATAGCTCGATCGCTATGAAGCCGGCAGCGCTGATGGCTTCAAGTCTGCGAGGGAGTGTATGGGTGGGACTGCAACCGATTGAGCATGAGGCGTAGGAGAGGGGGATCTTTTGGAGGCTGTCAAAGGTGATTTGGGACATTTTTTGTTTCTTTTGTGTGTTGATCTATTCGGCGTTTTGATATGAGGTGCTCAAGATGCCAGTGATCATGCTCAGGAATTCGAAGTTACTACCATTAGATAGATTTGCCTTGACCTATCTTTTTTTTTGCCTTGCATGCTTCACTCGGTGTTCATTGTAATCCAACGTTGTTCTTTTGTGGTCTGTAACGTCAGATTCATGTCATATCAGAACGACATCTACCTCAATTGGGTATTTCCAAACATTATAGTCACCTCTTTTTGCCTGCCGTTGGGCGTTATACCGCCGTGGGCAAAATGAAGGCAATACAGAGTGGAAACTACTATCTGTGGCGTGTCTGACTACAAGTTGACGATATCCCGGAACAGAGCCCCGTTGCCACAACACGTTTGTTCAAGAAGAGCCAAAGTTGAGCTAGATATTTTTGAAGAATTTTATTTCGCTTGCGTGAGCGTTGATCCTTACCCACGAAGTATTCAAAATATAGTATCCACACGCAAGAACAATCACAACACCTAGCCACAATGCCGTCTCCCACCTCCCACAAGGGCATCAAAAGTATCGGCGTTGTCGGAGCCGGCAACATGGGCTCCATGATGACCCTCCGCTTCGCCGAGCTTGGCCTCGAAGTCTCAGTATGGGATGTTGAGAAAAAGAATGTCGACCAAGTCATGGACTACGCAAAGAGAGACCACAACATAAAAGGCCAAGTCCAGGGCTTCTACGACATCAATGAATTCACCAAGAGCCTCGAGGGCAAGTCTGATCGGAAGCTGTTCATGTTCTCTATCACCCACGGTTCACCTGCAGATGAAGTTCTTCAGATGATCAAGCCCGATCTCACACACGGTGATATCATCCTCGACGGCGGGAATGAGAATTACCGCAGAACCGAGCGTCGTCAGAGAGAGTGCGAGGCTATTGGCGTCACCTGGATTGGAATGGGTGTTTCAGGTGGATATCAGTCTGCTCGACGGGGACCAAGTTTGTCCCCTGGTGGTGATGCCAAGGCACTTGAGCTTGTCATGCCTTTCTTGGAGTCGTACGCTGCGAAGGATCCTAAGACTGGCATGCCCTGCGTAAAGCGGATGGGACCCGGTGGCTCTGGGCATTTCATCAAGATGGTTCACAATGGCATTGAGGGTGGAATGCTCTCTACTCTTGCTGAAGCTTGGTCTTACATGCATGATGGACTTGGCATGGAGCATAGCAAGATCGGAGATGTGTTCGCCAAGTGGAACTCATCTGGGGAATTGCGAAACAACTACCTCGTTCATATTGGCGACAAGATCCTTCATACTAGGAGAACTCCGCAGGGCGACTACAAGGGTGAAGGTGCCAGTCGTGACGATGGATATGTGATCGACGATGTGCTTGACAAGGTTGTTCAGGATGATGACAACACTGAAGGTACACCACTTTGGTGTCTTATGGAGTCTGCTTCTCGTCATGTATCTTGTCCCACACTAGCGGCTGCTCATTACCTGCGGATCTCCAGTGGCAATCGACTGGAAAGAGTGCGTGCTGCCAAGAAGTTAGAGATGCCCATGCCGAAACCAATAGAGGGAACTCGTGATCACACCGAAATCATTGAGAACCTGCGCCAAGCTGTGTACTGTTCCTTCCTGGCGTCGTTCTGTCAGGGCCTGGAGTTGATTTCTCGTGCTTCAATAGACGAGGGTTGGAACGTCAAGTTGGGAGACTGTCTCCAGATCTGGCGTGCTGGGTGTATCATCCAGTCTGACCACATTGCGGATCTACTGCAGCCAGCGCTTGCAGCTAACAATGAGCTCACGAATGCCAAGTTTGTCGATTCTGTTGCGCATGAGTTGCACCAGAACTTCCGTGGTTTGAAGGAAATTGTTATGGAAGGAACATATTCTGATCAGTATATTCCAGCGCTTTCGGCGACATTGGAGTATCTCAAGTATGAGGGTGGATTGAGTCTGCCAACCAAGTTCATGGAGGCTCAGATGGATTACTTTGGTGCTCACAGTTACAACAAGCCAGGCATTCCAGGTGAGGATCCCGGCCCTGTTCATAAGGGTCCTCATCATTATGAGTGGCTGCCGGCGTAAATCATGTGTGCATACCAATTTGTATTTACTCCAGAATGTTTATATTTCCTTCATCTGTTCAACTAATCCTCCAAGTAGGTTGATCACTCCCCTGATCAACCAACAGTAGGTCAGATTTATATAGATCGCAGACCCAAAGTGGCAAATGACAGCCTCAGGAACTGGATGCACGTGGGTCGACTCCCAACCAATCGGAGACGGAGATTTGCCCGCAACATCTGAAAATTGATGGCGCAAGATGTGCAGGCTCTCAGTCTTTCGCTCCTTCTCTTCTATCTCCAAACCATTCCTCCGAATTGAATCTGCGAAGCAACTAGCCCGCAGGATGGCTTCTCTCCCCAACACCTACGAGGGTACGTAAACCTCCTCCTTCAGAAATTCTCCCTACCCCTCACCACCCCACCTTGCCAAAGCTGACAATTGCAAATCTGACAGGCCCTGTCGCAATCGCTGTCATCGGCGGAACTGGTCTGCGCGAGCTTCCCGGCTTCACTCAGGTTGCCTCACTGTCCGTCTCAACCCCCTGGGGCAACCCCTCCTCGCCCATCACCATCCTGCACCACGAGTGCAAGCACAATGGCAAGGTCGTCGCCGTCGCCTTCCTGAGCCGCCACGGCGCCCACCACCAGATCGCTCCCCATGAGGTTCCCGCCCGCGCCAACATCGCCGCTTTGCGCTCCATTGGTGTCCGTAGCATCGTTGCTTTCTCCGCTGTTGGCAGTCTCCAGGAGGAGATCAAGCCCCGCGATTTTGTCATTCCTGACCAGGTCATTGACCGCACTAAGGGTGTTCGTCCATGGACTTTCTTCGAGGGTGGTGTTGTCGCTCACGTTCCCTTCGGTGACCCTTTCGATGAGGGTATCGCCAAGGTGGTTCGCGAGTGCGGACACAGCCTTGAGGGTGATGGTGTTGTCCTGCACGATCGCGGCACTCTGGTCTGCATGGGTATGTTGTCCCCGCCGTGTTGATTAGATATCAGTATCACTAATCCTCTTTTTGCTTTTTGTAGAGGGCCCTCAGTTCTCCACTCGCGCTGAGAGCAAGATGTACCGCTCATGGGGCGGCAGCGTGATCAACATGTCCGCTCTCCCCGAGGCCAAGCTCGCCCGCGAGGCTGAGATCGCCTATCAGATGATCTGCATGTCCACCGACTACGACTGCTGGCACGACTCCGATGACGTGACTGTCGAGATGGTCATGGGTAACATGAAGTCCAACGCTGAGAACGCCCGCCGTTTTGTCACTTCTGTTCTTGACGCCCTGGCTGGCGACGAACACGCCGAGTTGGTCAACGCCAAGCACTTGGCTGGTGGTATCAAGTTCGGTGTCAGCACTCCCCAGGCCCACTGGAGCCCGGAGGCTAAGAAGAAGCTGGACTGGCTTTTCCCCGGATACTTCTAGATTTAGAGATGTTTCGTGTGCGGCATGGTATATTTATGATTGCATTTATGCATTGTAGTTATGGCATAGATATGATTGAATAACGAGTCTGACATTTGATTACATATAGCTGCGAGGACTAGTTCCAAGGGCTGTCTGTAGTATTATTTATTTCTAGAGGACAGCCGAGGTCTAGAAGCCGTGTGGAATACTGCTACGGATCTTTTGTCCATTGTATCTTTGGCACATGTGCATCTCTACAATGGGCGCTGTTGTCACAGTTCCTATTTTGGACTAGCAGCCACGTGATCTCATTTCTGCCTGAGGCGGTGATAACGGCGCGGCGACCTGCCAGATAATCCGCCTTATCTTCCCCCAGACCCGAACATTGACAAGGGTTCGGAACAACCCTGATCGACAACCCTTTCCGATAATGCAAGCTGCACAAGCTCCTGCACCAGTACGGTAAACCACACTACAGCGATCGATAGCTCGATCTCTTTGAACTGCCGTTCAAACAAAGCTCGCCAACCCGGAACCCTGACCGAACACGAATGATGCGTATGGGACATTCTTGTTCACTGTTGGTATGAGACGTGATACCCCGAGCTTGTCGACATCCTGAATCGGCCATTGGGTTGTTGCAAGAACTTGAAGCGGGCAAAATGAGTCCTACCGCGGAAAGCGAAGCTCTGTCAGGCCAGCAGAAGATGACGGAGAATGGCGTGGAAAGGCGGACGAACGGAAACACGAAGGCCGAGACACACCTGAGCTCCCATGATATAGAGAATGAACGGAATGAGACGGGCGCTTCAACAACATCGTTCAACGGCGTGCCTGGCGAACGCCGAATCGATCATGACAATGGGATAAAGGAGCGACGGGCATACCATGCGAACGGTCATTCTGAACGACGCTTTTCCGGTGCGCAAAAGATGGCAGATTCTGGATCGCCGGAGCAGGGCCTCGGTATCCTTGTTGAACAGTCGCCCGATGACGGGAAGGCCCCTGGTCGACTATCCGTCGTCGATGTCTACGATGGACCACAGACTAAGGCTATTCTAGCTGAGCTGTCTGATGATCTGCAAAACAGACCGTCCGACGATAAGGACAAAGTCATGAAGTTGTCTCCTGAGAAGATTCAGGAACTCACGTCTTCGCCAGAGTCGATACCCTACCGTCCTGCAGCACCGGAAACGAACACCGGTCGACGAGTGGTGTCCGACAACCCCCATGGGAACAGCTCCTTCGCGCGATCTGAAATACCGGAATTTGTACTTCAGTCTCTTGGCGAGAAACCATCTTCCTCTGACGGGGTGCTAAAAAATCGGCCTACCAAAGACCTGCTAGTAGATGCATCTGCGCCGGCGAGCCCGGTATTCCCACGGAACATTCAGAACCCGCCTGTGCGCAATCGCCCGCACCCATCACGGACGGTTTCAACCCCTAGCTCTTCGCGCCGTCAACCTCCTTCCACACCCAACAACGATAGGCTGGCCCACACATGGGCATCACGTTCGAAACAGGATAAACTCGCGCCGGAACGCGACCTGAAGAGCCACCTCATTGCATCACCTCAGATCATCGAAACACCTTTGTCTCCGACCGTACCATCGTCCATTCCGTTGCCACCAGTTTCGCTGCCAACATATCTTCAACTTGAGCTTGCATCTGGCCGGCCTTCGCCATTATACATTCATCGCCCCGCATCGAACGAGTTCCCATATGAATCATCCCGTGTGAAGATCGAGAGGCTCATGAACTTTCTCATGCTCCCTCCGATGTTGGAGCAGGTGCTTTGCTTTGGAACTTTGGCCTGTCTTGATGCATGGCTGTACTCCTTCACAATCATGCCTTTGCGGTTCATCAAGGCTGTCTATATCCTTGTGGAATCATGGATCATGAATTTGGTCGCTGAGATCCGGTTTATTTGGAAGTTCGTCCTCAGCGGAATTGGACGAGTCTGGCGCAGAAGAAACCTAGCTTCCAAAGAAGAGCAGCCTGAAAGACGCGGAAGTGAACCGGATGCCACCCCTCGCTTGCCTCCAGGCTCTTCTGCAGGGCCAGAAGCGACGGCGACAGCGACAGATAGAGACCCTCGGCAGCTCCAAGCAGAGCCAAAAAAGAAACATCGCACCTCTGAATCCCGCAGGCTTAATCACAGACGAAAGAAGTCTATGCCGTCCGCGCTGCTTCCTGATGACAAAGCCGATATTCTGACAGGCTTGCTTATGATAGCCACATGCTGTGTTCTGATGTACTTTGACGCCAGTCGAATGTACCACTGGATTCGTGGACAAGCTGCTATTAAGCTCTACGTGATCTACAACGTGTTGGAGGTCAGCGACAGACTCCTGGCTGCGATAGGTCAGGATGTCCTTGAGTGTCTTTTCTCGCGGGAGGCTCTCGAGCGCCGTCCTGATGGTCGAAGCAAGGTTATTCGTCCGTTCTGGCTATTCCTCTTGGCATTGGTTTACACAGTATCACATGCCACATCACTGTTCTACCAGGTTATGACTCTCAACGTCGCTGTGAACTCGTATTCCAACGCCTTGATCACGCTGCTGCTGTCGAACCAGTTTGTCGAGATCAAATCTACTGTCTTCCGGAAGTTCGAGAAAGAGAATCTCTTCCAGCTTACTTGTGCAGATGTCGTGGAACGATTCCAACTATGGCTGATGCTTACTATCATCGCTTCACGTAATATCGTGGAGACAGGCGCCTTCAATTTTGTCGGAAGCTTTGGTCTTGGATCTAGTCTCTCTGGTCAGCCTTCCACAAGTACCAACAGCACACCCTTGTCTACGCCTCCGCGTACTGCGTCCTCCATCTTGCCTCAAGCGTTCACGTTCTTCCCTTCCTCGATCTTGTCCTCACTAAACAGCGTGAACTCCTTCATTCCAACATTGGCACAGGTACTTGGTCCATTCCTGGTCGTGCTAGGCTCCGAAATGCTGGTGGATTGGTTAAAGCACGCCTACATCAACAAGTTCAACAACAATCGACCCGCCATCTACGGTCGTTTCCTGGACGTCCTAGCGAAAGACTACTACACCAACGCCTTCGGCGAACAAAACCTCACCCGCCGCATCGGTCTGCCAGTCATCCCTCTGTCCTGCCTCTTCTTCCGAGTCTCAGTACAGACCTATCAAATGTTCCTAGCGGCCCTCCTCCCCCAACACCCCTCCTCAACAGCAATGGAAGCAACATCCCTCACATCAATCCACGACCACTACGCCCCATCCCCTATCCCATCAGCACCCCCAATAACATTCGCAACCCTTTTCCCCGCCTCAGCCGCCCACGTCAGCGCCTTCTTCCGAACCCTCCTCGAAAACGCAATCCCGTCTCCGGCACAATCAGTCCACATCTTCACTGCCGTTCTCCTGCTAACCGGATTCGTCGTCCTCCTCATTCTCAAACTCCTCCTGGGAATGGTCCTGCTCGCCTTTGCGCGCTCGCGCTATAGGAAGATTAAGGGTCTCGAAGCTGAATCTAATAAACACTCCTCCCACTCCTCCCACCACCATACCGGAAATGAACAACCGGCTGCACCCCGCGCCCGCGAATTCTCTGTCGAGGGTAGCCAGCGCGTTGGGGGATGGGGGATGGTTGAAGTGGGCGAGGAGAAGCGTCGGTTGATTTATGCCGATGATCCTGATGGGTTGCGCCGTTTAAAAGAAAAGGAGGAGAATAAGGAGAAGGAGGAGAAGGACAAGATTGATAAAGACGGGGAGCTTAATATCGATCATGTACAGCGGTATGAGATGAGTGCGAAGAAGATTTGGTGATGGCTGTTTGTTTGGTGATGGGTCCTGGACTTGGGTTGTTCTTGGACGTGCATTTAATCTCTGGACATCTGGGATGTCTGTTGTATAGATGTGTATAATATCATGATTTTCATTAATTTGCATTACACGTGGTTCGTACATACGGTAGACACCGTATGATGGTCTATAGGGATTAGGAGCAATTTCTGGATCTACCCTACTTCATACGATCAAAAAGCCAAACTAGTGGATAAGAGATAAAGATCAATCAATTCATATCATAGGAACAAAGCTGAAAAAAAGGATATCAAGTGAAAGGGTATGTACAGAATCCCGAGTCATAAGTATAAACAAGTGATCCAGTCATCAAGAGCCAGCTCTCTAGTTTTTCATGATAACAAAAAAGAAAATCCATAGTCGTACGGCTACAACGGTTTTATAAAACGCGAACCATCTCAATACTGATGAGTATTGGATCGGTTAAAAGAATGTCCAGGCGGAGCCCGGTGCATAGCAGATGGCGACGCAGTGTTCGCCCGGTTGAAGTTATACCCAGCAAGCGCGGGAGGCCTCTGAGCGCGATTCTGGGGCTGGGGGGTCTGAGTAGGCATTGGTGGGTTGAAGGCTGCGTAGCCGCCGTTTTGGGGTGCGGGGGTTGCCGAGGTCATGGGCGTGTATGTCCGTGGCGGAGGCTGGACGGGTGTCTGTGTTTGGGGTGGTGGTGTTGGACGGTAACTTGCCGGAGTCATGGATCGTCCGTATGGAGCGGGTGTTGCGCCGGTGCTGGCTGGCGTATATGATCGTGCGGAGTATGGATCCTGCGCGTAGTAGGGTGACTCGTGCGCTTCGTAGTTGTCTTCGGCGTAGATGTCTCGTGACGGACCGTAGGGGTCGTAGTGCGCGGGTGTGTGCGAGCGATGGAAGTAATCGTCTGACTGCGCGGCGTCCGGTGAGGTGTAGTCTGGTGCTGGGGTGAACGCCTGGTATGGGCGAGAGTGGGGTGTGTTCTGTCTTGGTGGGACGTTGGATGGCAATGGGGGGACTGGGGGAGCCGGTGAGTTTTGCCGGTCGAGGGGGCTGTAACCCATTGTTGCTGCGTTGCCTGTCAGGGAAGCTGATTCCGACATCGCCGAAGACTGGGTGGTGGTTCGGACTAGGGGCGGTTTGGTGTCGAAGTCCAAGTTTGGCAGTGTTGGGTTCTGTTCCGGGGTTGCTGCCGAGTTCGATCGGGTATAAGGCGGCAAGGTTGTTGCAGTGGTGCTCCGCGATAGGGTAGTCACAGAGAAGGCGGGTGCCTTGTCGCCAGCTATAGACGGCAGAGTCGGTTTCGAATCGGAGCTCATCAGACTGGGCTGGGTAGGGGTCCGGTTCTGCAATTTGAGTCCCTTTGCCAGTGCCTTATTGTTCTTGCGGTGCACGATACGCTTCAGACGCTGACCAACCTTGCGACGGCAGTATGTTGAAAGAGTACCGTCCTCGGCTGGGATATGATGAAACAGGAAGATCAGGTAAAGAACGATTGCCGAGATCAATTTCAGGACGGAGAGCACCCAGATGACCAGTGTGAACAGCATACCGAACAGGACCACAGCCTGAAGGTTGTTGTCTTCAGCTAGGATCTTGATATTGTTGAAGAATTGTGAGGCGCCAGAGCTGCCATCATCCTTTGCTGCGTGTTCGCCGCCAGGGAGAAGATCCATCTGCATGACCGAGTAGAGTGTGATAGCATTGATGACTTGACGTGGACCATCCGCAAAGACCGTGTTCATCCAGACTAAAGATTTGGTTAGCATTTCAAACTTCAGGGTGAATTGTTTCTCGAGATCAAAAGGCGCATGGAACATGCAACATGCGAAGAAATGAAACGAAAGTATGTGGCCACAAAGTGCGAGAAGAATGATACGAAACAAGAAGCAGACTCACATTGAAAAGAAAAGTGCGCATAGAGAGCAACATATTCAGCTGCCTTCCTATCCTTGGTCAATTCCGCAAAGACAAGGAATCTCCTCCATCCACGACCCTGCTTGCCAAGCCGGAAACTCTGTATACGAACGGCAAGCGGGTCAAGGAAACTGCGAGTAATACTACCGGAGCGCATAGCCCGAACGGCATGGATCCATCGGTAGACCAAGATAACGAACGAAGCGATAATGCACGCGGCAAAGATCCATCGCGAGATATGGAACGGAATGGCGGGCTCAACTCGGCCAGCCCATCGCGAGAAGGCGAGCAGGTTGACTGCAGTGAAGACGTCGACACCGTAGACGGCGAGAGATATAATAAGGAATACCCATAGGAAGAAGTACGAGAAGGGAGTCCAGCAAGACTCGGATTTGAAGTCGTCGAGGTTCTGGGCGCATGTCAGTATACCGAGTCCATTCAGCGATATTTTTCTTTTTGTGAACTTACCACATAGTCCCACTTCTCCTCCATTGCGGCAGCTTTCTCGCGGTCTCCGGAGCAAAACATCGTGTAGTAGACCTGGTCCTGCCAGGGAGCGATCAGGCGTCAGACGAATGGCAAGATCACGGAAGCTGAGAAGGCGACTTCCTCGGGCCAGCCGGGCAAAGTCGTAATCAGTGTCAAAATGAGGCGTGTGAGGGAAGTATCGCACGAGGTCGAGCTGGGCGAAAAGAGCGACAGAGCGATCGAGAGTGATTTCTTAACCGCGTGAACGGCGCATAACTGCGCGAGGCCAGGGCGATATGTCAGAAGTCGAGGGCAAGGCTGTACGTGTCAATGAGCGCCTATGTTTCAGTGGTGCATTGAGTTCAATGCACATTGAGAGCCAAGATCGGCGGATCCCTTTGTAGCCAAGAAAGGGGGGGGAGGCGGGAGGTCAAGTGCCGGAGTGTGGAGAAAGAATGTCTGGTACGTAATTAAACGACTGGAATGAATGAATGAATGAATGGAATCCCCAGGGCTGTCAAAAGAATGGAGGTTGGAAAGGGGAGAAAGATGAAACAGGGAGCTTGGCAGGGGTGGAGAGGCGCGATATGCACTTTAGGGCTGACGGCTTGGCTTTTGATCGCGTAATAATCTTGGGCTAACGTTAATGGCTAATGGTCTTTTGTTCCCTTCTATTTGACTCTATTTTAGAATCTCCAATTGATGTTTCTTTTTCGAGACTCCAAACTATTCATATTTACCCTGCCCTTGCCCTTAACATATCACACATTTCCGAAACAAACACGGGGGGCAATTTGTGGGTCTTATCTCACTGGTCCAGCACGCGCCCGAGGAGGGTCCCTACTTAAGCGCTTCTCCACTTGAATCTTGATAAAGAATTGCATGTATTCCCTTTGAGAAATGGACAAGAGAACAAGAAAGAAATCAGTAACGAGGAGGAAGACAAAAATGAAGGCAGATACAGAAGTATGAAAAATAAAAAAGTGTAAAGTTAGACCAATATACATACCCGAATCTCCTGCAGATTGGGAACCAATACTTCTAGGCGCTGTACTTAACCGCTCTCATGTTTCAAAGAGACGTCGTCAGCTTTTGAAGTCTGCTAGGATATGTTTGATTCAGCTAAGTATAGCGAGGCTGAAACTGCAAATAGATAAACAAAGTTCTGCCTGAGGCAATAATAACACCTGATATTTCAGGCGTAACTATCCTCCCTCTCCCGAGGTCTTTCAACTCAACCCCGCTGGTACATGTACTTCCGCTCCCTTCAGGGCCAAAGTTGGCCATTTTAAGGCAATGCCCAGGATTTTGGAAGTTGACCTGTTCCAGGTCTCACCTCACCTCAACACTAACAGACCCTACATTCAACACACAACGAGTGGCATGTTCATATGATTTAGGCTCAATGGCCAAATCCCCCACAAGACTGAGAAATCAAGTCGATGATTGCCGAGGGACCATTATTGGTGAATACCACCTACCCCCCAATGGTGACGTCGATCACTCGCAACTCGGAAGTGCAGCGCGCAGACCGCATTTATAATCTGGTGGAGGTGCAACCCACTCTTGCATGAAGTATAGCATCATACAGCCAACATATAAAGAGCTCCCCATTTCCTTCATTTCATACCATCCCCTCAAAAGTACACATATAAACATTCATATATCCAATTCCCCTCACCATGCCTTCACCAGACATCCCCAACAAAGCAGCCGAAGGCATCTCCTACTACACCCCAGCCCAAATCCCGCCAGCGGGATCCGCAGCAATCCCCCAATCGGACGGTACCCAGCCACCAAAGCTATTCCAGCCCTTCAAAGTCCGCGACGTAACATTCCACAACCGAATCGGCCTGTCCCCACTATGCCAGTACAGCGCCGACGACGGCCACATGACCGACTGGCACGTGGCGCACCTGGGCGGGATCGCACAACGTGGACCAGGATTTCTTACCGTAGAAGCGACCTCCGTCCAGTCAAACGGGCGAATCACACCAGAAGACTCCGGACTCTGGAAGGACTCGCAGATCGCGCCGCTCCGCCGCGTCGTGGAATTCGTGCACAGCCAGAGCCAGGTTATCGGTGTTCAGCTTGCCCATGCTGGCCGCAAGGCTAGTACTGTTGCACCTTGGCTTAGCAAAGCTGATACGGCTACTGCGAAGGTTGGTGGGTGGCCCGATGACGTTAAGGGTCCTGGGAATGTGCCTTTCCATGCGAATTTCCCGACGCCGAAGGCTTTGACGTTGGCTGAGATTGAGACTTTTAAGAAGGATTGGGTTGCTGCTGTGAAGCGGGCTCTTAAGGCTGGTGTGGATTTTGTGGAGATTCATAATGCTCATGGGTACTTGCTTATGAGTTTCTTGTCGCCGGCTACCAATAACCGTACTGATCAGTATGGTGGGAGCTTTGAGAATCGCATTCGGCTTTCCTTGGAGATTGCTCAGTTGACCCGCGACACTGTCCCGGAGGGTATGCCTGTCTTCTTGCGGGTCTCCGCTACGGACTGGTTGGAAGAGGTCATGCCGGATAAGCCGTCCTGGCGCGTGGAGGACACGGTCCGATTCGCGAAGGCGCTGGCTGATAGTGGGACTGTTGATGTGCTGGATATCAGCAGCGGTGGCAATCACGAGCAGCAGCATATTCATGCCAAGCCTGCTTTCCAGGCGCCGTTTGCTGTTGAGGTGAAGAAGGCTGTTGGTGATAGGATCACGGTTGGCTCGGTCGGCATGATCAGTTCCGCTTCTTTGGCCAATTCTCTGCTAGAGAAGGACGGATTGGACTTTGTGCTTGTCGGCCGCGGATTCCAGAAGAATCCCGGTCTGGTTTGGGCTTGGGCTGAAGAGCTTGGGGTGGATATTTCCATGGCTAACCAGATTAGATGGGGCTTTGCCAGTCGGGGTACTGGTGGTGGCCCTTACTTGCATAACAAGAAGGAGGGTAAGCTTTAGAGGCTACTTTTGTAGATAACTTCACGTACTTACATTGGATCTGAATCATGAATCATGTGTTTCTGAATCTATGTTGGATACTGGATACTGTAGCTTGACATGCCAAACTCTGGAGCTTGCGATATCACTTGCGAAATTGACAGTCCCAGTGTGACTTTATTGACAGTAGGACTATACTTGAAATTTACCCATACAAACATCGCTTTCTGCTTAGAAATCGATTTCCAAATCATTCAAGATAATTCCACCTCCCGGACGAAAACATCGCACCGGCTCAGCCGGCCGAAAAACGCACCGATCAAATGATCTCATCTATAAAACAGCCCCCGCAGCAACAAAATTGAACTTCAAAGTCATCATATTTTCCAGTTGGATTCCAAACCAAACGATGGTATCTCTACCAGATGTCCAATCCTC
>ERZ1673737.2346-NODE-2346-length-16079-cov-4.385359_pt1 | contig 16079 bp, 14 predicted proteins | sample MGYA00580211_ERZ1673737 | MGnify/ENA primary metagenome ERZ1673737 (study PRJEB41218, sample SAMN15661789) | gut metagenome | host: Homo sapiens | place: Canada: London | collected 2015-08-20/2019-03-30 | study: EMG produced TPA metagenomics assembly of... | reverse complement strand
GAGGTTCGCTACACCGAACACTCGTCCGAGAAGATCCACGATTAGAAGCTTTCACACCGCTATTTTCGCGTAAATCTTAGCCGTTTCCTTATAAGAGAGGGCTTAATTAGTATCTTCCTTTTCGAACGCCGTTTTCCGAGTCTAAATTGCCTTAAAACTCGCTATATAGTAGACCGAGCCGGATAACTAGGTGTCGTAGCACTAAGCTATTTATAGGTCTAAAACGGGTGCCGGCGCGCTTATAAATAGAGGGAAGTAATAGCTCGAGAGTCTAGCTTCGAAGGACGGCCGGTTCGGGGAAGGCTTTCGAGTAATTGACTCTCCTCGAAGCGTTTTAACGTATTGTAGATCGTCTTGCGGGTGCAGCTAAAATCATTAGCTAGCTTTGACTACGAAACACCACTCTTATGAGCGTAGATAATAGCTGACCTTTGCTTAGGGCTTAATTCAGCCTTTTCCCTACGTTTTGGGCCAATTTCCATTGAAATCGGATGCCTAGGGGAGGTGTAGGAAGAAAAATAAAATAGTGGGTTGGTTGCCGGGTCAAATTGTAGTGGGGCAGTGGGTAAATACTTTTGACCTGTATCTGTACTACTATTTACTGGCCTTAGCTACCTCATCCCTCGGATCAAATTCTTATATACTCCCAGCTATAGCTATCCTAGACTTGAATGAAGGCCGTGCTGAAGTTTTGGTTACTTCATCCCAAAGAGAAGATATATACAACCTGGGCGGTCAGGGCATTCCAAACCTCTCTTTGTGCAGGATATTATACCGACTAACCGACTACTGTTTAGGCAGCGCAGAATATAATAATAAGAGCCTAAATATTCCTATATCTAATGATGGCCACGATGTATTGTAGATTTAGAAGTCGATTCTGTCAAATTCTGTCAGTTTCAGACCCCGAAGCACCACCTCACTCTCAAATTGCGTAAAATGTCCAGTGACAGCACACCGTTACTAAGCGAATGATATTCTAACTTGTCCAACGAGCTGCTATCGCTTCCATTAATTATAACAGTTGGACGTGATAGTTAATTCACACACTTTTCCGCAACTTGAAGATTTTTCAGCTTGAATCCCTAGATCTTATATTATGTGTGATGAACATAGAGTAGCAGTCACGGATTCTACCGTGTAAATCAGCAGCAGCAGGGCCGTGAAAAAGCACATACTCACAACACCCCCTAGTGCCGTTCCGCACAAAACACCCGTCGAAGCCGTACTCTCCTTTACTCTTTTCCCCTTTGAAGCCTTTTTGGCAACGACATGAATACGAACAATGGGCTTACATCAAGGTTTTGGGTGGTAGACCGGATAAGGTTGGTGGAGTATTAATTGAAGGATGTTTTACAAATAAACCTTGGTCGGTGATTTAAGCGCATGTCTACAGCTAAATATGATCGAGCTTGAGCAAGCAAGGTGACAATTACTTCAAGATCCATTCGCAGGGATGATCCCAAGAAGGATGAAGCCCGCCAAGTTACCGGACAAGCCCGATCAGACATAGAACTGATTCAAGGTTATCTGCATCTATAGCTCTGTAGTGGGTACATGCCATCTTCACTATTGATTCGGGCGTCCTTAATGCTCGCGCCTGCTTCCGAGTTTGGAACTTCATATGGGCCTTGACAGTGACTGTCTCAGACCTGGATCAGCTTTTAAGTTTGCACAGAGATTTTCTATAGTTATTGTATGTGGAAAGCGTCGTGGAAGGCGTCGATGCCTGGCCCCACTAGTTCGACTCTCAGGGTTGACCAGGCAAGTGTATCCGGCGCTTGTGTCAACAACGATAGTGCTGACAGCTTGTGGGGACATGCTTGGCCTGGGCTTTGAGTGACCACGAGCTAAATCAGGCTCTAGTGTCAAACAATCGCCGAGGTTTCCCCAGGCAATGCCGGGTTTCCACACAATCTCGGCTATAATGTTAGCGTTTTCATTCCGTCTACATGGCCAGCCCGATCTCAACGGTAACTATTGATGTATTGGAAATGGTGATTGGCCTAGTCTCTACTCCGCATGTACGCTAGTCAGCCTTGGTAATCCAAATCCCGACTGAATCAACGATCGTTTTAGCGCCCATTTAGTGCAAAAAACACAGTACTGTCCTTCTTAACTAGGCATAGTCAACAATGATTGATAAGTGGATATAGATTCGTGACGGCGTACACTAAGTGACAAGTCTAGAAATAGTTCTATGTAGAAAACACCCGATTTACGACCTCAAAGCTGCCTCACAGACTGGGGCAGCTGATCCTCGTCCGAGATAACAGAAATCTCAACCTGCTTCGTAATTCCCGTACCGTCAAATGTAGGAGAGTCTGGGTGGCCGCCGACGCTGGTACTGGTATGCGCGCTTTGGTTTAGAATGTGATCCACGCTCCCATTCTCCAGATCAGGCTTGAACTTGCGCGTGCGTCGTGACTGGTTGGTCTCGTTTGGGTTCGTCCTGCGACCGTTGAAAGGACCGCTGAGCTCGTACGAGCGCGAGAACTTCCCGCTAGAGATCTTGCGGACGGAGGAGATGATCAAGGGTCGGATGCAAGGGATAGAGGAGGTGATAATAATGACCGTGTTTTCGATATATCCCCAGCGGATTAGCTCAATGCCACCGGAGGCACCAATATTCGTAATGCTGGGAATTGAGTTGAGTTTGGTTGTCTTGATGATAGATGCGATCATTGCACTGACTCGTTAGTACTTTCGCGATACCTGGAGGGGAAATTACTTACACAATACCCAGACTGAGCAAAACGATCAGGCTGACCTTGATCCGGAGCTTCAGATTCAGGTTCCAGAATACGATGGCTGGGAAGACGGCCAAGAACAAATCGGTGGCCGAGTTGAATGTGTTGGAAAAGTAAGCGAACTTGATGATGGCGTTTGAATCACCACAAGTGGTCGAAAGAGCCACGGCTGGATCCCATAGAGCAGCGACGTTGCGACAGAGACTCAAGGGAAGCACTGCTGAGGTGATATTGCCAGCGAGCTGAATGATCATGAATGTCCATAGTAAGCCCTGGTATATCTTGTTTGTACCGAGGAGGGGTAGAATGTAGAGGATGAAGGCAGAACGTGCGAAGGTAGTACTGAAAGTGACGAGTGGGACCTGGATGGCAATGTACTTCAAGACCGATTCCTGATCAATCCGTGGCAGGGTTGTGAGATCCTTGCCAAATCCATGTCGCACGCACAAGGTCAAGAAGACAGTTGAAGCGATCGCCAGAAGCTAGACACGTTAGAAAAGACACAAACTAGCTAGAGGAAGAGGTAGTACCTCGGCGAGAATCATCAAGGCATCGTCGAAGCCAAACCGTTTGATTTTAATCTTTGCAAAGACTCGTAAAATAACGATCACCGCGGCGATGATCACCGCGGCCCAGATCCCCTTCTCCAGGGCTGGGCCAAGATCTTTCGACATGTTGTGGGGATACAAGAATTAGTTGAAGATCATTGTCGAGACAATCCCAATCCTTTAATAAAGAAGGGGGTAGCGCCTAGGAATAACATGTGTAGCAGGCATTCCGGAAAAGAAAGTCCAATTTGGGGTGGAGCGAAAACCCAAGGTTCAAGTTGGTCATAAACCCCGGATAGACCGAGAAAAGGGAATGGAGAGCCTTTGAGAGAGCCAATAGACTCGGTTCATCTCCTGGTCCAAAAAAACTGCCGGTGGATAGACCAATTATTGTCCTGTGAGGTACCTGAGATCGGTAAACTCTGATAGATTCCGCATGAGTATAACAGAACAGGTTCTACGCCGGATGCGTCGTCTCCACTTAATCTATTAAAATGAGATGGGTTCAATGAATCAATCTAGAAACACATGCGGTCCTCAATTCTGCAACAACTAGAAAGTTAGAACCCTTAAATTTGAGACATGTCCAGCCACTAAAGTCTCCTAGATTAAGGAGAGAAGCATAACGGCGGAAACCTGAGTTAGGGCTGACTCCCGGTTGAGTGTCCGATGCGCGGACTTGGTGGCGTTGGAGGCCCACCTTTCATATGTAGCCTGTAATATGATTGGCTGACCCGATCTCTTTTGACTGAGACAATTCGATCCAATCCAAGCGCCATATCCGTGGGAGCCGTGGAAGTCCGAGGCTTAGGCTTAGCTGTCTATTATTCCGTATAGGGAGGCAACGGCAACAACGTCATGTTCCTGATAGTATGCGCGAATGGAACAATTATCCATGGAATCCAGCCTCCTCGGCTACTGTAGATCACAACTGCCGTATACTGAATGTGCAGTGTAGATCTCCCCCAAACTCCAATTCCCGAGATCTTTATGTTCGTGTTCATAGCGTTCAAAGCGGGACCGGTGAATTCACCCATCTCCACCGTCAATATACAAGCTAGACGCACTTGGGAACACCTCCGAGTATCCCGTATGATTCAAGAATCTTTGCATTGGTTATGGCCGAGGAGACTGATTGTCTGGTATAAGTAACGTGGTGATCGGCGAACTCCTCTCCATTCTCAACCTTATCCCTTTCTTCATCTCCACCAACATGAAGCCTTGGACATTGACCTCTGTTGCTCTCGCTGTTCCGGTGATTGCTGGGGTTTGCCCCATCGCTCGCGATGCAGACTGCCACTGCTTGCCCACCGACAGATGCTGGCCTGCCCCTTCCGCCTGGGCTTCGCTGAACAGCACAGTTGGCGGTCGTCTGATTGCGACCTTACCCATTGGTACACCCTGCCATGCTCCTAACTATGATGCCGCTGCTTGTGCTGCCCTCAAGGCCGAGTGGTATGAGCCGCAGCCTCAGTATGTTCAATATCCCTGAAGAGGTCGACAAAAGCTAATCGCCACTAGCCTAAATTCGCCCTCGTCGATCATGCAGATGTACTTTGCCAACCAAACTTGTGATCCTTTCTCCTCCCAGTCTAAGCCCTGCACTCTGGGCAACTTTGCCAGTTACTCTGTGAATGTCTCCTCCAGCAATGAGGTCATTGCTGCTGTCAACTTTGCCCGTAAGCACAACATCCGCTTTGTGATCAAGAACACCGGCCATGAGTAGGTTCCTCGTCCTTCTGTGCTTCGGAACGTAACTAAAATGATATAGTTACCTCGGTCGCTCGACCGGTGCTGGCGCCTTATCTGTCTGGACCCATAATCTGAATGACATCGAATATCAGGACTGGTCAGACTCGGACTACCAGGGCCCCGCGTTCAAGGTCGGTGCGGGAGTGGTCGGCTACCAGATTCTCGACGCTGCCCACTCCAAGGGCCTCGTTGTTGTTACTGGCGAGTGCCCTACGGTAGGTCTGGCCGGAGGCTACACACAGGGTGGTGGTCACTCCGCCCTCAGCACTCAGTTCGGCCTCGGTGCTGATAACACTCTCGAATACGAGGTCGTCACCGCCGATGGAAAGCTCGTCAAAGCTTCGCGCTCCGAGAACTTCGACCTCTTCTGGGCTATAAGCGGTGGAGGTGCTGGCAATTACGGTGTTGTGATGTCTATGGTTGTCAAGGCTCACGCCGATGCCATCGTCTCCGGTGCTGAAGTTGCGTTCGCCTCGGCCAGCATCTCCACTGATGTCTTCTACGAGGCCATCTCGCAGTTTCACGCTCTCCTCCCGGCCATGGTCGACCAGGGTGTCACCGTCATCTACCAGATGGCTGCCAGCTTCTTCAAGATCGCCCCCATCACCGCCTACAACCAGACCTCCGATGATGTCAAGGCTATCCTGGAGCCCTTCCTCTCTGCCCTGACCGCGCTGGACATCAAGTACGCGGCGAGCTACACTCAGTTCGACTCTTACCACGACCACTACAACAACTACATGGGTCCCCTCCCCTGGGGCAACCTGGCCGTCGCAACCTACCAATACGGTGGTCGTCTGATCCCTCGTAAGACTCTGGAGGAGAATTCCAACGGAATGGGTGCTGCCCTCCGCAACATCACCCAGAGCGGCGTGATCGCTGTCGGTGTCGGCATGAACGTTACCGTCTCCACCGGCAACATCTCCAACGCTGTCGCACCTGCTCTCCGCAACGCCGCGGTGACCATGCAAATCGGCACTGGTTGGAACGAGACCGCCCCGTGGTCCCAGATGGTCGCCGATCAGTACAAGATCACCAACGAGTACGTTCCCCAGCTTGAGGCTGTCACTCCCAACAGCGGCTGCTACCAGAACGAGGCCGACTTCCGCCAGTTGAACTGGAAGGAGACTTTCTTCGGTAGCACCTACTCGCCCCTGCTTTCGATTAAGCGTAAGTGGGATCCTACTTCGTTCTTTTATGCCCTGAAGGCTGTTGGCAGTGATGCCTGGAATGTTGCCGAGTCTGGTCGTATGTGCCGTGCTTAGGCGAGTGGCATGACTTTTATGATGCGAGACGGCACATCAAAGTGTTATCCCGTGGTTAGATATTTATGTATATATACTCCATACAGTAATTAGATCAGTGTTTTGAACATGAGTTTCTTTTGATTCAGTTGGCAATGCTACAAAAAATCTGTTATCTATCTAGACTGCCTTGGTCTCCTTGCTCCACTTTACCGGGATTTTACCGAGGGTTGAGCTAGAGCCATCGCCAAGATCAGAGCACACTTCCCACATTAAGTCTAGTAAGATACAGGTAAGTATATTCACGGCTAAAAGGCTGTTAGTAGGCATGTCCAAGTATTCACATATCGCCAAATGTTTGTTATCTCGCAAAAATGTTGCATTTCGCTTTGGCTTCTCGTTCGATGTTTTATCTTCTATTTTTTCTACGATGGAATCTTGAAGTAAAGTTGTGAAAGCTAATGTATGCTGAAAGATGCTCAAGCAATGCAAATATCTATAACCCATGAAAACCAATATATGGTACAAATAACCCTATGACACCATGAAACATTTTATACAAGCGATATGCTTAAGCATTGCTAGCGCAAGAGAAGCTGTTGCTGGAAGCATCGTCGTGGATAGCCTTGCCAGAAACATAGAGACCAAGACCACACATGCAGCCACCGATCAGGATGATCAGAACATTGACAATGGTGAGGAAAATCTTCCGAGGGGAAGAGAACCACTTGCCCTTGTTGATGTGCAGCCAGTAGACACCACCAAGACCGTAACTGAACCAACTAGCAAACAGAGAGCTGATCAACGACAGGAGATCGCTGAACACAGGAATAGCATCAGCAATGATCCAGGCGATGACCCAACAGGTGAGTGCGATTGCAATCCAGGATCCGACGGCAGTCAAGTCGCGCTTGTGCATGCGATCGGTTCCACGGAAGAGGCGGACATAGATGTACTTGAGACCGATATGGCCGTTGACGACACCAGCACCAATAATCTGAAACTGTCAGTATATGAACGTGAATCAAGCAAGAGAGATAACGTACAGTAGGGATGGCAATTCCATAAGCAACCTTCTTCAACACGGGGCCCGCAGATGTCAGGGCAGGAGATGCGACATCTTGGCCGACGTAGTAGTAGATGACAACCGCAGCCACGGTGTAGAAGATGATCTCGAATGTCTGCAGCATTACCAGAGCCTTTGGGAAGTCACTGGGCTCCTCCATCTCAGCAAGCAGACCGAAGAAGGCGACGTGAGCGCAGTAGGCAAAGACAATGTTGGTGACGGCGCTGAAAGCGCGGAATAGATCAGTGTCAATGGTGGCCTTGAGGTCAACCCCACCTTTGTTCTGAACGCCGACTCCAATCATAGTGATCAGCACAGCAGTCAGAATACTGACGAAGGCTATAGACATAATTAGCACGCATTCCATTTTCCAGTGGCCGAATCCACATACACATGCACGAAATGTAGGTCATGTTCTTCATAGTCCGAGGGAGAGAGCACACGAAACAAATGACGAATCCAACCGTCGTAAAAACCATAGTGCAGGTACCGTGCTCGGTAACAGTGTTCATCATGACACTGAAAGTCAAGATGTGACTACCCATAATGAAAATTGAGAAGAGCAGCTGGCCCAGACCGAATAGCTCACGTCCAAAAGCACCAAACAATACCTCACCGGCATCGGCCAAGTTCTGAATATGGGGATACCGCGCGCGGAATTGGTGGATCGTGTAACCGGTATAAGTCGCGAGAATACCCAGTCCAATAATGAGGACAAGAGCCGGGGCGAGACCCAGCTCGGCGAGGGTCTTTGGCAGAGACAGAACACCGAGGGAAACAGATTCGGCAATCATAACTAGATACATTCAGAGACAGTTCATGTTGATTGTTGCCCACTTTATTAGTACTTACACATTCCGGTTTGCCTAGTAGCATACAGTTAGCATATGTCTTGCCTTATAGTTATTCGCAACGCGCAACGTACCACCACTTCATGGTCTTATATTTGACCTCCGCCCCTTCCTCGTTACCAAAGGCATCCTGGTATTGAGGAGCAACCTGGTCCCGCTCCATATTCTTTTCCTTCCATCCTGACTCCGAGTCCGTCGGGTCATGGTGCGGTGTTACTCCGTCGAGAATCATGATGTCAAAGCAAAGTACCGATAGGGAAGGGTGAAAGATCAAAGCAAGACAAAGACGAAAAAGAAAATGGAGAGCCAGGTCTTGTATGTGTGGAAAATTCTTGAGCAGTGTGGAGCTTAACGTGACACCCCGCAACAGTTTACTATGGGAAGTTGGGGCCCGGAATTCCGGGGCCCGGGTCTTCTGGAAGGCTGGTAATCAGGCTTATCTGGCGAAATTCAATTTCTATTGCATATTTGCATTATGTTCCATGTTCAGGGTTTTTCTTTGATGTCGGAGTATCGATGGATTTAAGCCTCGGTGGAGCCACTGGGCGCGGAAGAGGTTGCACTAAACCCACCTTTCTAGTTCAACAGCCAACCATAGCTTCGGCATGAGAATCTTATTATCTAACAAGAATCGGCCCTCTCGCGTGGGCCGCGAATAGCCGCATTTAATTTGACACCGGGCCAATACCGAAAGCAGACTCTTCAAGATGTTACTAAATGCCAAGCTTAGCTTCAGGATGATCGGACAACGCTCTGCTGAGATTTATTCATTTCAATTGACATCCATGCAAGCACTTAGAGATTCATGGACTTACATCATTGGAGCTGACGGCAAATTCCATGACTTCATTTGGTTTGGCTGGCACTGAAAAACTTCTAGAAGCATGAGGTCAACCATGGACTGCTTCGGCCTTAAGCAGTTTTTCGCCACAGGAAAAAAGCCTTAGTCAAGCCTTGTAACTAAGCTACCGCCTAGAAGTGCCAAACGATCTTGGCCATTCTCTGGTTCAGGTACTCGGCTTTTGTGACAGGCCCGGATGTCGGGTTGCAGACCCCAGAAGTTCAGGGGTCAGTTCGAGGGGCAGACGTGTGGTGGATGACTTGTGTCATAGAAACTATCTTCGTGGGAAGGGCCCCAACGGTACAGTACTGTGATCTTGGAGAAGCCCAAGACCTCGGAACTACGGCAATCTTCACAAGAATTCAACGGCCGCATAACTCGCAATTCAATAACGGTAATTGGATCACATTTTCCGCTTTGGGATAATATATCATGGACAACTCATTACCTGGAAAGCACTCCACCTTTTGGCCCCCCTAATTCTCCAGTTTCTCCAAAACTTGACCCCGGATGACCCCGGGATATGAGAAAACAGAACGTAATTAGAGTCTAAATCCCCGAATCATCTTCTTTCACACTGAGTCCATTCTCGAATGTATCCCACGTTTTGCAGTTAGCATGGAGATTGTCATAGTCAATCAGTGACTTGATCTCACTGTACCGTTCCACAAACTGGATTGCAAATCCTTCCTCAGTATGCCATCCAATATGACAATGCATCAGTCAAGCACCCGGGTTGTCTGTTTTGAATGCGATGACCAAGTATCCATTCTCAGGCAGCATAGCCGTGTCACGCTTGGGCGGAGAAGCGAGGGTAGTTACGTCCCCAGTATACGTCCTACTTCCTTGAGCGAGCACCACGATATCGTGGCCACGGAGATGAATTGGATGCGGGACCGACATCGACGTTTCAATGACAACATAGGTCCACACATTCTTGTGGGGAAGCTCAACAACACCACTGGCGTTAGTCCAGCTGTTGTGACCACGATAGACTTCCAAAAGTGCTGGGTCCGTCCAATCCACATGCATCGATGTTGAATTGAGCTTCCACCGGTAAAGACTGCCACCGTTTTTACCCAGCGAGACTGGCTCGGACTTGTTGCAGAAAGGACTAGATACTGTTTCCGAGACAATCGGGGTTAACTCCGACATGTCCTCATCAACACAGCTGTCGGTATAGCTGTAGCCAGTGGTAGAAGGAGTTGAAGGCGAGTCACTGTAGTATATGATTCCCTTGACGTTGGTTGGGTTCGCGTTTTCCGAGCAGGCATTCTGGGGAATCGCACGTAGCCAGAAGTCCTTGGCGACCGACACTTGATCGGCTTTAACAATGACGTCATATCGCTGACCTAGATCGTCCTTAGCATAGAAAATTTGAGTAAAGCATACATCAGGCTCACCCATAGCTATGTTCAAAACGTTCGTCTTGTATGGCTGGATTGGTACAAGGTCATTGGCAATGACTGTCATGGTGTGGTTGTCGATAGAAAATTTGAAGTGCGTATCACAGGCAGCGTTCACCAGCCGCAGTCTGTAAGAAGTTTCTGCCGTGAATGAGGTATTGAAGCGAGTTCCACTTTGATTCACTGTACCATCAGTGCCGAAGACATTTGTCCCGTTGATCAAGGCAGTATCAAGAGTTGGCGGCCCGTCCTTCTGAGCAGTCATGAAGAGCTGGTCCACTGTATTGTAATCCCAGTCATTCATCATAATCACTCCCTTATCTTCATCGTAGTTTGCATTGGCTGGTCCATTGATCACAATACCACCAAACAGCCCCTCCCACGCTTGGAGTCCGATATGGCTGTGGTACCAAGTAGGTACCGTATTGAATAGCTCGCCACTTGTATGTGATGGTGCTGTTAGGCGCAGTAGGACTTTGGGTAATCGATACAACACCATCATTCTGGTTTGTGTAGAATTGGCGGATGCCGTGGAACTGAATGCTAGTCCCGTTCTGCAAGGTGCCAGGCAGGCTATATATCCCATCGTTAGGGTGGATATTATTCAATTTATAGACTTGCACCAATTGACACTTACCTGTTCGTGAGGTGGACAACAACCTCATCACCCCAGTTCGCTTCGATGGTCGGTCCAGGAATCGAGCCATTGATTGCAACTGCTGACCTGGAGCGGCCATCAGGGGCCACTATTACATGCTCCAGGTTAAACCAGTATTCACGCGTGACGTTTGTTTCAGGGACTATGGTTGTATAATCGGTGTTGATATCATAGTCGCACCATTCTTGCCGAGTGCTGGCGGTGTTTCTGGAGCACGCACTCGAGGATACGTTACTAGAGGAGGTAGTAAGAACTGGAGATAAGGAAGATGATGGGTAAATAGACGAAGCCGACGAAAGGCTTGCGGCAGAAGCAGTGGCAATGAATGTGCAAAAGAGAGACTTTGCCGACGTCAGCTTCATATTGCCCGGTAGATTCTAGAGACGAACAACGGGGAGGATTAAAATTAATCAGGTGAGATCGCATATAGAAATGAATGAAGAAATTATATGAATGAATGTGAGCGAGGAACTGCCACATAGATCAGGCCAAGATGTCACAGGTAAATAATGCCGCAGTGATCTTAGCACTGTTCCTGGCTATCGTTTCCAAATTTTAATACCGCAGTTTCTTAGGCTCGGACAAATTCCCGGTGAAGATAACGTCGAATGGGAGAGCACGAAATTGAGGTTATGTGGCCCTGGAAGCCCTATCCTTTGTCCACAATAATGTCCCGCCCGCAATAGTAGGGTTATAGGGCAGGGATTCTGTGCACCAGGCAATTTTAGCGTATCAAGCTGCTGCAGATCTTGGATCTAATAATGGACTCAGGCTGCGGTCTACCCCTGGTCCTTCCGACCACTGACGCGGTCGAGATCCTCCTATTAATGAGATTGCTGGAAAATGCCCCCTGGCTTTGAAGCGAAACGGATAATGCGGAAGAACGTCCCCAATGTAGAACGTGCAAATTGCCCTAGATATGTACTCCGTAGAATATTCACATGAACATAAACAAGGTTAAATTGAGTGTCGCCGTAGCCGGCACTCGACGGCCCCACCAAGATCCGCATGTTCGTCTTGGGAAAAGATCTTATAGGGGACAACGTCAGCTCCACGCAAGCTCCCAAAACTAAGATGCGTCACTAATTTAATATTTTCGCCTAGTTATATGCTCTTCACGGGATATGCAAGGTGTTCAAGGCTGCCTTGGGAAATACGTCTCAGGGAAAACAGGTAAAAAGCCCACGAGACATAAAAAGAAGCTGAAATATACCCAAGATTGCGTACATTAGTGAAAGGGCCGGACACGAGATTGTTAATTGATCCGACCAACAGCTCGATTTAACCGATCCAGCAGTATTTCGGCCTAGTCCATTACTTATTTCCTTTTCACCGCCAAGCACTATTTGTCTGCTTGGTATGGTGTTTTCGGAATGACACCGATCAAACTGCTATATTGGAGTTTAAAGCTCTATGGAGAAATCACTGGATACGCCACGAAGCATTTGACAGCGAGCCTTTGTGCGCTATAGGACGAAATTGGGAACTGAGGCTAATAGGCAAATAGTTTACTTTCGAACTGCTTCACAAACCTTGAGAGCCTATAATATTCCGTTTATACGACGACAGATGAATTATCAGTCACTTACTGCTCCATGGAAGCCAGGCCCACTCTCAATATCATATCCAAAAACTTCGCATTTGTCACAGATTTGATAATCTTTTTACGCACAGACATGATATTTGGAAAGGGAGAGTGGCAGTGCCAGCCCTTGGCGCACCTAAAAATAAGTTTGCCTCAAAATTTTCCACAGTAGCGCCAAGAGCATTTTGGGGCGCGTGACATTCCGCGCGGCGGAGACGACTTGGCATGTTGGCCCCCCATCTGGGAGAAATGACATTCAGAGGCTTTGTCCAACCTAAATACGTTGGGAGTCTTCCATGCTCTGTGAATTCAAGACTGTACCCAAAATAGGAGCACCCAACATGTGATCTCTGTACGTACCAGAAGGAACTTCTACTGTTCTGACCTTGAGTCCTCAAATGTAATAACTGGAGCAGCTACCTCAACCAGGCTGGATTGTCTTGCCTCTAAGATGACTTTGAGTCTGAACAGTAAGCCTGTAAGTTGGAGAATTGATTTTCCGTGTACAGTGGCTTGACTGTTTGCGACGAACCGGGGGAGGAGGGTATCTAAGCATTCTTAAATACATATTCTCAAGGCAAAGTTAACAGTGAAAGTCTCGCTTAGTTACGCATTACGCATATAGGCATGCTTGCGTCTTTAACAGGGCACGTAAGAAGATATTCGAGTGTCGATGCCACCTCAAGTTTTATGTTTCCCCTAACTGCCTACCCCGGGTACGCCGGGAAGGGGGCGGGGTAAGGGGCCATTTCGCACTTGGCATTACACACTCTCCTTCCGCACGCAAAGGAGGAATGAACGCCAAGCGCCTAAAAACTGGGCAGTGCTGAGCAGAGCTGGGTACCCGGAGCGAAGTCAGGCAGCAGGATTTGCTGTGCCAATGTCTTGGAAAATCGATAGAGTCCCGTTCTCTTTATAATCCCGCTCATACGGCGCCTCTCTGCCAAGTGACCTGTTTCACAGTGATGATTCGGTACAATCTTATGAGTTTTGTATTATTTCCCTTTTGTTCTAGAGGATGTACACTCATACTCCCCTGCTGGTCTTAATGCTCTCAACTCCTGCTCTCAATCTCCCAGTCCTATGCCTTTTCTCCAATGTCAGCTGCCCCTCCGCTCGCGTCAAATGAGGCCTGCGATTCTTTCAGGCTGGTTGGCCGCCCTTTTTGCCTGCCTTCTCATACGAAATGCCTTCGCAATTGACGTTAACCCTGATGATGAGAGTAGGTTCATTTCATACCCTACCTAAGCACCTTAAATGACTAACATGTACCTCCCCGACAGCCTCCCTCAAAGATGCCGCCAAGACCGTCGCCTCCAGCATGATGAAGTTCTACAATGACCGCGACTCGAAAGCTATTCCAGGTAAAATGGACGATACCTGGTGGGAGGGTGGTTCGATGTTTATGACGCTCATCCAGTACTGGTATCTAACTGGCGACAGCCAGTACAACGATGACATCCAGGAAGGCATGTATTGGCAAAAGGGCGAAGATGACTTTTTCCCAAGCAACTACTCCCAGTACCTGGGTAACGACGATCAAGTATTCTGGGGATTAGCGGCGATAACCGCCGCGGAATTGAACTTCCCAGAAAGAGACAACGAGCCTTCGTGGGTTTCTCTGGCTGAGGGTGTCTTTAATGGACAGATTCCTCGCTGGGACATGAGCAGTTGCGGTGGCGGTTTGCGATGGCAGATCTGGCCCTATCAGAGCGGGTATGGTTTGAAGAATGCCATTTCCAACGGGGGCTTGTTCCAGCTGTCAGCACGTCTGGCACTATATACGAAGAACGCGACCTATGCCGAGTGGGCTGAAAAGATTTGGGATTGGAGTGCGTCTACGCCGCTATTAAGGAAAAGCTGGGTTATCGCCGATACTACTTCTACCGCTGCGGATTGTAAGGATCACGGTGATCACCAATGGACTTACAATTATGCTACGTATATCTCCGGTGCGGGCTATATGCACAACTACGTATGTCCCCCTGTCCCCAACAAGTTGACTATCTGGAGTATCCAAATTAAATGATTTTTTAGACCAATGGCACCGAAAGCAAATGGCTCGAAGGCGTGACAGGGCTGATCAAGGCATCTGATCAGTTTTTTCCTGACTCGGCTTCGAAACAAGTCATATCCGACATTACCTGCGAGCCAATCAATAAGTGTGATCGCAATCAGAAAACATTCAAGGCCTATTTCACTTCCTGGCTCGGATTCATGTCGCTGATAGTACCGGCCAATACCACGACGGAGGTAATGGCGAGATTCAAGAGCTCCGCTGTCGCTGCCGGTCAACAATGCTCCGGTGGAGGCGATGGAAAGCATTGTGGAGTTCGTTGGACGAAGAAGGCAGAATGGGACGGGACTATGGGTTTGGAGCAGCAGATGTCTGTCTTGGGTGTCCTTAATTCTGTCATGGTCCCATTCAAGGCACAGGGCCCTTACAATACTGATAATGGTGGGACATCCCAAAGTAACCCACATGGGGGCACCAATACCAAGGATACCTTGGGGCCTGAACCTATCGCGACAGGTGATAAGGTTGGCGCGGGGATATTGACAGCGGTCTTCGTTATACTCTGGGTCGGAGCTGTGTCGTGGATGATTAGAGGCCAGTAAATACATGTACATTTGAAATCTTGATATCCGGAGAAATTGTGGCTATTTTGTGATATTTTCTGATGCTAATAACCTATTCCCAATGATAGATTCAGCGAGCTAGCAAGCAGAACTGAGGCATAATCAGTAGTCATTATACCATCCGAAGTCCAATGCATGTTTTTGATTTTGCAATGTTTTCCTCAGCACAAACAAGCCAACCGTGATTATACGTAGGGCATGGCTCTGATGCACTAGCTAGATGATTGATTAGGAGTATGACGTAAACTTGTCAAAGACAAGACAGAAGAGGATTATATACAGCACTGCCAACGATATACTAACCTTTGTCCCGACACGTTTCCTGGCAGGAAACATACTTCGGAGGCCCGTGGTAGGATAAGGGGAGGGTGAAAAGTTGGGGGTGGGGCGGGGGCTAGGAAACTTCAGGATTTGTACCCTGGTGTAAGAAGCTATGCTAAAGATCCCATCATCTTACGCCAAGCTGCATGCATCAAAAGTATCATGTAAAGGCAGACGATCCGACCCTAGTATAGCTGTGGGACTATATATTGCAATTGCTAGCAAACATATGCTTTCGTTGGTCTATGAATATTCCGGTAAGTAGCTTGAATATCGAAAATGATCTTTGACTCACTACAATGGCACCTAAGCCACCGTGGCTATCATTAGACGTCGGACTGCCAAACTATGATACGTCAATACATATATATATATTTAGACTTGCTACCTAACCGCTTAGAAGATAACTGCACATAG
>ERZ1673737.2344-NODE-2344-length-16080-cov-4.551139_pt1 | contig 16080 bp, 16 predicted proteins | sample MGYA00580211_ERZ1673737 | MGnify/ENA primary metagenome ERZ1673737 (study PRJEB41218, sample SAMN15661789) | gut metagenome | host: Homo sapiens | place: Canada: London | collected 2015-08-20/2019-03-30 | study: EMG produced TPA metagenomics assembly of... | reverse complement strand
TATGGAGCTCTGAGCGCCCGGCTGGTCGATGGAAGGACAGGTAGATTCGGAGTCTCCATTCCAATGCCGAACTTATCAGAGATAATCGCGGAGTGTCTTGATGGCCTACTACATTAGGGATTAGTAAAGACTCCGGGAAGGAGAAATCGGGAGCTGCCGCACATCCAAATGGGCAGGGACTCACGTGATCAGCTCTCAGTCATTTAGCCCTATCATAGTTACATGCATAAGTGTACCTCTGCCCTGGTGTACAGATATAACTTAGAGCCGAGTTCGGATGACATAATGGTATGATAATATTACCGTCGCGGTACATGTTACTTAGGCACCTATTCAGTAGTTTACCAGGATTTTGACAATACCAATACGGAATCGGACCAGGTCTCAGCACTCCAGGGCTAATGCAAATCATGAATGAATAAGGAAAGCGATGTCGGACCAAGACCCCTGAGCAGCAAAGGGAGCACGTTCTTCAACTCATGCATAGAATAGGCGGTTGCTTCGAGTGATGGGCGCTGTTTATTGGAGCCGAGCAGACGCTAAACCCACTTCCCGCGACTATAAGAGCGCTTAGCTGCCCCACGTGGGCGACTCGACGATCATGATTGATTTCCGCCCTCCACCTTCATACAGTACAACATGAAGTCCAAAAAATCCAACATACGGCGTGGAGATTATGGCCTCCGTTGTTCTAAGCGAGATGAAATTATGATGCCGTTCTCGCGTAGCTTAACGTGTCGGCAAAAGCTCACGTATAAAGCCAATGTGTGATCATTCTAGAGAATTCAGCTTTTCTTTACACTTTCATTGCATACGCCACTATTCACAATGGCCACCAAAAGCTTTGTTTCTTTAATAGCCCTGGCTGCTGGCGTTGAAGCTGGTGCCATTAAGCAACGAGCGACGTCTACACAGCCTGATTGGTTCCAGACCTCTCCTGATAACTATGCTGGTAAGTTGGCATGAAATCTATCAGAAAAATGATCATTGGGGAAAGCAGAAGGATGTTAATTGGTGAAGCAGGCACTACAGCGACTGGGGCTGCTCCTTTCCTTGCTGCAACAAACCCAGCACCCTTCGGCGAGGCAACTTATGTTCCAAATGCCCCCTTGGAAACGTCAGAACCCATCAGCGGAGCAAATGGGAGAAATATCTTCCATCTTATGGGTGATTTGAGGTAAATTTCCATTCAGACTATAAATCTTGACCCTAGCTAACCCTTATGAAGCCCCTACTTTTCTCCCAGTGAAGGATTTGGAGTCAAGGAATATCCTTTGCCCAAGGGCGCCAACATTACCCACATGCACATGCTACAGCGCCATGGCTCAAGGTATCCCTCCTCATCAGAAGGATTGGATGCATGGGGTGCCAGCATTCAAAAAGCCATTGCCAACGGAGCCGTCTTCAAAGGAGAGCTCGAGTTCCTGAATGACTGGTCCTACCAGCTAGGCAAAGAGATTCTGGTCCCTATTGGTCGCCAAGAGCTCTTTAATAGCGGAATTCTCAACTACTATAACTACGGCCATCTATACGACAACTCCTCCAAAATCGTTGTGCGCACAACACTCCAGTCGCGCATGCTCGAGAGCGCAGAGAACTTCCTAGCCGGTTTCTTCGGACTTGACTGGACCAAAAACGCCAACATCCTGGCAACAATTGACTCTGCAACCACTGGCGAATCTGCCTGTGCCAACGAGGCTTCGAGTATGTTCGCCAATATCGCCGAGCCAATCAGCACCTGGCAAAAGACCTACCTGAAAGACCGCACTGAGAAGCTGAGACGCCTGACTGGAAACTACAACTGGACCGTGACAGACACATATCACGCGCAAAGTCTCTGTCCCTATGAAACCATCAGTCTCGGCTACAGCGAGTTCTGCCAGCTGTTCAACTACGAAGAATGGGAAGGTTTCGCCTACCTCATGGACCTCGAGTTCGCCGGTCTTTCCGGCTTCATGAGCCCAACCGGACGCGCACAAGGTATTGCCTGGGTTGAAGAATTTCTGGCTCGCGTTGAGGGTCACTACGTCGATGTTCCGGCGAAACTCACCGGAGCCAATATGACATTGGATACCAACCAGGTGACCTTCCCGCTGAACCAGAGCCTTTATCTGGAGTTCACCCACGACGCCAACATCGTCTCCGTCTTGACTGCATTCGGGTTGACCCAATTTGACGATTTCTTGCCTGCTACTCATCGCCCGAAGAACCAGCAGTTCTCTGCTAGCAAGCTTGTTCCTTTCGCTGGTCGTTTGAACATTGAGATTATCACGGCGCCACACCAGGTTTCTACGAAGCGGTCGTCCAAGGCTGGCTCGAAGTCTATCGATTATGTTTCTGGTACTGGTGAGACCAAGTATGTGCACTTCATTCAGAACCAGCGCACCATTCCTCTCCATTCTAGCTTCTCGGTTTGTGAGTATCGCGAGGATGGGTGGTGTGAGTTGTCGACTTTCTTGAAGGCGCAGAAGCATAGTCTGGCGGATGCGCAATATCCTTATGCTTGTTCTGGTAACTGGACGGTGAAGGGCTGGGGCTCGGTAAGAGATGGCGTTCCTGCTTGAGAGAAACCATGTTTCATCGATAAAAGACTTGTACATAGATAGACTTCAACATAATTAATTTGGAATGATTATACATCCATTCCTAATCTAACGACTTTCTCATGAAGATCTGAATATCAAAGAATGAATAAGGTGGGATTTCTCTCCGTTATGTTACACATCCCGTTCCGGATGCTGGGTGAGTTTCAAATGAGCAACCGCTTTGTATCGAATAGTCAACCTCTCTACTTGCTCTCCGCCTGAGAATCAGCATCGGCGTCTAAGGGAGTAGAAAGACCAACACGGTCAATGGTGCGGGTGTAGATGACACCGCCGTTGATGCGGTCCTCCTGGACGATCAGGTCCTTGCGATTGGTGTCAACAAGGAGACGGATCAGGTCGGGGCGCATGTAATGGCCACCCTAAGATAGAATGTTAGCTCTGCTTGTATATGAGTAAAAGAGTAGAGTGTGACTTACAAAGTCAGCCAGAGACTTGGTCAGGTGGATCTCATCAAGATCAATCTGTTGTTTTATGTATGTTAGCTTTGCATGATCAACTTATAGAGAAGTATGAATGACTTACATCAACGTAGAGAAGACCCTGGAAGTCCTTGTCAGGGTGAGGAACAAGGTTCTGACCATCGGGTCCGTAGATACGGCCGTTTCCGTTGTAGATACGGGGGTCCTCAAGCTCCTTTCCGGGAGGGGTGTTGACCTTGATACCCTCAGCAGTGATAGTTTGCCAAGGAGCAAGAGTGAAGGAGCCAGTCTCGATAGCATAGGCAGGAGTAACAAGCTGTGCAGTCTTGTCAGTCATCAGATCAAGTTTCTGTCTCTAAGAATAAACAAGGGGATATTACATCTGCGTTTGCCTCGGCCACATTGGTGTAGGGGTCAGGGTACTTGAGAGTCTCCTTGCCAGGGTACAGAGGCCAAGCAGCGATGTGAACCTGCTCGCCGCGAGAGGCGGCGTGAGCCTTCAGGAAGGGGTTCATATTCTCCCAGCAGTTAAGGTGGCCAATGCGGCCGATCTCGGTGTCCATAACGGACTCGGTGGTGTCACCGGTGCCGTCACCGAAGACGAGGCGCTCGACGTGGGTTGCCTTGATCTTGCGGCGGTGGTTGACGACATCTCCGGCCGGATTGATCATGATCTGCGTGGTGTACAGACTGGCGAGGTCAACCTCGGAGTATCCGAGTGACACCCAGATCTTGTTGTTCTTGGCGGCCTCGCGGATACGACGCATCTCCTCTGAGTCGGAGGGGAGACTGTTCTCGCGGTACTTCTTGAGCAGGGGGAGGCTCTCCTGGTAGTTCACCTTCCAGGCCCAATAAGGGTAGCCGGGAATCCCTAGTCGCTTGGGTTAGCCAAAATCATCTTTTTGCATAGATTATGCTTACACAGCTCAGGGAAGGCAATGAGCTTGCAGCCATTCTCTCCGGCTTCGTTGATCCAGTGGATGGTGCGGCGAACAGACTCCTGCAGGTCGAACCAGCCGGGCTCGGCGTTGACGGCAGCGGCCTTGTACTTCTTGAGAGCGGGAACCATGATGAAGAGGTTGTTGTTTTGCTTTGGGATCGAAGCTAGTGTTTGTGATGTAGAATGGTGATCCCTTTGTTGATCGAGGAAACAGGCACATTTTATACATTCGAGGTACCTTCGTCAATGCGCTATGAGACCACCACGAATACTCCAAATCCCGAGATATAGAGTGAGACGCATCAGCAGATCCAAAAGCCCTCGGATTCGGTAAATGCTTCTGAGGTTCGCGGTGCATGTTTGCTATCATGTAAACAGGTGTACGCGGGAAGTACAGACGTACGTAGCTCACCCCGGGATTTGCTTAGGTGCGGTGTCATGCCATGTGAGACGCCCTGCCGATACGCGGAAGTTTAGTGATTCGTAGCTTAGCTGCAGGTCAATATTGAATCCGGGGTTTGCGGGGTCTGCTTTTCTTCATATCATGCCATGAGGGATTCGCCGTTCTGATCCGCAGCTCGAATCCCGAAGTTATACAGGGCTGCGTTTCAGCTAATCCCGATCTTATCTCAATCCCAACGAGAACAATTGAGCAAATCAGAACTGCTGTATGCCTATGTTTGATAGATAATAGACCGGTCAACGGGAGTACATGAGGACTAAATTGCTATGCAGGTTTAATTGGGTGTGCTATCTACAGCACTTCGGAATTTCACGAGTGCGAATAATAATCGGTTTGGGAGCTGTAAGTTGGAGAACTCTTAAGCCTGAAAGAGGTGGAAGTCTGTCTGTCTTATTGTGATAAGACACGATGGCGAAAAATAAACAAACAATCTTGTATAGGCGGCTACAAAGCTTGGAAGCCCGAGCGAGCAAGGCTACAAAAGTAGTAGATAGAGTACTCTATTATTAGGAGCAAACTAGCGCGTGACCTCACAATGGTCAAATCCGACAATATCGGGCTCCTTCTATCTAAATCCGCTTGATAGTTCTTTCGTTGAAACATTCAACTGTGCCGCCCAAGAAAGACGCGACCCCATTAAGTTGATGATTTCCACGTCACATTTTCAGGGCCCGCTCAACGTTTTACAAAATTAGACATTATGAATTCATTCGCTGTTGGGTAGCTGGCAAGCTCATACCTCAGGAAAGAGAAGAGTATGGAATTTTCAAGTGTCATTGCCAATGACTGAATTCTGCCTTATGTGCCCAAAGACAAGTGCTAACTAGAATATTTTGCCTGTCAAATACTCCTTACTGAACGGGTAATCCGAATACCCCATCGCTGATTTGACATAAAAAGTTTCCCTGTTATACGCGTTGAGCTCTAGACCTTCCCTCATTCTGTACACGAGGTCTGGATTCGAAATAAAGTATCGGCCAAATATGACCATAATTTCCTTGTCCGGGTACTTCTCATCAACGAGCCTCTGTGCCTCATGTGGAGTATATCCGCCAGCAACAAGGAGAACTCCAGTCCAAATGTTGTATGCAAAGTCCAGTCGGTCATGACCATCGGAGTCCATGGAACCAGATATGCGCGACTCCACGAGGTGAAGATAGGCGATATCTGACCGACTCGCTTTGTTGATAACATCCGTGAACTGCGGGACTGGGTCTTCCATTCTCATGCCCTGAAACTTACTCCAGGGACTCAGACGGAGACCGACACGTTCAGAACCGATGGCATTGACGACGGATTCAATCACGTCGTTGAGAAGGCGAGACCTATTTTCCACACTACCACCGTACTCATCGTTGCGATTGTTGCTGACATCCTGGATAAACTGATCGAGGAGATAGCCATTGGCACCATGGATTTCGACGCCGTCGAATCCCGCCCGGATAGCGTTCCTCGAGGCATCCACAAAATCCTGGGTAGTCTGTTTGATATCTTGGATTGTCATAGCTTGTGGTATCGCAGCGCCTTCTTCCATCGGGATAGCACTGGGTGCTAAAATAGCGAAATCCTCTTTTCGGGCCACTTCGACATCCGCAGCGCGGCCCATTGCAAATAGCTGGCAAAATATGTAACATCCTTTGCGATGGACTTCATCAGTGATGGTTCGCCACGCAGCGACTTGGTCTTCGCGCCAAATTCCTGGTGCATGTGGGAAGCCGCCACATGTTGCTGATATAAAAGTCCCTTCGGTGATAATCAAGGTGCCAGGCACAGCGGCCCGTTGGCTGTAGTATTCCTTCATCAAGGGTGTCGGTACTCGATCTTCGGTTGCTCGGAAGCGAGTGAGTGGAGCCATCCCGATGCGATGCTTGACTTCTACATCGCCTATCTGGAGAGGCTTGAAAAGACGTGATTGAGGCATGGTCAGAGATTTTCGGACGTACGCGAGTATGATTGAAAGATGAAAATATCATTACAGATTCCGGGAAATTCAAGTATTTGTACTTGCTGTTGGAACTCATAGCGTAATATTCGGACAAATGTTATAGAATTGTTTTACACATTTAGGGCAGAGAAATAATTCCGAAAAGGGAAGAGAGATATCTCCAATTATGGAAAGGTCAAGTTTGCCACGTTTTAGCCAATCATTTGTTCGAGGATCTGCGCTAAGGTGTCACCCATCATGGCCCGGGATAGTAAGCCCGATTACAAATACATGCAGGTCTAACGTTGCATGTTTCTAGGGTTCTATTCAAGCTCTAAACTTAAGAAGGTGGTTCTCATTGGTGGTTGTCTATTAACTATTTTGTAGGTTATTGGTCAAGTCACTGGTGAAATATACACATAGCCCAAGGAGAAAATTCGCATTCCATTATATCACATATGACTTTCTTCGTAGAAAGCCCTGACCTGGGACTCAAAAGCCTTTTCTGACCAAATAAACTGCTTCAGAATTTCCAGCAAATCAGGCCATGATGAATACAAGTCCCTAAGCCTTGTTTTGCGGTTCAAATGCAACAGCGCCAGGTATCCTGATCGTATAGTTCCCGAAGGGGCAAAAGCTCCGCCGATGTGTAGTAACCAAGCTAGCAACTCGGGCCAATCATCCCATAAGAAATCATGGCTTGCTTCTCGTAGCTTATTGAGTAACTGAAATGAAAGGTGGGACTATGTCATCCAAAGTCAGCGCAACTCGGCAGGAGACTGGGATGTGCGAGAAAGTGTTCCATGATTTGACTTACGGGAATAGTTGAAGTACGCCAAAGCTTACAGCGTAGCATAGTTGAGCATAGATATGCCGCTAGATGGCAACACTCTGAAATTGAGCAACAATTTGGTAAGTTTACCAATCTCGACTGGATAGATGCCTGGTGGTTATCAATGTGTGCCATCGAAAGGATATCCTCTTCACCGAAAAAGGTAGAGTCTCGGATACATTGCAATGCAAAGACGTCTTTAAGCACCTCAACAAACTCTTGACCCAGCAAGTGAGAGTGGGTTTGGAATCCAGGCGGCAGGGAGAAGGAATTTTGAACGAAAGGATCTCTTTTCCACTGAAGCTCGGAAAAGGTTGTGTGATCAACAACTCGGCTGGACCCTGTCATAACCGAGGAATTCAAGTCTGACCTTTTGACAAATGTGAGTGAGTAAGGGCTGCTAAAAAATATTGCATAGTTACTCACCAGAATATGGCACGTTTGATACCATCACTTAAATACACACCCTTTCTTCGACATATGTCAAGAAGCTGCTGTATTGCCCCCATGTGGAGTTGGACTTGTCGCGGTACTCCAAGCTGAGCCTGTATTATCTGAAGATTAGTCCTCGTAAATTCCTGCCAGGTCAATGGAAATACATGACAGCATTATACGGACCTCTACCCTAGCTAATAGCAAGATAGCACCTAGTGTCGATTCCGTGGTAGCCATATCAGGAGAGTTCATCCTTCGACGAATGGAACTAAGAGCCTGACCCTGATATTGGAGGCACTCCCTATCGATGCAGCCATCACTGACCGCGAATGCAAATGTGAGCATAGCGGCACTCAAAAAAGCATGGTCATCCAGCCCTTTTCGGAAAACAGGGCGAAAATTCTGGAGCACCAGCTCGTCTAAAACGCTAAAGATTGGCTCCGTAGCATGTTGCGCTTTGTCTGGGTTATTTAACGTAAGCTTCCACCGGCAGCGTTTGCGCACTCGCGAAGGCCTTACGTTGACTTAACAATGCCTGCAGCTTTGGTGACTCTGCAGCGAGCATTTGGGACGCACTGGACGCATATGTAGACAGGGGTAATGGTGGCGAGGCAAGGGATTGGACTCTCTTTCTTTTGCTCGGGTTGCGACCAGAATCACCTTTTGAAGATACTCCACGGAAATTGAGACCCAACTTTTGCTGGAGCTTGCGTTTGTTCTCGAGGCCCCGGGCTACAGCGTGTGATCGGGCTAGGCGCTTTTCAGTGCGGTCATCTAGGTTTTTGAGGGAAACAAAATGGAATTTGTCATCTGAAAAAGAGGTTAAAAAGTAAGTAAGAAAACGAAGCCAGAGGCATTGCCTTGAGGCTTGGCCTACCTAGATTGAGTTCATTGTGTTCGGCCATTTATACGAAAGGATATGTGAATCAGGATGTGAACACTGCTCAGTGCTTATACAGTTAAGTGCAATCGGTACAGTTTTCAAGACAGCTTTCAAGATTCATGTGGTGAAAATGGATACGCTGTCGATGTTGAAGTAGGTGGATTACAAATCGGAATCCGTAACTCATCCGGGCTACCAACAATCATGGAACTAACGTTACCTGAGTATATTAGGAACAATAAACAAAAACAATAATAGATGAGTAAATAGGCATGAAAGCTTGTAGAATCCGTACTGGTACATAGAAATCCAGATTTCACAAACCGGATCGAGGCGCTTAAGGGCGCGCTTAGATCACTCAGTGATCAAAAAGCGGCGAGGCCTAAGCACTAAAACGGAAAGAGAAAGCCAATAAGTGGCAGCGGAAATCAAGTACGAAGGTGTGTTTTGCGTGGCGTGTGTCTTGCGTTTCGCTTGGCTTTTTCTCATTTTTTCTGCTTTTGGTGTCTTTTTCTTTTCTCTTTTTTTATCTTTGGCGATTTATTTGCATGACATGTAATGTCATGCTTATTCAGCTATGTCTGAATCAATGTTACGATTTCATATGTTCAATTATGTGCCACCTGTACACCTTGTCCACTTAAGCTTATATCAACCTAAACAACTACCACGGTTCTGTCTATCTCTACCCGCAACCTTGTTGTAAGCAGTTCGTTGAGTCTAGCGCTTGGCCCCCATTTACTGTACTCTACAGCCTGCGTTTGAATCAGATCGGGCACAACGAACTACGCTTGGCAATCAGTGGCTATTGGTGGATATTCATGCGGCTAGATGCATTTACGCACTCAGCGCTCTCTAAGCCATAGCGGGGATGGGATTATGCCATGTGACTCTCGACGTGTCAGTTTGGTGCGGCTGAGCGAGAGCGCTGCCCCTGTCTTCGGATAACAAGGAACGCAAGTCGAAGATAGCGAGATCTCAACCCCGGCCAGGTTAACATTCAACCATGGCGAGAACAGAACTTGTGAATGATATGAAACTGAACGCTGAGATTCACCCCGATGGCAGCACCTCACACTATACCTACGCCCAAGGAACCGCTGGCAGATGGCCAAAGGCAGAAATCTGGAAGAGAGGGAAGATACTTGGATCAGGGGGTTTCGGGGTAGTCTGGGTTGAACAATGTGTATCAAGTAAAGGCCCGACCCGGCTGCGAGCTGTCAAGATGATTAAGAAGGAGCCCGACTCTTCCAAAAAGGCCTACTGCGACCAAGAGCTCGAAGCTATTGCGAAGTTTTCTCAGCCAAAGGTAGGCGCTATACTTAGATCAATTTCATTATGTGGATGTTGATATCGATCAGTACTCACATCTGTTTGTGAAATCGTTCGGGTGGTTCGAGAATCCGGAATCCATCTTCATTACTATGGAACATATTGATTTGAGGGACCTTCAAAGACAGCTGACGGGCCCAATACCGGAAACCGAAGCGCAGCAAATCTGTTCCCAACTTCTACATGGTGTTCAATGTCTGCACGACAATAAATTTGTCCATCGAGATCTCAAACCCCAGGTAGGTCACCTAGGACTAACAGGATCGGATGAAGATGCAAACTTGCTGACTATACAAGAACGTCTTTGTGAAATCCAAAGGGCCTAGATGGCACGTCAAAATCGGCGATTTCGGCATTAGCAAACGATACAACGAAAGTGCTGCTTTGCAAACGAAGGTGGGCACTGATCTTTACTTTGCACCTGAAGTACTTGGGATGTACCCTCCTGGTCGGAAGTCGCCGAACCCTAGCCTCTACACAAATCGCGTTGATATTTGGTCACTGGGCGTGATGTTGTTCTATCTCCTTTCCCGCGACTATCCATTCCCGAACGGCAAGAGCCTCTCGCGGTATGTTCGGAATTCCTACTTCCCGTCCTTGAGCATGCTTCAGTCCGTCACCCAGGAGGGCCAAAACTTTTTAAGAGGTCTCTTGGCGGCAGACGCAACAGTGCGTTTGTCCGCTAAAGAGGCTCTCGAAGAGGGATGGTTGAAACAGTCGTCCTTCGATCTGGTCTCAGGAATATCGCGGATAGCAATTTCCGAAAAGTTAACGGCAGGTCAGGGCCTGACATCAGCTGTTCCAAACCCGATGGAAACTACCCACGAAGCTTCGAGAGGCTGGGATGACGGAGATGTTTCTTCCGCAATGGTTGACGAGCAAACAATTAGGGCTCCACAGGGGCCACAGAGCAGATTGTCAGCCCGACAGAAGTCCACATCTTTCAAACAGGCTCCGAGATCCGACCCGCTGGACGACTTGAACACATCTCATAATGAAGGGCTGTTATTACTGAGCCGAAAGCAGTATGCAGACGCTCAGAGAATGTTCCAGGAGGCATTCGAATTGCGCAAGCATGCTTTTGGTACCCATCACGAAGACACCTTGGCTTCTCTTAGCTCATTAGGCGATGCTCTCTTCGACCAGGAGAAGTATGACGAAGCGGAAGCTGTATACCAAGATGTCTGGATGAGAAGAAAACGAGCTCTTGGCGAGAGTCACCCAGACACCCTCAGATCTTTATACAAGCGAGGTAAAATCCTCTACGTTAAAGACAAGTTTGCCGAAGCCGAAGGCTTGTATAGGGACGCATGGGGAGGTCAGAAGCGGGCTCTTGGGGAAGATTGTGCAGACACACTGGATTCTCTAAATGAATTAGGCGAGGCTCTTTTATGCCAAGACAAGGATGTCGAGGCCGAAGGCGTGCTCCGGGACGCCTGGGAAGGTCGGAAGCGGGTTCTTGGGGAATATTGTGAAGACACGCTGGATTCTCTAAGTGCATTAGGCGAAGCTCTTGCCGGCCAAGAGAAGTATGTCGAAGCCGAACGCGTGCACCGGGGCGCCTGGGAAGGTCGGAAGCGGGTTCTTGGGGAACATTGTGAAGACACGCTGGAATCTCTTAGTGATTTAGGCGATGCTCTTACCGATCAAGAGAAGTATGCAGAAGCCGAAGGCGTGCACCGGGACGCCTTGGAAGTTCGGAAGCAAGTTCTTGGAGAGGATCACAGAGCAACGCTGGCTTCTCTTGATGCGTTGGGCAAGGCTCTTTGGCTCCAGGGCAAGCATACTGAAGCCGAGGAAGTATACCGTAAAGTTTACAAGGGACGCAAGATACTGCTTGGAACACAGGACATGGTCACACTCTGGTCTCTTGTTTCCCTGGGCGATGTCCTTCAATCCCAGAAAAAGTACAACGAAGCTGAAGCACTATATCAACAGGCTTGGAAGGGACTTAAAGAAGTGTTCGGAGCGAACGATGAGGTCACACTTACATCTCTTCACAAAGTAGCCGAGGCCCTTGAAGGCCAGGCAAAGTACGCCAAAGCCGAAGCGGTATATCGACAGATTTGGGAGGGACGTAAAGAATTACATGGGGCAAACCATGAGGATACATTTTCGTCTCTTCGGTCCCTAATCTTTTGTCTGAATGAACAAGATAACTACGCCAAAGCTGAAAGATTACAACGTCAGCTTTACGAGAGTAGTCGGGAAGTGTTTGGATCAAGCCACAAGAGCACACTCACCTCTCTTCACACCCTAGGCATATTTCTGGATTTTCAGAGAAAGTATGCTGAGGCTGAAGCTGCATTTCGGGAAGCTTGGAAAGGGCGCAAGGAAGCCTTTGGTGCAAACCACACAGACACACTCGATTCTCTTAAGTGCCTACGCAATACGCTTCGCGACACTTCACCATTGCCGAAACCGGCAGGTAAGACCAAGCGCAGCCTACGAAAAAGCCTGAACTCATTCTGGGGATAATACAGCGTCATATTGTCTCGAATGTATAGTCTCTGGCGTGCCAACTCTGACTTGCCATCCTTAGTGAGAGGTCAAATATCCATAAAGAATGTGACTAGCGAGATGTGGAGTGACCTTGGGCGAAGCCCGATTTGACCTGGGTTTTACGGCCTTTCTATCTATACTTTGTCTCTTATGAAGGACGGATTAAGACTGGAAGACAGTTCAAGACGAGGCAGTGCGGTGCTGGCTCATTTCCATCAAATAACACGCTGTCTTTAATGATTCCATTAGCCTTGTTATTCTGCATCAGAAGCCATGTCGGAGATTGGAAATGCGGGAGATCTAATACTTGAGAAGAGACGGCCTACTGTTCAGTATGCTCTAGCCCAACCTATTCTTTTCTCAACAGAAAGCATGCCGGACCAAAAGAGAGAAGGCGCATATTAAGACAACACGTACACACTAATATAGGGCGCCAGAATAAGATTTTGATCAAGGATCACCGGATAACGGGAGGTGAGAATGTAAATAAGAAGAGTTGCGGACCATGTTGTGTCAAGAAACGAGATCGGACTGGGATGGCTCGGTTAGGCGGCACAGTGAAGTCGGGTGAGAAGCGAACGAGCGTAGCTTTGGGTTAAGGCAAATTACATGGCGTCTGAACTCCGTCTATATCTACTGTCTTTATAGCTTTCCAGATCAATAGTGGGCTCTATCCACAGTTCGCATGCAAATCACAGGCACAGCGAAATACGCTAGGCGAGCAATGGCTATTGGTGGATAATCATGCAGCTAGGCTCATTGACGCACTCTTCGCACTCTATGCCATGTGACCCTCGACGTGTCAAGTGCGGCTGAATGAGAGCACTGTCTTCCTCTTGACTTCAGACTCATCGAGAACTGAATATTCAAGAGTATATTCTTTAGTGTACCATGAGCGGCCTAGAGATCGGTCTTGCTTTGCCCGGTGTAATTGATTTATGTTTGAAGTACGTGGCAAGCGTACCGCTCATTGCCCCAGGCTAAAATTTTACAGATACGGAAAGATCATTGTGACCGCATATAAAGATTTCAAACAAGCCAATCAAGCGATCGAGGAACGAAAACTTGCTGTCGACGCTTCTTGGACCAAAACATCACAACAATTAGCCTTCCTGCGTCGTGTGTGGGACAGTCTGGGTGAGGATTACCGGGACCTTCTGTGCCGCATTCTTCGTGTCTTCGAGAAAAAGCTAGAAGCTGCAGTCATACAGCTCAGCAAACTTGAAAAACAAGCCAGTCAGAGCGGAAGTGGGTTGCCAGACAAATTAAAAGCAGCGAAATATGCCCTGTTGAAAAAGGAATCGCTCGAAAAGGCAGTCCAGGATCTTCAATCATGGCAAAATGAGTTAGACACGACGTGGTTTTTGGTTCTGCGGATAGCCGATCATACTATTCTTAAAGATGAGTTGGTCAAGCGCAGAGGAACTGAGAAGCTATCCGTTGCTAGGCATGTACTAGATGCGTTGCAGACGGAGCCAGATCAAGCGGTCTCACTTTTCCTTTCTCAAGACAAGATTCGCTCGGCCATGCGTTCTGACATCCTATATTCAACATTGAGAGTCATCGAGATCGCGGGCGTGGGTACGTTTATATTGGATTCCGCGGACTGTTCGTCCAGAAAAGACGCTCAAACGTTTGCCAAAAATGTTCGACATCTAGCTATGAGGCTTCATCAAGTCGATGCGAACGGATTTCATCTCCTCAAATGCCACGGCGTGGCTCGCATAACGGACCCACACACCAAGCAGCTTCTCTCATTTGACTTTATCTTCAACTTCCCGGAAGGATGTCATAAACCTCAGAGCCTTCGGAGCCACCTTCTCTCCCGAGCAACTCATTCTCTCAGTGACAGGATCAGCCTTGCCAAACAGCTTGCCACATCCATCAATTATATTCACGTCCTTGACTTCGTGCACAAGAATATTCGCCCAGAGACTGTCTTGATTTTCGAAGGCAATGGAACTCATCTAGGCCCATTGTATCTCTTGGGATTCAGGGCATTTCGCTTGGCTGACAACAAAACATTACGACTGGGCAACTCAGGCTGGTCCGAAAATATATACCAGCATCCTGATCGACAAGGAAGCAATCCCGATGCAGACTATGTCATGCAGCATGATATATACAGTCTCGGAGTATGTCTGCTCGAAATTGGACTTTGGGAATCACTTGTGAGTAGCGAGGGACATGCGAACACTTTGCTGGCTGGTTTCAAGTGTGATCCTTCGAACTTCATTGCAGACAGAACGCTTAAGGATCACTTTACGACGCTAGCGAAGGAACAACTGCCGGTCAGGATGGGTGAGATGTATACTCAGGTAGTCGTGAACTGTTTGTCTTGTATGGATGAGATGAACGAAGAGTTTGGCAATGAGAGCGAGTTTGAGGATGCTGATGGCATCCTGATTGGGGTCAAATATGTTGAGAAGGTACAGATATACGTTGGCAATAATACAGTGAGAGAAAGCATAGCTAACAGATACGCAGGTTCTTCTTTTGCTTAGTGAAATAACAGTTTGATGGGCAAGAGATAATAAGACTTTATGATGCAGTAACTTACCAATCATTCATCGTTTTTTCCAACAAGTGCTCAGCATCGCCCGAACTGAAAGCGGTTTGATATCTGGAAATCGCTTGGGTAGGGAACCGTCGCGTGGCACACATGAGCTTTTGCCAGTGCTACATAACTCAAAGATTACTATAGGTACCTAGCATTAGGTCTTGGGTTAGCTTAGGTCGTAGAAGTCGGACCTAAATCGGGTTTCAGAGAAGTCTTGGTAGTCGGAGAGGGCTTGTAGTCGTGGAGCGCATCCATTATTACTGGTGTCACGGTTTGTTTCCGGCCTATTCGGGTTTAGGGCCCATAGATGTTTTTAAATTATTTTCACGTCTATTAATGATCGTAAGCTTGGTGCATTCGTCTTCGGCTATCTGAGAGGTTGTGAAGGACTAGCTCTACTATCATATCACGAATGAGATAGAGCTTTGCGACGTGGAGCCTTGGAACCATGTTGTGTGGACATCTCTTTTGACAACTTCAGACGACGGGTAAGAATGGGCGAGGAAGACTGGTTGCCGCCTGGGAAGAGAAGAAGGAGCAGGGATGTAGCGCGCGTATAGCAGTTTCGTGGAAAATACGTTGTTTGAGGTCTCACAGTTGAATTGTAAAATATACGCACTATTCTAGGAAGCGGTCTGGCGACCAAGGTTCGACGAGCATATCCTACCAGGACTCGCGCATTTCAGATTTATTTTCCGTGAATGAAGTCGCAAGAGTGTTATGGTATAACCGATTTCGAAACTACTGTATGAGTAGACTTTATTTCCAAACTTCGACCATCCAATTTGAAACACAAATGATGAATTAATACATCGCCAGTGGAGGTATCATCGCTGTGGGATCCAGAATCCATGCACGAAAGGAGCGGGTAAAGCAGATAGGGGCTGTACGAGGTTGAGATGAGGTTCGATTGGGTAGGATAGGGTAGAGATAGAGGAAGCAAGTCAGGTATATGATAGATATGACAAGAAATCATTTTTGGAAGACCTACAGACACAAATAGTCTGTGAGATCTTGAGGGAAATGCAGATATATAGTAATACACCCAACCTACAGGACAAGGCTCTTTTCGAAAGGCGTATCACTAAAGGAGTTCACATACCACCTGCAGCGATCATACCAGTGACCGCATTTTTCTTTTGTTTTCGTGATAGCACACAGAGAGAGATAGGGACAGAGTATTA
>ERZ1673737.2330-NODE-2330-length-16170-cov-3.833385_pt1 | contig 16170 bp, 8 predicted proteins | sample MGYA00580211_ERZ1673737 | MGnify/ENA primary metagenome ERZ1673737 (study PRJEB41218, sample SAMN15661789) | gut metagenome | host: Homo sapiens | place: Canada: London | collected 2015-08-20/2019-03-30 | study: EMG produced TPA metagenomics assembly of... | reverse complement strand
CTGAAAATTTGAAGTAAACGATAATGACCTCAAGCTACCAAAGTAGGTAGCAGAGTCTACGAACATATTTGTGGGCAGATCACGTTCGTTGACGCTCCTTCACGAACATCGCAAACAATTATCACAAAGCGACTTCAACAATGGACCTAGGATCTTTCTGCTTCTGGCTGGCTGTTATCATTGCCGCTTCAGTTCTGGTTCTAGCATTAAGCCCTATCCTTGTTTTGATGATACCCATTCTGCTCATCATTATTATTGAAGCCGGCCTCCAAACTCTCGAATTCCTGCGGTATTTACACCCATTTATGCAATGAGTCCACGATGACCTGCTTTGCCCCTTCCTTGACTTCATGGTATCTCACTCAGGGAAAAGTTCGTCCCCAGTTCCAAGCACTACTCTGATCATCCGGTATCAGGTTGAACATTACTGTAACGTGTCAGTGAGGCTAACGTGTGTTTTGGAAGACAGGTGAACTCACGTTCCCCAAAGGCGCCGAAGGTATCGTCGAGTTGCTCGAAGATGTTTGCGGAGGGGCATTCCGAGGGTTCGAAAGATGGTTGAATTGACATATTTGCCAGCCCACCAGGCCGGTGAATCTGTTCGAAGCTACCTGTGCACTGGTTTGGATGCCGTGGTCCCCCGCTTGTTGACATTGGAAGAAGGCTAGAAGATGTATTTTGGCAAGGGGAAGATTGAGGTGCGGGAGGATCGAGCGGTACTCGTTGTGTAGTCGAATTCACACTGCTGTCAGGCACATCTCTTGAAGAACTTGGTCCTCCCTTCAAAGCACTAGACATCTCCCGCTCAATGGTCACCTTGAGTAATTCCGTCAGGAGCTGTGCGGTTTGTTTGGCTATCCGGTTGTGTGGACCGAATGCTGTGCTTGCATGAATGATGCGCATTACACCGGCCTTCGCCTCATGTGCTATGGCAGAGAAGGGTTGGCTGGTTGGTGAGATGCAGAGGATGACTCCTGCAGTAAATTGCTGCAAAGAAGCAAAAGATTCAGCAAAGTGGTGCTTGAACTGGAGGACCGGAATGCGTGATATTCGAAGTGCTGCTGTTGTAGCCGTTCTCAAAGATCGACAGGTTGCGTTAACCACATATTTCGAACACGCACTTGTAATTTTCTGTTCCAAAAGAGGCCGGCATGCTTGTATCAGAGCCCCATCATATGTTAGTTGAAGACAAGCTGCCTGAAGAACGATGATCTCTGCCTGGACTTTTGCGCGTGGAGGTAGATTCTCAATTTGCTGGTGAAATCGCTCAAGCCTATTGTTGTGGCTCCAAACCTCGAAGTCGAATAGTCGAGGAACTGTTTTTCGCCAGCGGATCAATTGTTCCTCAGAGTCTTGTGAAGCTTCTGCAATGCACTGTAGATCCTCTTCCATTTTTTCCTTTCTCAATTGAAGACGCCGAAAGCGGGAAAGGATATGTCGAATGATGTTGTAAATCTCATATTTTGCTGCGAAAAAGCCAGCTGTCGTCGTTTGCCTCATGTCGTCGGGTATACATTCATTATTGAGCAATATTGGATCGATCATCAAATCATCAATATCTTTCAATGAATGCAAAGCGACTAACCCCGTATCAATAGAGGAAGGGCGTCCATAAATGACAGACGTGAATGTATCACCGACAATCGCGTGATTCCAGCACCGAGAGCGAATCTCATCCATCACAATATCATCACACCGGGATGACTTTGTATAAAGACCGAGAGCGTAGGCAGATCGCACTGCCATACCGGAGACCGTCCAGGCAATACTCGGCGAATTATGATAGACATAATAAGAGGACACCAAGAAGCAGACCTGGACTGCTTCAACCCGACAGTCGATCGAGATATCAAGCAGATGTATCCGTATCTCATTTATAAACTCGTGCATAAGCTTTGTCCCGTCGATTGAGTAATGTCGTAGTAATTCATGCCCTCTCCATCTTTGATCTGGTAGCACACACTGCAAACCGATCATGGCCACTGCTAGAACAGCCATGGTGGGACTCAGATCTTGACGCCTCCATGAGGTTCTGGATAGAATCCTGCGCGCTGTCTGTTGAAAGGATGGCTCGTGAAACAGCATGACGAACCATTGCATTCGGTCAAAATAGGCGTCAATCAAGGCTAGCATCACATCCTCAGGGGGTAGCTCCACCTCTGTTAGATGCCATAATGAATTGTCTAAGGTAGGGGCCCCTGTGTCGCCGGGAATCGATGCACCGGTGAGGGTCCGGCCGGCTTCCTCTTCATTGAAGACACGTCTGGCGAAATCGATTGTGGAAGCATTGGCGCCAGACTGTGGCTCTTTTGGAGAATGCTCGGGATAGGAAGTTGAGCTCTCTGTAGCATATGTTTCGACTACCACTGAGGCCAGAGGAGTGGCGGGAGAATTTTTGGATATCGCCGGTGCGATTGATTTGTGCACCCCAGAGGACTTGTGCAAATCTCCGCCTCCATTTCGCCTGCGAGCTCGTCGCGCTGCCCGCTGGGATGTCTCACAGTCATGCCCAGCCCGAATGCACAATACACAAGGCCGAGAACTATCACACTATATGTCTAGTTAGGAACAGAAAATGGATTTGGCGGTGCCTGAGGGTCATTTGCCCACCTTGAGCTTTTGCCGGCGGCATCTGTCGCATGCTCGCGATGTGCGGGGTGACTTGTGAGCGAGACCAGGAGAATCTCGCCCCATGGACATTTGCATTGGACTTACGCTCTGAGCCCCTGGTATTGATGTCGAATTCTGGAGGGCCAGGTTCACAGAGCCGGGGTCCGCAGATCACTTCGGGGGGATTGCCGAATAACCGCGGGGAACCGAAACCCTCGGACTACAAGTCTGTCATTTTCTGCAACTTTGAATATTATTTGAGATCATGTATTATCGGGTATACCGGTTTGGTTTGTCGTAAAGCATACATTTCGGATTCAGTGAAAAGAGGATGGATACATTATTCTGCGGAACAAAGCTGAAATAAAAATAAACACAACCACCGTCATTATTGACACCAATGAAGCTATGAAAACCGAGTGTCTGCATTAAGCAAAGCAACTAGCTCGTTACACAGTAGTGACATTATGGCAAGCATCTTTCGATATGACTTTGAAGTGTCATCTCACCCAGACGAAGCTTGGGAAAGGCCTAACATCTTAACAGCGTTTATGTCGCCACGCATGGCAAAGGACACCTGAAGGTGCCCTCAAAATTCCTCAATCCACTCGTGCTGGTCTTTTGGGGATAATATGAAAGCTTTGAGGTGACTGCAATAAAGGCTATATCATGGTTTATGATACTTGTTTCATTTCACTTCATTTGGGATTCCCGCTAGAATTACCAACTACGATGATTGTTACCGCAGTGTATGCAAAGAATACTTGTCGCCAGAGAAGCCAGCTGGCAATCCATACCTCAAGGAGGGAACCCCATGGTGTCGTGGAAGACCTTCAAGCTACTAATTATTCCCTCCACGTCCGTCCCGTCAAGAAAACAGCAGTGATGTCTTCCAGATCGGCTACCCGGTCAACTTGGAAAGATTATAGCTCGCACGAAGAGTACGGACCATTTTGCTCAACAGTAGCTTAGAGGTAAGTGCATGTTCGCTTGGCTTTTTGGCCAGTGATATAAGGTACGGACACGACAGTAGCAGAGGAACAGCAGCCGGTAGACTCCCAAAAATAATATCTTCTAACTGAAACCTGAAATGGAAAGACCGACAGCTCGTACCAACTCGTGGCCCAAATGACTGATCCAGGACAACTCAAGATGGGCGCCAGAGATGCTGGGTGGTAGAAAGCTACAGATAGACCTTCCTCATCCCTAATCCGATGGCATGAACTCCTTCATATGGTCTTAACCCGGGCCCCTTCGCAGATGAATGCGCGCCATAAGTATCCTGTCATTCACTAGACCTAGCGGCCATACTTCCTGGACTTTCGTCTTCATTCCTTTGGTATCAACAACTGCTTGATTAGGGAGCTGTTCTTACAGTATCTGAACAAGATGAACGTATACGAGATGGATAGCTGCCAGGTTCAGGGTTGGCCTAGGAAGTGATAGGTTATATAGGGGCCGGGCGAGGCGTAATTAAAATGCCACGAAGCAAAGGTCACAAGGTCGAATCGAGCAAATAGATACGGGAGACTGTGGAAGTAAGCGCCACGTCAGCAAGATCTGAAAACACCATTTACTTAAACAGCGACATGCATTACGAGGAGTAAGTGTAAGCTGACTGGGAAGTAAAAAACTGGAAACAACTCGACGAGAAGTCGAATTCCATTCCCATGGAATGAACGCCATGGTATGCTCCCTGCTAATCATACATGCTTGAACGCCCGCTAGTCGTAATCGTACAAAAAAGTTAAAAAAATAAAAAAACAGGAAGGGAAAAAATAAGAGCGAAAGCCAAGATACGCCCGTTGTATCGACCTCCGGGTATGTTTCACGACCATGGTAGCCGCTCTTGCTCCTAGTAGGGTCTCATTTGCCCTTGGCTGCGCCGCGACGACGGCGCTTTGGGGTCGGCGCGGGGGAAGGCGCGCGCGAGGGGGCGGACGAGGGGGAATGCACAGCATGGGTATCTGTGTTGGAGAACGAGCCATCCCCCTTAATTTCAGCCTCGGGTGCGGGCTTCAATGTTAGACGGATCCGCTGCACCTTGGGCTTTACATCTTCGGTAGCAGGCGTAGCAACGGGGGCGACCTGACGTGACTGAGACTGGGCTTTCGTCGCAGATTTCGCAGGGGAAGAGACTGCGGGAGCAGGAGTAGGAGCAATAGCAGGGTCAGTGGCAGCGGCAGGGCCGGGTTCAGTCTGGCGACGGCGACGCTTTGACTTGCGTTCACCGTTAACGAGAGTCGCGCCCCGGTTAGTCGTATCTGCGGCTGCAGTCTGACGACGCTTGCGCGTGTTGCGAGGCTTGCGAGTGGTAGTTGCTGGGGCGATAACGCGGGTTTCCTGGGGGCGGGATAGCACTTTGGCCTTTTCCTCGTCCACGTTTTCTGACCGGAAAGGTGACTGCGATCCGACGGGGAGGTTGCGGGACCCGATGAGTGGCGGGTAGCCGCGTGCGCAGTCGTTGTCGCCCTGTTGATCCTTCCGAGCACGCACAGGAGGGTAGGGTAGGTTCTCATCCCCGTAGGTGTGCAGTGAGCGATAAAGATGGTAGTCTTCGGGGATCAGAGAGACTTCTTCGGCTTTGTCGTTGACGTAGCCGGTCTCGATCCATCCGTCGCTGCTCGTCTTGGTGTCGGACTGCTTTTCGAAGCCCAATATGCCCGGAGTGTCAGTAGATATAGCTGCGGGAGTTGAGGTGGTAGATGTTGAGACGACAGAAGTTTCCGGGACAACGGTTTCTGGAACGAGGGACTCTGGGACGCTTTCATCGCCAGTCTTGGACGAAGGGATATCGTCAGCAGACGCAGTGGTTCCGTACTTCTCTTCCTGGCTGTGTTGATAGTATTCATCCCGTCTCTCTTTGATGAATTCTTCAACGTCCACATTGATTGGAAGAATAAACTCAGGGTTTAGAGCCTCAAGAGTGAGCTCAAACAGCACCTTGCCAGTGTATTTAACGTCAATATCGCTACCGATCAAGATCATATCATTTTGCGTCTTCGAATTCGCCATGCGCTTTGACGTGCGAGTTTTCTTGGCGCTTTTCTTGAGGACATTATGTTTTGTAGGCTTTGAGAGGGAAGCGGGTTTTTCCCCGATCGGAGTAGATGCTTTCGCATTCTTCCGAGGCTTTCTCTTTACTGATTCCAAAGATTCAAGAGCCCTGATTGTAGGCTTGCGCACCCGCGATGAGTTCCGCATGTCGGACGCACTGGTGGGGCTGGATGGACCGTCCGCTGTTCCTTCTGATCCGAAGGCGCCGAAGTATTGATCGTTGGTCCAGCCGGTGCTACCGATACCCTCCAGAGGATCAAAGTCGGAGTGATCATTCTTTGGTGTTTCAAGAGCAGCTGTCCTTCTGGTCCGCCGACTGCCCTGGCTGGCCGGGGTATCTATGGTTGGTGTATAGACGGTTGACAAACGAGAGGGGCGCGTCTGAAATCCTCGCCGGCGTGCGGATGGAGTTTCTGGGACCTCAGCCAGTGACCGAGAACTAGTCGCAGCAGGTTTAGGGTTGTAGAAACGAATGTTGATAGAAGACTCTTCGGGCGAAGCGGGTGTAAGGTTCAGCGTTTTGGGTGGGTTGGTGGTTTCAGTAGGGCTTTTTTGAGGAGGAGGAACCCGTGGTGAGCGCCGAGAGGGTGTCAGTGTAGGCGTTTTATTGATGCGCGCCGGCATCGATTTACGCTGACCCTTTTTTGGAGGCATCGTGATTTAATGCTAAATGTCCGGGATTGGTCAGTCAGGCTATTCAGCGGATACGACGTGCAGTAAACAGAGCGACTGGGAAGTATATAAAAAAAGCTGAGGGATGTTCACAGCAGCTAGAGTGGGTGAGGGGAGTATATGGGGGGTCAGGTGTAGGCCGACGTCAGAAGGACCGTCAGGAAGGGGACAAGGGGATTAGGGCCCGACATATCGAGGGAAAACTCACGGGACCAGAGGTGCACCCATCCGCAGTAATGAGATTAAAGGTTCATTAACGGCGCTAAAAGTATAACGATGGGACGAATGGGTGGCGGGAGTGAAATAACGGTGATGGATGGTGTTGAGGTCGAGCAGAAAAGAAATTAGGGCTACGGTTGATCGGCGCTTATCGGCTTCAGACTGTCCGCCTTATTCTGCAACTCCCTCTTCCTCCTCTATAGCTTCAGCTTTGACTGCAACTTCTTTTGCCTTTGCCTTTCTTTCTTTCACAATGCATCTGTGGCAGGCCACTGTTCCATTCTGCCTACTGGCTGCTGCTGCCCTGCCGGGCGCCGCTGCGTCAGCTTGGGGCTTTACTGATGCCACCGTGGCCGTTCAACGCAAAGGCGCTGGTGTCAATGGAGGCTTCAAGGAGCAGTATGTCTCTCAATACGTTCAAACACAAGAGTGCTAACATTGCATTTGCAATAGGCTCGCTTCCTCCAAGCCGCTCTCCAAGCCCGTTTCAATCGTTGACGCTGATACCTTACGCGTCACCTTGACAGCTCAGGAAGGAAGCTCCCCGAAGCGCCCCCACCAAGCTTTCCTTCTGCTGAAGGATACCCATACTGGATTGGATATTTCCTATCCGTTTACTGTCAAGGAAAATGGCAAGTCAAGAGTGGAATTGGTATGCGACTCCGAAACATCGCAAGTGACGCAGCTGACAGCTCCCAGACCAAGAAAGACCTGCCAATCCAATTTCTCTCCCTCCCCGAGCCAGTTGATGCCCGTGTGGTAATTGGCGGATTTGGTACATCGGATGCATATGACAGCTCTGTGTTCCGATTGTCAATTGATCGCAACCCCGAACTAGCCGTGCCGACCGTCGAGACCGAGCGTTATGGCAAGAAGCCCGAGATCCACCACATCTTCAAGGATTCTCCGTCTAACCCACCCATTGTCATTACTCTGGCCTTTGTCGCCATGGTCGGCGCTGCTCTTCCAGTTCTTGCTGGCTTGGTAAGACGCCTTCTTATGCCGTGGTATAAACAACAGCTAATCCATTGCCTCTAGTGGCTCCTTCTCGGTGCTAACGTCAGCCACCTTCCCACTGCTTTCAAGTCCGCCCCTCTCCCTCACGCCGTATTCCTCGGATCATTGGTCGCCTTCGAGGGAATCTTCTTCCTCTACTACACCTCCTGGAACTTGTTCCAGATCCTCCCCGCTGTGGCTGCTGTCGGTGCTGTCGCATTCGTCAGTGGAAGCCGCGCATTGGGCGAGGTACAGGGTCGCCGCCTTGCTGGTCTCCGTTAAATCTCTAGAATGCCTGGAAAGTCTGAGCCCTAGTCCCGGTTCCTTACCGGCGAAGCATACTGCATGGATATCAGGGCTCATGCAGTATTGTATCTTAGATATGATGATATGCCAGTGTGTTTCTGCAAAAGTAAGCCTCTACAGCAATATAAGAGCGAGACAAACTTTGGATTTATCCCTATTTCAATCTATCTGTAGTACATTTCTTCCGGAATAGCTTCAAAGTCGGCATTTGGCTCATACGCCGGGGCATTTTGCGCCAAGGCACTCCCCTATATGTCGTTTTCATTTCATGATGTTTAGCACCAATGATCTAAGCAGTGATACTTCATCTTGAACATTTGCAATCCAGTAAACGCACCGGAAAACAATATGTTTGTTGATTATATTTTGACGTCACCTTAGTGGTAGGTCAAATGCCAAGGCGACCTCCGCGATTTTTCCCCGACCTCCGTCGCAAAAAAGGCTTCGACCTTCAACACCCTACGCCTCAACATTCACAATGGGTTCCGCTGCTTCAAAGCCCGCCAAGTCAGCGGCATCTGCTGCCGCACGCCGACAGTATCCCAAGAAGGCAGCTCCTCCACCGACGGGACAGCGCAAAGCTCCTCAGGAAGCAAAAGCAGCACCCGCACCGAAGCCTGCGACTGCAGCACCCAACCTTGAATACACACCCTCAACTCCTCGCACACCTACTCCTTCGTCTCAAGGGCCGACATATCACTCCAAGGAGCCAGCCTCCAGCGTAAAATCTGATGGTATGTGTAGTCCACGCAATCCTTCCAGCATCCAAACATCTACCGCGCCCTTCGCAACAGTTGAACCACCGATATCGTTAGCAAAAAGCTAACCATTACCTCCCAGCCATCGACATGGACGGCCGAGACCCCGACTTTGCCGCCTCCCTCCGCTCAATCGGCCCCGTCAACCCATTCCCAACACACTCAAACTCAAGCACCGTCAGCCGCCCCGGCCCAATGCAAACGATCTTCCCTCAGTCCTCGAACCCAGCCCTACTAGTTGTCAATGCCCGCCAAAGACTCAACAAGCTTGCGGAAGAAGAGGCGGAGTTGTTTGGTGTTGCCGGTCATCCTGGACGGCAATTCCTGGATGCGCTGACTATCCAGCAGGTCTTGACTATGCGCGATAAGCAGGGTATGTCTCGGAGACAGATCGAGAAGTTCTTAGGTCTTAAGAGTGGGGTTGTGGATCGGTTAGGGAATGATGAGGTTGTGTCGCGCATTGCATGAACTTGGGTCTTGTTAGAACTCTTGTGGTTTACCGGTGTTTTGGGGATCATCTGCTTGGCGTCATTTATTGGTATATTATATTATCTTGGTTTGGCTATCCCTACTCATAAGATATCACACTTTTGATATATATATGTGGTTTTTCTCAAGTGCCTGCCAGCGTACTTGGTATACATTAGAACTATACCTACAATGTTGTTCTTGTAGTTGTATTCAGTGGTATGCGATGCATTCGAAGCAGAATCGAATTTGCTAAGCAAACATGTGGTTAACTTTGATCTGATGTCCCTTTCAATCTATGGATAGTTAGCTTAATCATAGGACAAATTCAATGTCATACAGAACACGCTAGGCCACACCATATACAAGCTACAGCCAGCAAGGATTGAGCATCTACATACACTGCTCTTTTTGAAGTTTTCCTGCTCCTACCCAGATCACGAATCAGCACGAATAGCAGTCTGATGTATACTTCAACGGTAATCGCGGGCATTGCGGGAGTTGCCGCGGAAAAGCAGCATCACGCCCTTCCAACCCCCACAATGGTCTGACTCACTATCTGATAAATTAGAACGAGGTGGTTGGAGCATTGGCAAAGCAATTGGCGAAGAAATGGAGAGCCTCTGCAACATTCGGCGCCGACTACCAATCAAGCAACACGGATACGCGATGACAAGAACTATTGCGCGCTGCAACCGAATTTCCCCATATGACAGAAGTATAAAGCAGGACATACAAGTACATATCCAACTTCTTCAACGGAACTGAGTCTCCTCACGTCTTTCTATACAACCACCACCCACAATGTATCTCCGCGCCGTCCACGCGGAAGGCCAAATCCCCGTTCTGCAACAATTCATCCGCGACAACCCACTAGGAATCCTCACAACAGCAATCAAATCCCCATCGCACGCCTTCATCCAATCAAGCCACATCCCCTTCGTGCTGGACACCCCCTCCTCAAACGATGACCGTTTCCCAGACGGCATCCTACGCGGGCACATCGCCAAACAAAACCCACAAGCAAAAGCCCTAATGGAAGCGCTAGCAGAACAAAACGCGCAAGGAAACAGCACCCTCGAACTCGCTGACGAAGTCCTAATCCTCTTCAATGGCCCGCACCACCACTACGTCACACCGAAGTTCTACACAGAAACAAAACCAGAATCCGGCAAGGTCGTCCCGACGTGGAACTACTCAGCCGTGCAAGCGTACGGCAAGATTAGCGTATACTGCAATTCCAAGGCTGAGGAGACAGGCGCCTTCCTGCAGAAGCAGGTTGAGGATTTGTCGCGACAGTCTGAGCGGGATATCATGGGAAATACGGGTGGTGAGAAGCCGACCCCGTGGGAGGTGTCTGATGCGCCTGTTAACTATGTGGAGCTGTTGAAGAAGAATATTATTGGGATTGAGATTCGGGTTGAGAGGTTGCAGGGGAAGTTCAAGATGAGTCAGGAGATGAGTAAGGGTGATCGGGATGGGGTTGTCAAGGGGTTTGAGGAGTTGGGGTCGGAGGTTGGGAATGGTATTGCTGCTTCTGTGAGGGAGCGTGCTGATTTGAAGGATCTGCGGTAATTGGGTTGTATCCCGTGCTTCGGGATTTGTATATAGGGGGGTTTTTTTTTTTTTTCAAGATTGCATTTAGATGGATTACGAGTGATGAGGGTCAATTTAACATTTCAACTTTGGAATTTGTGGAATATCGGATTTAGTAGACTCGAAGCTTGGGGCGTGCGACTCGAAGTTAATATAAGCCTAAATCCCTTGTAAAATCCTGGACGGATCTGCATATGCACTGTGGATTTTCATTTTCCCGGCGCGTCAGTATCCCTGGGGCCAAACTATTGAATCATGTCATCGAGGACTGAAAAACACAACCCCAAACAAACGACCATCACTCGGATGGGGGGCAATCGTCCACACAATGAAACAACAGTGAGCTCGGATGCCCGATGCACCGATAGAGCGATGCACCGAGCAATGGCCAAATCACACATGTTCGCGAACCAAGCGCGCAACAGCATTGAACCAGTCTGCTGCAGGGTCTACGCCAAGGCTACTTGGCGGGTAGGATTAGACCCCTATTTTTGACACATTCTAGGTAAAGGCTTGAGTATGCATCTGAACGGGATAATGGATCGTGTAATGTGCATCGCACACAAAGCTAGACAAAGCAAGACAAAGCAAGACATGGTGGGCATCAGCAACTAAAACGGGGATGCGATCAACGAGTTCTCCACAAGGCTTAGAGATGCCATCAGAACACTGGATCCCTGACGATCCAAGGAGATCAGGGTGGCCTTTACATGGCTGTCCACGGTCCCTTTTTTGTGGCGGGCTTGGAGGGTCACATCACATCATTACATTGGTGCCTGATTTGCCTCCAATATAAAAATTAATTGGAGAGTCCGCGGTTTGACACACACTTTCTGGAGGGCGCCGGATCGCTGTGGGGCGTGAACAGCTCTCCAAGGGTTCACATTTTGCAACCCCGGATTCTTAGCGAGTCTAACACGAGGTTGCGTGCCGTGTTGCCTTTTGGAGGTTCAGATGTGTCTCAAGTCACGGGGCGAATCAGGGCAGGCCGGGAAAAAAGGCCTTGGAAGGAAGTGCTAGACGAATAGTATCATGCAGGGTCCACCTTGCCTCCGTACCATACACTGGTACAGACAGGTACGGAGCATAATTTAATTCACAAGTTGTACATGTCTCTGATTCCGTCACATCCGAGAGAGAGGCCCACATGAAGAGGGACCGAAGGATCCGTGGAGAGTCGAGAGTTGAGAGTTGTGAGTGGAAGTAGAAGTGGAAAGGAAATCAACTACGGGCTCAATAAAAGACAAGCATTGCAAGTTGGAGCCGCAAAGTCGCGTGCGAGATTGCCCCAAGGGTCTCAGATGTATTTCCTTACTCCACTGGCTAAGAATAGTTTCCCTTTTCTCGTCTTTCTCTGTTTTCGCATTCCGCATTCCTTTTCCCCCTTTGCTTTCCTTTCAACTTCGCGACTCCAAAATTATCATGACATGAGTTCGCCATGTCCATCTTCGCCTATTTACCGCCATTGCCACCATTTCTGTTCTCTGCGCTTGTCGTAAGTGGACTCGCCTCGAAGGCTTTACACATTGCGTTACACATTCGCTCGTTACCGTTCCTCTATTCCGTTCTCTACTCGCCAACTCTCATTTTACCAGATGTGCTGGTCATAATATGTGTGCGGTTATTGTTGCGCTTCCACGCGCCGGAAGGCCGCTGGCAATGGTTATCCACCGCCGTAGGTGGGGGTCTCTCGTATGTTTACCCCGGATGTGAAAGACGAAGCCACCAAGAATGTGGGCTCTCGGCACTGGAACAGGGACTAACAAAACACTAGCCTAATAACATGGGGTGCCTCGTCGATTCAGTTCGGATTCTTCCTACAAACCGGTGCCGAGGTGGCCTGGGCAGCTGGTGGGAGCTTCCTCAGCGACCCAGCCGCCATGAAGATCCTACTTAGTGGTATCTCGACTGTGTCTGCTGCAGCAACGGTCCTCGGACTAGTGGCATGGTTGGTTCACTCGCACGTGTACAACCTCACCGGCCTCGGGTTGCAGGCAATCCGAGACCTGTGTATGGGAGGATACAAGGCACGGTATACATTGATTGCCCCTAGCAAGTCGTGCATGGCCTCGTTTGACCTCCGGTCACTCCGTCGCATCATTCCCACCGTCGCCATCGGTGTGTCGCTCATTTTCTTGAAAATCTCTCGCCCAGAGATCCCGTACGACCATCTTTCCGGGGCTCTCCCACTGACACTGCTCGAGGCGTTCACGAAAAAGTCCGCAACGATCGAAGGTTGTCGTGAACCCGCGGTGCCTTTCCCTCTGATGACTGTGGATTCCAGCGGAAATTCTCACCCTCTATACCAGCCCGATTCGTCTGTGGAACAATGGTCACGGGCTTCTTGGCTTCCGGAAAACCCACCCAAGGGATTTAGTCGATGGGATATGAGTCCCCAAGACCGCGCAGTGAAGGATAACTCTTACTCTTATGTTTGCGGTGGTGCTGAAGGCGGATTCTATAACCCCAAGAATGACCCCATCAAGGTTAGGAACTTGGGCGGCGAAATCTATGAACCCTTGAAGAAGGCTTTCAAGGAACACTCAGTTCAGGTTAACCACGTGGTACTATTAACTCTTGAGAGTGGCCGAAAGGAGATGTTCCCTACACAGCAGGGCACTCCGTTCTTTGATAACCTTCTCGCCTCTCATAAAAAGAAGGATGTGGAGGAGGCGATTGACCGTCTGGTGACGATGACTCCCGTCGCCCAACAGTTGACTGGCGAATACGCAACCGACAGCAAGGGAAACCGCGCCAACCTAACAGATTCGCCATGGAAGACACCAACAGAAGAAGGAATGGGCGGTCTCAACGTTCGCGGGGCTATGACAGGCAGCTCGTTGACTTTCAAGAGTATTCTAGGAAGCCATTGCGGTGTCAACCCGTTGCCAGTGGATCTTCTGGAGGAGGCAGCGCTAGAAATCTATCAGCCATGCTTGCCGCAAATTTTTGAATTGTTCAATGAAGGCAAATCGAACCCGGATACCAAGGATATCTCCAAGTCAGAGGCTTTGAAGAACCCGTGGAAGCCTGTCTTCATGCAGTCTATTACCGACGATTACGATCGCCAGGATGTCCTCAACGAAAACATGGGCTTCAAGCACAAGGTCGTCAAGAGCACCCTGGAATCCTCTCATGCAAAGTACCACGCCTCTGGCAAGGAAATTAACTACTTCGGATATGCCGAGACTGAACTTCGACCCTATGTGTGGGATCTCTTCGAGGAGGCTGCAAACAACAAGACCCGCATGTTCCTTTCTCACGTCACCAGTACAACACATCACCCTTGGAGCACGCCCGACGATTTCACGAAACAATCGTACATGGGTGACCAAGGAAGCATCAACCACGATCCGATGAACAACTACCTGAACGCCGCACGATTTGTTGATATCTGGCTGGGCGACATTATGAACATGCTCGACCAGACCGGCATCGCCAACGAGACTCTGGTAGTCGTCGTCGGAGACCACGGCCAAGCTTTCGGCGAGGACAACAAGGACATGACCGGAACCTATGAAAACGGTCATATCAGCAACTTCCGCGTGCCTCTTGTCTTCCACCACCCGCAAATGCCACGAGTGGACATTACCGCCAACGCAACCGCCCTCACCATTGTTCCCACCATCCTGGACCTCCTCGTCCAGTCCAACTCCCTGGATGAGCGCGACTCCGAAATCGCCTCTGCGCTCCTCCCCGAGTACCAGGGCCAGTCTCTGCTCCGTCCTTTCCTCGCCTCTATCAAGGAGCCATCCCACAAGGGTCATGGTGACCATCATCGTCGACCCCCACCCCCACCCCCACCGAAAACCGAGCCCGAGCCCGAACCGTCCCAGTTCGAGGCCCGGTCTCATCCTGATGGCCCTGCCAAGCGATCCGTCTGGAACATGGGCCTTATCAATGCCGGTGGCTCGATGCTCTCCGTCATGACTGCCAGTGTCCCCTACCGTCTTGTCCTCCCTCTCAAAGAAGGCTTTGAATACTCCTTTACCCACCTGGGCGAAGATCCCAACGAGAATCATCCCATCAAGGCCTGGACCCTCAAAACTCTCATTGAAGAGGTCACCCCGAAACACGGCGAGGAGTCCGCTGCCTGGCTTTCGGATGCCGAGCAAGTCGGAAAGTGGTGGGTCACTGAGCAGAAACGTATCTGGGGATACCGCGAGGCCTAATTACATGTATGAAAACACTAAAAACCTTCGATCTCTTTTTTTGTCCTTTTGCGCAATACGATATTCACCTGGCCCTTGCGCGATTTCGGGGGCCAGTTTCACCCGGCGCCGGTGTTCTTGGAGTTCCCTTTGTTTGATTTACGTTGACGTTCAAAATCTTGCTTCCACATTTCTATCATCATGGCTGATCCGCCTTTTCCTATTTCTTTTTTCACCCTTCATTCCATCATTTCCCTCATGTCAATCTGTGCATGGGGCGGGACTTGCTTTGTCACCTTTTGCTATCGCCTTTTCTCTCATCTCTTTATTTCCGGGTCATGGATTCTATCAACTAAGTGTACTTTTACGGGACGGATTTGGACGAGCATTCTTCACTGTACATAGCACCGAATGACTCGACTTTTTCTTTGGCTGGGGGGCGGATTTCTTCATCCAGCACCTGGCTGCATTATTTATCACACTCCGTGCTGGATGGTCGAGGATTGGTTCATCGTAGGTACATTATGTGTATCTGTTTGTCTAATTTACTCATTCGACTTGATGTCTCTGATATCTGTGTCACGTAGTCCATGTATCTTGTTAATCCCCTTGATACACAGTAGTTTACAGTAGTCGCCAACTGGGCACTTAGAAGATCTGTAGGGTTCACAGAGCTGATCCCAAACCAGGGTTCGGCCCCACTCGATCCACTTCAGTCGATCCTTCAGGTACAAAGTTTAGATGGAACGCATGGACCTGGGGGTGGCTGTGTGATATTGGCAATCTTAGAATCTGGGCCTGGGGACGGGACATTAGAATTTAGACTAATATTTGTTTCTCTTGAGGGGATTATGCACAGTGTTCTTTGTCACACTTGGTATGTTTTGCTATCCGTGCGCAAAAAAAAGCAGATCTTAAAGATTCGTTCGGTATGAAATCATTCATTCAAATCCATTTCCCTTACAAATATTACAGTAGAGTGACTGCGCCTAATTAGGACTAGGCCAACATTGGTATTGAAGACCTAGGAGGTTACTTCACGTGATTGCACAAATGTCGGGCTCCAAGCTATCACATTTGACTTCAAGCATCCTACACCTATCCCATGGAATGACCTCGCCTCCATACATTACAGGATACCCCCGTGTCGAGCTTGTCAGAACATCGATATCAGAGAGCTGTTGGAGGGTTTCCACAGCTCGGAACCATCCTCACTGCCTCATGAAACTGGTCAAACAAAGCCCTTATTCGTAATGGATAACTTCTTCTCCAAGCGGTCGGGCAAGCCGACACAGTTGATGAAAAAGGATTCGCGTCGATCGAGGGTAGTGTAAGCC
>ERZ1673737.2329-NODE-2329-length-16170-cov-4.221657_pt1 | contig 16170 bp, 9 predicted proteins | sample MGYA00580211_ERZ1673737 | MGnify/ENA primary metagenome ERZ1673737 (study PRJEB41218, sample SAMN15661789) | gut metagenome | host: Homo sapiens | place: Canada: London | collected 2015-08-20/2019-03-30 | study: EMG produced TPA metagenomics assembly of... | reverse complement strand
GGTTGTCGCAGCGCTCGGCGAAATTGCTGGAGCCTACCGGGCTGAGGGATTGCGTGAGGTCCTGGAAGCTGGAGAAGGCGGTGGCCAAAAGAAGGGCCAGATTCTTTACGACTTTATGGCGCAAGGCGAAGATGAAGTGACCGTGGCCGTGGGCGATGAGGTCGTCATCATAGACGACAGCAAGTCTGAAGAGTGGTGGATGGTGCGGCGATTGAAGAACAATAAGGAGGGTGTCGTCCCTAGCAGTTATGTCGAAATCACAGGATTGGTGACCAAGCCACTCCTTCCAGAAGAACCAGGTCTGACGAGCGTGGAAAAGAATAGAAGAGAAGAAGCCCGACTGACCAAACTTGCAATGGGCAAGTCACGGACGGACTCGCTGGATTCTTCGGACCGCCAGAAGCGCGACAGCAAATCGAAATCCAAACCCGACCCAAAAAAGGTTCGCAAATGGACGGATCGATCTAAGAGCTTCACGGTGGATGCACAGTTCATAGGTCTCCAGGATGGCAAGATTCATCTGCACAAAGTGAATGGTATCAAGATTGCTGTCCCTGTCTCGAAGATGTCCGTTGAAGATTTGGAGTTTGTGGAGAAAGCCGCCAACGTTTCTCTGGAAGAGGATAAACCTCTTTCAAGCCTCAAATCTCGAGTCACTCCTGAGGCTAGCAAGTCTGGAGCTTCTGTACAACATCCCGAGTACGACTGGTTCGACTTCTTCTTGAAGGCTGGCGTTGGGCCACATCGGTGTGAGCGTTATGCACAAAGCTTCATTAAGGATTCAATGGATGAATCTGTGCTGCCTGACATTAAGATGGAAACCCTTATAACTTTGGGGTTGAACCAGGGTGACGCTTTGCGCGTAATGAAGGTCTTGGATACCAAGTACGCCCGTGTCGACAAATCGAAGCCTCGAAACGTTAGCTTTGGGGGTGAAGAATTTATTGGTAACGGAGATGATGGAGGGCAGGGTGGTCTATTCTCCGGGCCCGGTGGTACACTGCGCAACAACACTCGCAAGGGCAGGCCCACCCCAAGTGTCCAAGCTGGAGATGTTGTTGATCCAAAGGTGTTTGGACAGACAGACGACTCCAAGTCCCAGGATAAACCGGCAAGCCCGCGTCCTGCTGAGCCTGAGAAGCCTGTTGCACGCGGATTTGACGATGATGCTTGGGAGGTAAAGCAGCCAAAGCAGCCTTCCGCAACATCTGTATCTGCTACCTCGACTCCGCCGGCGGCAGCTCAGGCTCCGATCCAAAAGCAAATCACAGGGGCGATGGCGGACCTTTCTCTGCTTCAAGCTCCTTTGCAGCCGACACCCGCACAGCCTACTGGCACCGCACAGCCAGTCCCGCCTATGCCGGCCCTTCAGCCGCAACAAACTACGGTGCAGTCACCTGTAGTCCAGCCCCAGCAAGCAGGTGCCACGCCTAGCTTCTTTAACCAAGTGGCACAGGCAGGGCAACAGGGCTTTAGCCCCCAGCAGACCGGATTTCAACCAACACAAGCCAGACAGCGCCCCCAGCCTCCTCACGCCTTGGGACAAAACTCGCTTTTGCCTCCTCCCCCTCCACGTCCACTGTCTGCGCCACAGAACTTCTCGCAACAACAGAGCTCCTTTGGTCCTCCTCCATTGCAGGCTCAACTGACTGGACTTCCCCAGGCAGGCCCTCCGGTTGCCCCTCCCGGACAGAGCCTGAGCGAATTGAACCAACAGCGTTTCCAGTCGACAATGCAGCCTCAAGCAACGGGTTTCATGGGACAGAACCAATACGCAAATGGCCTGATGCCTCAGCCGACAGGATTTGTTCCACAGTCCCAATTCGGCATCCAGCAACAGCAACAACCATTCCCTCAGCAGGCTGGCTTCCAGGGACTTGTATCGCAGCCTACAGGCTTTGGGGGATTTGCGCAGCCCCAGCAACCAATGCCAACTGGTATCAACTCTGTTCTCCCTCCGGCATTGCAACCACAACCCACTGGTGCCAATGGCTTCGGTAATCAGTACTCTGCAACCTCTCCACCCCCTGTGCCGCCGATTCCCCAGCAGCCAACAGCCACTCCTCTGTCACCGCAGAAGACAGGGCCGCCTCCGTCCGTCAGATTTGGTGTTAAGCCTGATGGTCCCAAGAAGCTTGAGCCCCAGCCAACTGGACTCAGGGCTAATCTCTCACAAGCTAGTATGTATTCTCTGTCTACACAACAGTACGAAAGATGCACCACTAACCAAACCCAACAGCACCCCATAATCCATTCGGCTTCTGATCTGCTGTATTCGCTTGGTTCTAGACTGGCGTATATAAATCCTGGTTATATGGCAATTGGGCTCCCTCCCCCCACCCCCCTGCATTATCCTTATTTGATGTTTTGCTTGTTTCGGGACTGGGATATTCTCTTTCCTTATTGCAGCTTGTCTTTTCGATGGTGCTGGTGTCCTTGGGACCGACACGCGTACATATCATGGCTCTCTGGACCTCATTCTGACGCAGCGCGTATCGAATCTCACGCCACGAATCATTTTACTTCCCTACAGAGATTCCGCACTTGGCAAGGCATCATATTCCCCTTATGTGCTCCTTCTCAGATATGGTTATGCCTCTCCTGTCCCGCATTTCTCGTTGTTTCTAGCCTCTTGTCATATAATTCCCGTCGATGATGATGGTCATTATGTGGATGTCTCTCTTTTTCCTATTTCCTCTTGTCTTTTTGTGCTACCTGGATGGTCCATTTTGATCTTGTCCTTTACCAGTTCATACATATCCATCAACATGTTCGCAGCCTTTGCGGTAGCAAATTATTTTTCTCTGGACTGTTTCCAGCTTTCGATAATGTATGTACGGTGTAGACGAAGCGAAGCAACCCTTTTTGTCACCCCAATTTTGATTCCGCCTTCTATCTTCACCTTCACGTATCTGTGTCGTAAAAAATGGCCTTAAATTGCATGCCACCAGGAAAATACGCTCACTTCTACACCCACCTAAGCACTAATGGGAGTTTAGCTTGCGATGAATCCAAGAAATGTCGTCTACGCGGTCACAATGAGGACTAGAGAATCTGCTAGACTAGTATATGTAGAGTAAATCCATCAGCGCCGGGGTATATATCAATGGTTAGGCGCGTCCCATTAGTCAGATGGTAACAAAAAGGCAAAATGAAAAGGAGTCATCGCATCATGAATATCATCCACCTCTCATAATAGTAAGGCACCGAGCCGCGTCAGTACACCCGCTTCCAAACAAACCAGCTTTCAAAGGACGCAATATCGCTGCTCGGTGCTCTCTGAATCACGCTCTTCCGGCCAGATACCAAAATTTGGCAGATCCTCGGCCGTATACAGTAGACCATTGTCTGGGAAAATCACATCAGAGAGAGGAGACGGGCCACCAGACACAGGCTGCTGTCCTGACGGAATGGTCCCTCCGGGAGAGCAACCCACCGGGATCCCAGAGGTAGTCAGAGCAGATATTGCTGCATCATAGGACAAAGCAGCAGCTTCATTTGTGCCGTTACATAGGGCGTCCCATACATCGTCGCCGGCAGAGAAATGTGGCGGCTGTGAGGTGAGGAAAGAGGATGGTATGCCACCGGAAAAAGTTCCGGGCGAGGTAGGAGGTGGCGCCGCCGCTGACGGTGGATCACCATTCGGTCGGCCAGCAGAAGGAATATCACGACCAATCCCTGAGGTCACAGAACTGGGATCTTCGCCACTGCCGACTTGGCCGAAAAGCTGGTCGACCTGCTTACTGCGGCGATCCATCCATTGTCTATTTCGTCGTGAGACATACTCGGTGACGGCCCCACGGAGGTACTTGATGATTTGAAAGAAGCGGCAGGCATGAGGATCATGCGGGACAAATAACCCAAGGAATCGTTCGGCCTTGTTTATCCCCTCTTCCAGGGGGAGAAAATTGTCGTAATCAGCGAAAAAGGCAGCGCCGAGCACAATGACGGAATTGAAGACGGAGTTGATCAGGAACGGTAGCCGTCGTGGGAGGGCGGCATAGTGGCTGAGATCATCGACAACATCCAAGCCTCGCAGCGCTGAATAGACACACGCATCGGCGAACAGTGCAATACGAGAGCTCCCGTTTCGAGTCTGCGGAGTGAAAGATGAATCGGTTTTGCCCTTCACATATTGGGCAACGCGATAGATAAGGAACGGCCGGGTCAGCAAAATGATTGACCAGTAGTATGACCCAAACACATGAGCTGCAGCTAGACTGCTTTCCATGGTTTTGTTTTCAAGTCTTTCGGTCTGCATCTTGAGGATTGTTGGCAGGGTTCGAACCCAGGCCCGATGCTGATTCGAGATGTTCTCTGCAACATTGATCGATATCACTTGTTTCATATAGACATCCGTCAGGATCCGTTCAAAGATCCGACATAATGAAATGACTGCAACGGAGAGCTGCTGTTCAGGTGTCTGAAGTGCCTGTGGTTCTCCTGATACAAGAGCAACATCGCGTATGTCATAGTCATAGTCAGAGGTTGCTGGGGGCCGGCCTAGGGAGGCACTGAGGAAAAGATCCATCATCCTGAGACTCTTCCAGACTCGCTCCCTCGCTCGTTGTTCGCGTCCACAGAACAGTGCGTTTGCGTCTTTCCGGTGGATTCCCACGGCGTAAGCAGCTCGCAAAGCAATTCCAAGGTTCATAAATGCGCCATTACGTCTGCAGGCACCAAGCATGTACATGGAAACCAAAATGTATGATTGTATAGTGTTGATGCTGGGGGTCTCCTGGAATGCCGAGAACGCCAATTGACGACCGCTACCGAAATATTGCTCGGCCAAACTCTGGTCAATATCGGAAACCTGGGCTCCGATGGCGAGTACCAGATAGAAAATGGAGCTGACAGTATCTTCATCGCCTGATGGGTTTGCAACCCAGTTGGCAAGTCGCGGGTGGAACTCTTTCAGGTCAAACAAATCTAGTAGCGGGCTTGTGGCAAGCACGAATTGGTGAGCTAGGCTTTGAGCCTCTTCGTCACTCGGAGGCGTCATCAGATGTCCAGGTTGCTGGCAGCTTGGGTTATTCTGAAAGGCCTCGAGCATGGAGTGTCGCGAGTTGTCCTCGGTAAACTCGCATCGGCCAATTGAAGAGGTAACGACACGGCGCACACTCTGTAAGAAAGACAAACTTGCTGAATCGCCAATATACATAAACTTTCCTTGGCCATCGCGAAGAAGTCTCGCCACTTTGGGAACTGGAGCCGTCCCTTCTTTCTCGTCCTTGGCCTGGTGTTCCAGGTTCATCCCGCGGTCTTCTAATGAGTTCAATAGTCGATCCATAGCCGTTTCCCTTTGCGGCGATGGTATCATACGCTCGCTAAGCAACATTGTCGAGTCTTTAACGTCGGGCTTCAGTGTGCGTGCAGGCCGGTCCGAAAAATGACACTCTGATTCCTTGCGCCTCTGTACACATATTGTACATGGTTGCTCGCCGTTGCATTTCTGTTTCCGCCGTTTACAACTGTCGCAGGCTCGTCGACATCGGAGCCGAGCTCCTGGGGTAGTGCTTGCTCGAGGCATCCCGATCGCGCACATGAAAAGGCTCAGGCGTTTGGAGTGGCGGTAATCATCGAAGCGCGTCGTACAGGCCTAGACCGAGATTTGAACCCTGGAGTCAAGTCATTACTCTGGGCATGCAAGTTTTAATATTCAAGTGCGGGCGACTGCTTTCCCCGGACTCTGCGGGATGACTCAGCATCCAATGCGGTGATTGCATCAGCCTTCGTAAATTAGCTATACCTTTTAGCCGCAGAAAATTATAGGCACGACTAAGTCTACAATTATCACTATTTACTATTTACCTACCTTTTTATATAGTATTCGCGTAATTAGGTTCTACGTTTATAGTACTATACATAGCCCGAACCTCGATATATATATATATTCTAGGTAGGTAGTAGTATATAGTATACTAGAATATTATTATTATCTATGATACCTACCCCTTTTTTTCGGGGTAAAATACTAGCAAAACTATATAAATAAGCTATAAACTACTGGGAATTTTTTTAAACAATAAATAAATAAAAATTAGTACTATATTCGGAATGCGAGCTGGCCACCTAAAACACCACCTTAATTGTGAAAAATTACAATATTTAGGTCCGCCGCTTGTGGTCTGAAACGACGTCTAACTCTTAAGATATATCGTTATTAACTAGTTATTTATCCCTTAGAAATCTCTAGTCATATAGAGACACCGTGGCCGAGACATATTTGTTTTCAGATGTAAAGGCAAACATACATTGTAATTTACTGTAAAATCGTCAATCATGATTTTATTTTATTAAAACTCCCCTAGCTGCATATTTTTGCTATGCTAAGATACCAAGTCTAAGATCTAAGTGTAAATAGGTTTTGTTGTCGATGTACAGAGTTATCAAATCTTGCAGTTAAGGTGTTGTTTTGGATGGCCAGCTCACATGCCGAGTATGCTTATTTAGTACGTAGGAAATAGGCGGGAGGCGGGGGGAGGGAAAAGATAATACGGGCGGTAATAGAGGGGGAGGTACCCGGGCCAGTGGGGTAAGGTATAGGGGGTAAAAGAAAGGGAGAGAGGAAGGCGATAGGACCTTACAGCGAAATCCTGTAAAAAGTGCCGACTATGGCCGACCCACCTAACAGGGTTCTCTAAGGGTTAAAGAGCACTCCGGGGGTCTTATTATGAAGTATACAGTGTTTTATTCAACGAAATTTTCATATTTTCAATTCTTGAACAGGATATAGCTGGGGTAAATTCATAACAGAAACGCCTCAAACTCCAAGGTCTATTACCAATTCGCTTCAGATGCAGATGAGCATAACTCTACGCTTTAATCATGAAGATCTAAGTGATTCCATCAGCAACTCGTCATAGAAATCGGAGTAAAGTAAGCCTTACCTCGTTGAGAGACTTGTCGTCCATCAAGGCCTTCTTTTTCTGGGCAATATAACGTGACCGGAAGACATTCCGCCCGATAGGCCGCCTCTCCCCTGATATTGTTGGTGTCGCTTTGGCTTCTGCTGCCGCCTGAGTAGAAGTCTCAATGGGCTCACCGTCGGCCTTTCTTTTCTTGGACTTTTTCTTCTCTTTCTTCTCCTGTTTCGACTCCGAACTCGATTCTGTGCGATCCGTTTCCTCTGCCCCGGAGCGGTCTTTCTTGGATTTGGACTTGGGTTTGGACTTGGGTTTGGATTTTTTAGACTTGCGCGCTGGAGCATCCGACTCGCTTGAGGTAGATTCTTTGTCTGCGTTGGATTGTGTGGGGACATCCTCCTTCGGGATCGGCGGAGCGATCTCAGGCTTCTGCTCCTGCGCCAATAGTCCTCCACTGACGAATCGGACCTCTGGGAACTTGAGGGCGGCATACCGAGCCAGTCTGACGTCGTCCCGCTTTCGTTCCTCCTTCTTCAGTTCCACATCACTTTTCCCGTTCAGTCGACCGAGTAGGCCCTTGAAGGCATCGAGACCTGTAGGCTCCATAGGGTCGCGTCCAATGCGAGCGCCCAGCCCAAGAGTGTCGTCCTTAAGTGTGACTTTGATATGGGAAGCGCTGGCGGCGGTCAGCATATCGGCGTGGGCGGCATCTCGTGCTCCCAGAAGACTTCCAGGTTTCCATCCCTGAGAACTCATTATCCGATGGCCGAACCCCGATGTGGAGCGGGTCCAGTTGGTGTTGTTTGGATCATTGGAGATCTTGGTCTTCCTGCTCGCGGGTTAGAAATAATCACAAAGATGTTAAAGCGATTGCATACTTTCGCGGCCCTGCTAAGCCCATGGTGGATCCAAGGAAGAAGTAATATGGAGGTTGAGGTTAGTAAAGAAGATTTGCAGTAAAAAAAAAAATCGAGACCGGGGAGCGAGATGAGTAAGCAGCCGATAAGGCGATAATCTTGGGCCCAACCTCGCGGGGACAACAACGTCTGTCAACACTTGTGCTTTTATTTTTTCCTTTTTTTCCTTTTTTTTCATTTTTGATTTATGAAAGATTGACGTGAAAGCTCTGCTCACCTTTGGTTGAATGAGCCTTTCGATGGTTGTTGTATGTGGGATATATCACTCGCTCGAATAAAATAGAGACATTGCCGACTTGGCAATGACACTGCTTGTCTTTGCAGCCTGATTTTCTCATCATGTCCAATCTCCGAGTTCTCTGCCGGGATTATCCCCAGCGTACAATTGCGTTGGTCTCATCAGACCATGCTCTAGTGTTCCACTACACCTCAACCGATACCGGTGCAAAGGACCGCCCCCGCTGTCTGGTCGAGTTCTTGGACTTGACCTTGGTGGACCTGGAAGGCTACAGACCCCTAGGTATTGGGTATGGCACCCTTGGACTTGTCACTATAAACGAAGATGTGTTTGTCTGCGTGGTCACCGGCTCCTCGCAAGCAGCCACAGTACGGCCCGGAGAAATTGTGTCAAGAATTGACAATGTAGGCTTTTGTGGGTTTGATCAACATCTCTCTTTCAACCATTGAATCTGGTGTTAATGAAAGGCAGATTGCCTGAATCGTGCTGAATACGAGTATGGCCTTGATTATGAGACTGGGGCTCAATTCGCCGCAGAGGAACGTCCTGGCATGGACGGCAAAGATCTGGTTACTGACCATCCTTTTTTGGCTCTGAAAAAGCTGCTAGGGGATGGAAGTTTCTACTATAGCCTTGATTTCAACCTCACGGACCGGTTGCAGGACCGGTAAAGCTTGATCGCTGACCAAAGAATATGACCTTAGGCTAACAGCTCTCACATAGGGCCGATAAATCTGCGGCATTTGATATCGATACTCTAGATGAAGACATGCTTTGGAACTCGTACATGATCAATCCACTTTTACTCTTCCGCAGCCACTTGCCACCGTCCGACAAGGCCAAACTTGATGCATCGCAAATGCTGACCTGTGTCATCCGTGGCTTTGCCGGTACGCTCAAGGTCCCAGCCACTGTCTCAATCCTCCCTCATGTGCGAACGAATCTTCCATCAATGTTGACAATCATATCACGACAATCCTCTCGACGTGCTGGCACGAGATTCAACTCGAGAGGCATTGACGATGATGGCAACGTTGCCAACTTCGTGGAAACCGAAACGATCTTGTGGGTTGCACCGGGGATTGTTTTCTCATATGCTCAAGTACGAGGCTCCGTGCCCATCTTTTGGGAACAGGCACCAGGTCTCATTCCCGGCCAACAAAAGATCGAGGTCACTAGGTCAAGTGAGGCAACACAGCACGCCTTCAATCAGCACTTTGAAACCCTCGAGTTGGAATATGGCGCTGTCCATGTGGTCAACCTCTTGAGTGAGCTGAAGCCGGGAGAAGCGGAACTGTCAGCCAAGTTTCGAGATCATATCAGCAGAAGCTCAGTCAGACAGAAAGAAGGCGCCGGGACTTCTTCACGTCGAAGTCTTTTGCGAATGACCGAATATGATTTCCTTGCGGAAACTAGGGGTCCCTCTGGATACGAAGCCAGCTCCCAGATCAAACATGAGCTTATCAATTCATTGGATGGGTTTTCCTACTTTTTGTCGGAAGATTCTGCTCGCTCCAACAGCAGCCGGGATGACGCGGCGAACAGCTCTTCCGTTATCTTACAACAAGAGGGTGTTTTTCGGACCAATTGTTTAGATTGCCTAGACAGAACGAACCTAGTGCAGACCATTATCAGTTCGATGGCCTTTGAGTCATTTCTGTCTCAGCAAGGCGGCAGGCTCAGCGGAGATATGCAAGTGCGACATTCGACTATCTGGGCCGACAACGGCGATGCGCTGTCCAAAATCTATGCTGGGACGGGTGCCCTCAAGTCCTCCTTCACTCGACACGGCAAGATGTCACTCGCAGGAGCACTTGCAGATGCCCGAAAAAGCGCCACTCGACTATACGTTAATAACTTCACGGATAAGGCCAGACAAAAAACAATTGATCTTCTCCTTGGAAGACTAGCAAACCAGTTGCCTGTATATCTCTATGATCCAACCAACGATTTGGTTCTCGACGAACTGAACCGTCGAACCTCTGAATATTCCTCGCGGAAACAAGTCCGATTCTGGGTTGGCACATTCAACGTGAATGGCCGCGACGAGGGCCCTGGCACTGACCTCACTCCGTGGCTTTTCCCAGAGGTAGATGCCGCCAATGAAGACCCGACAATATTTGTTGTTGGATTCCAGGAGATTGTCTCCCTTAGCCCCCAACAGATTATGTCGACTGACCCCAGTACCCGCAAGGTATGGGAAAGGGCAGTCCACAATTGCTTAAACACCCATTCCAAGATGAAAGGGACTGGCAAGTATGTGCATCTGCGGAGTGGGCAGCTAGTTGGCGCTGCGCTTTTAGTTTATGCGAAAGAAGATGCCCTGAAGGACATTAAGAACGTCGAAGGCAGTGTGAAGAAGGTGATTGGAATACTCCTTTTTCATTCATTTTTTTGCGGCTACTAACATCTACAGACCGGTCTCTCTGGAATTGCTGGCAACAAGGGAGGCTGTGCTATCCGCTTCGAATTTTCCAATACCAGTGTTTGCTTCGTTACCGCCCATCTTGCTGCTGGTTTTGCAAATTACGATGAAAGAAACAGGGACTACGATATCATTGACCGAGGTTTGCGCTTCCAAAAGAACCGGTCGATTGAAGATCACGACGCCGTGATTTGGCTGGGAGACTTCAACTATCGAATCGGGCTAGGCAATCCGAGTGTCAGAGACCTCATCTCACAGCGAGACTATCACAGACTGTATGAGAATGACCAAGTAAGTTTGACCGATAGGGACCTTTCGCAACTGTTCATCTAACAGCAAAACAGTTGAATCTGCAAATGGTGGCCGGTAGAGCATTCCAATTCTATTCCGAAGGCCCCATTGAGTTCCCGCCAACCTACAAGTACGACGTCGGAAGAGATCAATATGACACATCGTGGGTTCCCTCGCCGCACTTATGAAAGGAACCAACTAATAACTATACAGCGAGAAAGCGCGTATACCCGCATGGTGTGACCGAGTGTTGTGGAGAGGAACAAACCTGCGGCAGACGCACTATCAGACAGCCGATCTGAAAGTGTCTGACCATCGTCCAGTTTGGGCAACTTTCAATTGCGTTATTGACATTCTTGATAATGGACTCAAGGAGAAGCTCCGGCGATCGATTTACGGGGAGAAACAGCGCCAGCTCAATGGTTCGCTGGCAGACTCGGTCTCTCTATTGGATTTGGATGATGACGATATGGTGCCACAGGTCTCTATTGCACCAGGACTACCACCAGCGAGCTCTGATCGGAACCGATGGTGGTTGGATCATGGTAAGTGTCAATTTCTTTGGTCTGAGACATGCAGATGGCTAACTTGTGACTAGGAGCGCCGGTAAAAGCAACAGTGCAACCCGGCCCAGGGTTCGTCATAAACCCCCAGCGCAAGTCCAACCCCTTCGCCTTGGATTTCGGCTCTGACTGGGCTCCGAGTCCAGAATTGGGAGAGAATCGGAAATCTAGGCAACGTGCTCAATTTGAAAGGAAGCCCGTGCTTCCTCCGCGACGTGAAACTTTGAATGAATTTCCAGCTGGGTCAATATCGCCGGGGTCAGTCAAACCTAAGGTGGTAAATGAGAAATCCCCACCCGTTGTTCCTCGCAAGCCGCTCTCATTGAGCTCGCAGACAAAATCCCGAACTTTCCCAATCGATAATCAAACAGGCCATGCGTTGAGTAACGAGACTGCCACTGGAGGCTCCGTGGATCTTCTCGGGGATGCCGCCAACGAGCAGATTGAGTGGAAACCCCTAATTCCTCAATGATTCCATTTAGGTGCCAAACTTGCTCAGGCGTATTGCTCTAGGACTAAAGAAGCCTGATATGTCTACAAACATACTAAAGAGCTTACGAACTCACCTTGATGATGTCATCCACCATGTGCTGACCGCCTTCTTCTCCGCCCGCTCACGCCGCCTTAGGACATCTATACAAGTGATTATTCCCGGTTTCTTTTATATACCTCATTTTGGTGTAATATGAAGTAGAAATCAAAATATGCTGTATGAAGAGTCATCGCTTATTCACTGTCTTTTTCGGGAATCACCGGAGGAACTATTGTAATATACTTGGATTCTGCTACTTGCTCTATCACCAGGAAGATGGGATAATTGTAGTTTGAAGGTACTAAGGGATAGACATATGGTTACCTATGGTGCGCTGAAATCGGGGAATTGGTACAAATTAAGGGGTTCCTTCCAAAATCGTCGACGTGTCAAAAACAACGTGGCCTTTTTTTTGCCGGCACATTCATGTCCTCGTGAAACTAACCCCTAATACTTTCGTCTTTCTCGTATATACCCCCAATCAACTCATCATGGTAGGCACAAGTACGATATTCACATCATCGGTGGCTATTGACATTATATCAGGCACAAACACCCCAACAACGCAGAGCAAATGAGCGGTTCGCAAAGACCGAGGCTGCGAAGCGCGGCAAGGCACCAACCACAGTCAAACCAAAGAAGAATGGAAAGTCGCCAGTATCAGCAAGCTGGGTTGGTATGTAGGCGCTATCTGTTAGCTTGGGCCTCATTTTAACAACCTCCTAGTGATCCTCGCCTTTGTCGTTTGCGGCGGTCTTCTTCTAGAGCTCCTGCGCATTGTCCCTGAGCTCTGGTCAACCGTGGCCTCAATGTTCACCCGCATCACGGGATAATGTGCCTCAGACTCATATCTCAGACCTGAAATACCCGCGCCAATTAGCCCATGACAAAACTATCTCGAGTCAAGGCCCCCCTATTTGATCACACCGGCGTTTGAGGGAGCAGTTTGGAGTTTCTCGGCCAAAAGCGGAAAGCGACATTGCTCACCACGCCACTTCTTGTCTTCTGGAATTATGCATAGTTGATTATCATTTTCTTTTACTGAGCCAAATACCATTTGCGAATGCGAATACCCAGCCTCAAGAGACCGGTGATCAATTATATGACTCCTTTTCTGGTCCCTTGATCTTCTTCTTCTTCTTCCTCCTAACAATAGGCTCCGCGGGCTCCTCATCCACGTTCTTTTTGGCCTTTTTCTTCTTTTTCTTGATTAAGGTTCCTTCTGCTGGTGTACCTTCTAATTGAATGCGCTCTGATGCTCGTTGCATCCGCAATCGTACTTCCTCGACCTGCTGCATAGCCTTGATCATATCTGTATCTCCCTCATCTGCAGACATCTGAGATGCCCCCTTGGAAAGAGCAAGACGGTCAAGGCTGCTAGAATCAACCTGAAGCAGAGAACGCTTCGGGGCGGGTTGTCCATCTGTAACTCCTTTGGGCTTTGAGTTATCAATTTGCGTCTCAAGGGTCTCGTCAGCAGCAACCGCAAGTTTGCTCAAGGGGACCCGACGGGACCGTGAATGGTCAAGGTTAGCAGAATGTGACGGTTCATCCTCTAGCTTTAAGTCAACAATAGGAATGGAATCGATGTCCAGTCCTTCCCCGTTAGAGGTGTTGAGGATTTCATGAAATGGCGTAGATGTGCCAGACGACTCGCCAGAAGGAGCAATGTAAAATGGGTCATCTTTGAAGCGTTCCCTGCGCTCAAGCTTTCTCCTTTCTCCGGCCGACGCATCGCCAGGGAAGTTCTGATATGATGTATGAGACTGGGCATCGACTGGCGTGAATTCAAGCGTCTGCTTGGTGGACGCGGTTTCCGGGACATTATAAAAGTCTTGGATGACATCACGTGTCGAAAGCTCATGAGCCGAGCTGTCTAGATTGCGGAAAAGACCCGGTAGATCAGGGCTAAATGGCTCGTCCAAACAAAGACTGTCCGGTAAAACAACCTTCTTCTGAGCGCTGGCTGCAACAGGATTGAGCTCGAGCCCCATAAATAGGCCCGGTATAACCGAGGCGAGAAGGAACGGAACTTCTTGCGTTTCAAAGTGCAACGCCTCGGCTGCCAATCGAAGGACTTCCAAAAATTCAATGGCTCGTTCTTGAACGTCCAGATCGGGGTGGGCTGCCAAAGCCTCAAGGAATTCCACGACCCGAGCAAGCAAAAGTGACATTTCACTCTTCCAGCTGTCACCTGGCTTGCCATTTTGGCTGGCTCGAACGAAAACCTTCGGAATGGCTTGTAGAAAGAGAGAAACGGTGCTCGGGTGAAGCGACACATTGGAGATGTTAATCAAAGATTGCAAAGTCCGCTTAGGCGACAACAGATATTCTGCATATTCACCAAGTACCCAGGCAACGGGTCCCAAGACACCGTCGCCGATAGTCGAACCGGTAGGGAAAAAGTGAGACCTAGTATCCACAAATATGAGTGACTCGGCGGCTCTTGTCGCCTCCAGGCGCACTCCTTTGACACGCACGGCAACGTTGCGAATCTCTGTTCCAATTCGAAGTGCGGCGTTCATTCGTGAATTGGTCATGGAATCTTGGTCCGCTATTTCTTCGGGTTCTGACGGTGGTATGAGACCGACTAATTGTACCAACACGGCGACGTACCACTCAAAGTCAACAATTTCAGAGTAGTTGTTCTGTGAACAGAGATCTAAAATCCGGTGGACAACTTCGGTCTGATAATCACTGGGCCACAGGACCAAGGTGTCAGCCCCAGGACCATCAGTTGGGGAACCTTCAGAGGGATCTTCGGTTTCTGCATGGGCCGACTGGATAGCTTCATTTGCAGACATAGAGGCGCGTCGCAGCTGATCTAGTAGGCGATTAACAACCAGTTGTAAAGAGCCACTGTCGACCATTCCAACGGCAAGCTCCAATGCCTGCAATCGAATAGAAACATCTGCGTCATCTAGGCAGTCCATAATGACGTCCTGTTGCATAGAAACTAGCGTTGGATGTGTGGCGACAATGCGGTTCAATGCAAGGAGCGCAACATATTTGACTTCGAGTGGATCAGTGACAATGCATATATAAAGAGGGAAGAAACTCACGATTTGGGTCAGCATCCATGACTATCATACCACGCAATTTTTCAACACAAAGAGTGGCAACTTCGTCTCTTTCTTGGAGGCTATCTTCTCCATCCAATATCCCTCCTTGAATGATACCATTTATGCATTCATAAAGCAAGGACATGGCAGAGGTGGTTTGAATAATATTGGTCAATGGCCGCAGAAGTTTGCGAGTCAGTCGTGGCTCCAGCGGGGTCAGGGTTGCAAACTGTCCATGGTCAGATATTGAAAATTTTCCAAGTTGATTGCTGGAAGAACTGACTAGTTTGATGATCTTGATTGCCATCCAATTGTTGCCGCTATCCACAAGAAGCTCGAAGAATCGGGGCGCTAAAGGGAGAAAGTCATGAGGCCGTCTCCAGCCAAGCTCACAAACAACATTGATTGCCGCCGTGGTTACACTGCTATCTTCTTGATCGTCCATCAGATGATCTTTGATTTTAGGCCAGGCCAGCTTCAGGACTTCGGGATAGACCAAGGCAAGCCTGTAGAGGCATACAATTGTTTTTTTGCGTACCACGGGGTTCGAATGTGAAAGGCGGGACAGGACGTCAGGGAGTAGAGACATTGCCAGAGAGGGCGTGATGATGTGTGGCAATGTAATCAGAGGAAGAGACATGTTAGGAATACTGGAGTTGACAATGTCCTACACATCGTATTAGTTATGCTCAGGTGTACGGATAGGAAGGCCAAGCACACACCTTCTTCAACAGATTCGTCGCTAGCATCAATACTTCTGTATCTGGTCGAAAGCTTTGTACGGCTCCGAGATAGCCGACTCTTTTCTGAAGGTATTTGGCGGACGACATGACTTCCAGAACATGGAAGGATGCCCATGACATATCATATCCAAACATTTCGAGATATATGAGCTTCAAGAGAGCGGTGGCCTTTTTGTCTAGTCGAAATATCAGTATTTGTTTCCATCTCACCGAATAGGTCATTGAGAGTACCCATGTCTTGCGTTTTGATTTCAGTCTTGCATTCACGCAAGCAATTCTGAATGTATTCATTTTCGCCCCCTTTATGGCCCCGAAGGCCTTTGATAAGGTCGTAGAGGGATTTTTCGAACCTATATTTCCCTCAAAATTAGAAATTATGACATTATCTTATTAGATGCGTGGGTGCCCACATTGTGTCGTTCGTCACAGACCGCAGGGAACGGTAGAAAGAGTGGTAATGGTAATGAGAAGGAATTTGTTTTATTTCTCAAGGAGGCACATGGCTGCAAGGGCTACCATATCGGCCCTGGCAT
>ERZ1673737.2326-NODE-2326-length-16193-cov-14.510968_pt1 | contig 16193 bp, 12 predicted proteins | sample MGYA00580211_ERZ1673737 | MGnify/ENA primary metagenome ERZ1673737 (study PRJEB41218, sample SAMN15661789) | gut metagenome | host: Homo sapiens | place: Canada: London | collected 2015-08-20/2019-03-30 | study: EMG produced TPA metagenomics assembly of... | reverse complement strand
AGTTTTGGGTTAGCATCTGCACGGCCTACTCCACAGGGTTTGTCGGGTGCGCCGAAAATCGTTGCGTGCGCGCTGGCGTTGATGATAATGCAGGGCATTCCGTACGATTTTCAGATGTTTGCAGGTTTCATCTTTATGCTTGGCGTGACGATGGTGGCCGCTCCGGGAGTGCCCGGCGGAGCGATAATGGCGGCGCTGGGCATTCTGTCGTCGATGCTCGGTTTCGACCAAAACGCCCAGGCACTGATGATAGCCCTGTATATCGCTATGGACAGCTTCGGCACGGCATGCAACGTGACCGGTGATGGCGCTCTCGCACTCATCATCGACCGTTGTTTCCGCAAGAAATAGACGCGAGGAAACCCCTTGGTGCCCTACAGCTCGTCGAGGTCGGCACCTTTGCGCTCCAGAATCGAGGCGGCAAGGCTGTCGCCGGCTTGCACGATTGACACCAAAGGATACAGCGTCTTTGCGGCGTCGTAGTTGCGCATATCCTCAAAACTTGTCATGTTGACACCCCATGCGCCCATGTGCCAACGCATGGCGAGCATCTCGGCATCGGTAAGTTCCAGTCCGCTGAGCAGAACGAGAATCACCGATTTCTCACCGTGTCCCATAGGAAAGTTCTTGTAGCTCACCTTGTAGCCTTCGCAGTCCTCCCACTGTCCGAGGCGGTTTTTGCGCTTCTTGATGCTACGGAAGTAAATGTCGCTTTTGCACACGTCGTGGAGCAGCGATGTTATGATTACGCTGTCGCGCGTCACCTCGGTTTCCAGCGTGGCGTCTAATTGCTTCATCCCTTCCCATACGGCAAGCGCCGCCTTGGCGGTGTTGAGCGAATGCTCCACAAGCCCGCCCTCAGTGTTCAAGTGGTGACCAGCCGATGCCGGTGCGGTGAAGAAGCCTTGCTCCTCCAGGTCTTCAATCACGCCTTCCACGCCTTCGCGGCCGGTGGAGCGCAGCAATTCCAGGAATTCTTCTTTAGCGGTTTTGGTATCTTCCATTTTATATGTCTGTTTTTATACAAAATTACAAAAAAATATGCATCTGAACTGATGCTGTGCGGATAAAAAAGTTTCCCGCCGCAACGACCTGCGGCAGGAAACCTGTTGTTTTGTCGCGTAGGGACACTATTTCTGGAACATATCTCTTATCGAGCCGATAGACGACAGGATGCCCGAAGCTTCGTAAGGAATGTAGACCGTCTTTCCGTCCTTACCGTTGACCATCTTCTCGAGCGTCTCGATATACTTCACGGCGAGCATATATGTCGCAGGGTCGGTCTTCGTTTCCTTGATGGCATCGGCTACGCGGCGTATAGCCTCCGCCTCGCCTTCAGCCTGCAGCATCTTTGCGCGCGATTCGCCCTCAGCTTTAAGGATTTCCGACTGCTTTGCCGCCTCCGCCTGGTTGATGCGCGACTCGCGCTCACCTTCGGAACGGAGGATGAGCGACTTCTTCTCGCCCTCGGCTTTAAGAATTTCCGCACGTCTGTTGCGTTCAGCCTGCATCTGCTTCTCCATCGCCTCCCGCACGCTTCCCGGAGGAGTGATGTCCTGCAGCTCAACGCGGTTCACTTTCACGCCCCATTTGTTTGTAGCCTCGTCGAGGATTGCCTGAAGGCGTGAGTTTATGGTGTCGCGCGAAGTCAGGGTCTCGTCGAGCTCGAGTTCGCCGATTACGTTTCGGAGCGACGTCTGCGTCAGCTTTTCAATAGCGTTCGGCAGATTGTCGATTTCGTATACTGATTTTTTAGGGTCGACAACCTGAAAATATAGCAGCGCGTTGATTTCGGTTGTTACGTTGTCCTTAGTGATCACCTGTTGCGAAGGAAAGTCGTAGACCTGTTCGCGCAAGTCGATAGAAGAAGTGGCAGTCATGCGCACTATGGTGCGTCCGCCGAGTCCCGTCTCCACACGCCGGGTGTAGATTGTCTTAGGCTTGTCGATGAACGGCCAGATGATGTTGAGTCCTGGAGGCAACACGCTGTGGAAGCGTCCGAGGCGTTCGATTACGCGCGTTTCCGATTGAGGCACGACTTTTACGCCAGCCATAACGAGAATCACCACAATTAAAATGGCGAGTCCGAGAAAAATCAATGATTCCATATAAATAAAGATTAAGAAGTTATTCCTCTTCGCGCTCCACGGTGAGAATGATGCTGTCGTAGCCAGTCACACGCACCTTTGTCCCGACGTCGATTGGCGACGCGTCGGCGCTGACAGCCTGCCAGTTGTCGCCGTCGATGCGCACACGTCCGGGGGTATTGCCGCCGATTGCTTCGGTCACCGTCGTTGCCCTGCCTATCAAGGCATCCATGTTGCTGAGACAGTCGCGGTGCCTGCGCGCCTCCGCCTGGCGTTTTATCAACGGCTTGAAGGCGATGAACGACAGCACGGAGCCTATGGCTGCGGCAGTCAGCTGCGCCTCGATGCCGAAACCGATAAGCGACGTGGCGAGAGCCAGTGCGCATCCGCCCACAAGGCAGAATGCAGCGAAAGTGTTTGTAAGTAGTTCGACAATCACAAGAATGGCTGCGGCAATTAGCCACAACAACCAATTTGATAGAAATGTAAATTCTTCCATGTCTATGGTTCTTACGTTAGTAGACTACAAATTTAATGATTGGCATTCAATATAGCAATAGAAAGCTGCCGTTTTTTTGCGGAATGGAAAATGCAAAAGCCTGTGCTTCCGCCGCATTGCGTGATGGAGAAAAAAGCCTCAAATGTATAGGCTTTTTAGATGGGAAAGGTGTGGTTCTTGTTAAGTTGCTAAAAGTCAAGTATTTGCTACAATAAACTGCATAAAATGGAAAGTTTTTGTCCCTTCAAACTGCACGAAATGGAAAATTTTCAGACAAAAAAAAGCGGACGCCGAGATGGTGTCCGCTTTGGGGCTGATGCTGTGGTTTGTTATTTCAACAAAGATGCAGGATCGAGGTTCTTGCCTTCGATATCCTTGAAGTAGCGGTATGTGCCCACCTTCAATTCCATTGTTGCAGACTCGTCGGCAACGATGATAGCCTTCTGGTGGAGCTGGAGAGCAGTGATTGTCCACATTTGTGAAACCGCACCTTCAACGCCCTGCTGCAATGCGCGGGCCTTGTTGTATCCGTTAACGATGAGGAGCACGCTCTTGGCAGAAGTGACAGTGCCGACGCCTACAGTCAAAGCAGTTGAAGGCACCTTGTTGATGTCGCCGTCGAAGAAGCGGGAGTTTGCAATCTTCGTGTCGAGAGTCAACGTTTTCTGGCGAGTGCGAGAAGAGAGGGATGATCCCGGTTCGTTGAATGCGATGTGTCCGTCAGGACCAACGCCGCCGAGGAACAGGTCGATGCCGCCGTAGCTGGCAATCTTCTCCTCGTAGCGACGGCATTCAGCGTCGAGGTCTTCGGCGTTGCCGTTGAGGATGTTTACGTTCTCTTTCTTGATGTTGATGTGGCTGAAGAAGTTGTTCCACATGAAAGAATGGTAGCTTTCCGGGTGTTCTTCCGGCAGACCGCAGTACTCGTCCATGTTGAAAGTTACAACATGCTCAAACGACACTTTTCCAGCCTTGTTGAGCTCAATCAAGTGTTTGTACATTCCGAGTGGAGAGCTGCCTGTAGGGCATCCCAAAACAAAAGGTTTCTCGGCAGTAGGGTTGGCCTCGTTGATGCGTGAAGCAACATAGTTGGCAGCCCATTCAGATACCTTTGCATAATCAGGTTCGATAATTAGACGCATATCTTTAAAATTTATGTTAGAATTTTTGCACAAAAGTAGGCATTATTTTTGAGATTACGCAGAATGTTACTACTTTTGTGCGGTAAAATAACCGGCATAAACCAAAAAATAAGATATTAAACGTTAATCATTATAAAAAACGTTTGTTGTTTTTGATAGAACATATACCTTTGCATCAACCGAAAACAGGTCTTAAAAAATGAAAACTAATTTAAGTTCACAAATCAAACTGGATCTCGTTCCAAAGAGATACTATGCACCGGAAAACAAGATTGAATATGCATCTTTGTGCCGGGAAGAGAAAGTGTTTACCCATATATCAGAGACAACCGACGACGGCGTTAAACTGCTCGCTGACGAGGTTGTTGCGACAATCAAGAAGAATGTCGAGAAAAAGGGCAAATGTGTTATTGCGTTAGGCACAGGCAACAGCGTGCTTCCGGTATATGCGGAGCTCATCAACCGTTACGAGAACAAGAAGGTTGATTTCGCGGATGTCGTGGTTTTCAACCTGTTTGAGTTCTATCCAACAGAAGCTGGCGCACCTTCAACGCTCGACCGCTTGAACAACTTGCTCCTCAGCAAGGTCAACATCAAGCCAGAGAATGTGCACTCATTCAACCAGGAAGTGGAAAAGGCCGACCTTTACGAAGGCTGCCGCGCTTATGAGGCAGAAATCGACGCATGCGGAGGTCTTGACCTCGTGCTTTGCGAAATCGGTGCTGCAGGCAACTTGGCATTCAACGCTCCAGGTTCGCAATTCTCATCAGCATGCCGCATGACCCTCATCGACAGCGTTACACGCCGCAGCGTGTCGAGCGCATACGACCTTGCTGTGGCTCCTGCCACAGCAATCACCCTCGGCATCGGCAACATCCTTGCAGCAAAGAAAGTGCTTGCAATGGCATGGGGCGAAAACCAGGCCAAGATTGTGAAAGCAGCCGTTGAAGACAAAGCTTCCGAGACAGTTCCTGCGTCATTCCTTCAGATGCACCGCAACGCCAAAGTTGTTGTCGACTTGTCGGCAGCAGAGCGTCTCACCCGCATCTGCCACCCATGGCTTGTTACTTCGTGCGAGTGGAACAACAAAATGATCCGCCGCGCCATCGCATGGCTTTGCGAGAAGACAGGCAAACCAATTTTGAAACTTACAAGCAACGACTATAACGAGTATGGCTTGAACGAACTGGCAGCACAGTTCGGCTCGGCATACAACGTGAACATCAAGGTGTTTAACGACATTCAGCACACCATCACAGGATGGCCAGGCGGCAAGCCCGATGCAGACGACACCGACCGTCCGGAGCGCGCCAAACCATATCCAAAGCGTGTGATTGTGTTCAGCCCGCACCCAGACGACGACGTAATCTCTATGGGCGGCACGCTGAAGCGCCTCGTTGACCAGAAGCACGATGTGCATGTGGCTTACGAAACTTCGGGCAACATCGCAGTGGGTGATGAGGATATGTTCCGCTACATCCTCGTTATGGATCAAATCAAGAAAGAATTCGGTCTCGACACCGAACTTTATAATCAGAAATCAGAGGAAATCAAGAAGTTCCTCGCCGCAAAACATCCTGGCGACGTTGACTCTCTCGATCTCCGTATGCTCAAGGGCCGCATCCGCCGTGCGGAGGCAAAAACAGCCTGCAACTGGATGGGTGTTAAGCCAGAGAACGTACACCACCTTGACTTGCCGTTCTACGAAACGGGTACAATCAAGAAGGGCGACCTCTCTGAGCGCGATGTGAAAATCGTGAAAGATTTGATTTCTTCAGTCAAGCCTCATCAGATTTTCGTGGCTGGCGACCTTGCCGACCCTCATGGCACTCACCGTGTCTGCACCGACGCTGTCCTCGCCGCTATTGACGAACTTCTTGACGATGGCGTAGAATGGATGAAAGAATGCCGCATCTGGATGTATCGCGGCGCATGGGCAGAATGGGAAATCGACCACATCGAGATGGCAGTTCCTATGAGCCCAGAGCAGCTCCGCTTCAAACGCAACACCATCCTCAAGCACCAGTCGCAGATGGAGAACGCTCCGTTCCTTGGCGACGACGACCGCTTGTTCTGGCAGCGTGCTGAAGACCGCAACCGTGCCACTGCTCAACTTTACAGCAGTCTTGGCCTTGCATCCTATGAGGCAATGGAGGCGTTTGTAGAATATCATCCTATCCGATAAAAAAAATTTTTATCAGCATACAATATGAACTAAATCTTTGCGTTATTGTTATAAGAAAAAGCAACAACAACAAATAAGTGAATCATAGGTTAAGGAATCCGACGGATCGAGAGATTAGTCGGATTATTTTTTTATATATGTATGGCATTCATTGGCGTGGTCGCTGTCCCCAAACGATGAATCTTTCGCCAAAACGTTCGCCCGCCACACAATAATTAAGGAGTCTGCGACTCTCCGAGTCTAAATAATTATTACAAATTGGATGAATTGTCGTACCTTTGTGGCATGGAATGGATAAACAGTGTGCTTTTTGAGCATTCGGCAATACAGGCTGTTGTCGTGATGGCTCTTATCATATTCTCAGGACTGGCGCTCGGCCGCATTCGTGTGGCTGGTATTTCGCTCGGTGTCACATTCGTGTTTTTTATGGGCATTTTCGCCGGTTATCTCGGCTTGTCGATCGACCATCAGATGCTCAACTATGCAGAAAGTTTCGGATTGGTGTTGTTTGTCTACGCCCTCGGTCTGCAAGTGGGACCGGGTTTCTTCAGCGCGTTCCAGCAAGGCGGACTGAAGATGAACCTCGCCGGACTGGTGCTGATTCTGCTCGGCACGCTCACCGCCGTGGCGATGAGCCTCGGACTTGGATACGGCATCGGCGACATGACAGGCGTGCTGTGCGGAGCCACGACCAATACCCCCGCGCTTGCCGCTGCCCAGCAGACGCTTGTGCAGCTTGGGCTTCCGGCAGAAACGGCAGCCCTCGGTTGTGCCGTCACCTATCCGCTCGGTGTGGTGGGCGTGATTTTCGCCATCATCGTTCTGCGCAAGTTCTTCACCCGCCCCGGCGACTTGAAGGAGCGCGAGGCAAATCATTCCGACCATACGTTTATCGCCACATTCGTAATCAAGAATCCGGCAATCTTCCACTATGCAATCGGTGATGTGCAGCGGTCGTCGACGTCGCAGTTCATCATTTCCCGTCTGTGGCGCGCCAAAGAGCTGATAATGCCCACGTCGCGTGTCACCCTTGAGGAAGGCGACCGCATACTCGTTGTCACTACGGAGAAAGACGTGGAGGCACTCACAATCCTTTTCGGAGAACGCGAGAACCGCGACTGGAATCACCACGTGAATTGGAACAAGCTTGACCGTCAGTTCGTGTCGCGCCACATTATCGTGTCGCGTCCGGAAATCAACGGTAAGCGTCTTGGTTCGTTGCGTTTGCGCAACACGTTCGGCGTCACGGTGTCGCGTGTGCTGCGCAGCGGCGTGATGCTTCTTGCCACCCCCGACCTCGTGTTGCAGATGGGCGACCGGCTCACGATGGTGGGCAACGCTTCCGACATAGAGAATGCTGAGAAACTTATAGGCAACCGTGCCGGCTCGCTCAATGAGCCGAACCTTGCGGTGATTTTTGTGGGCATCTTCCTCGGACTCGCATTGGGAATGATTCCAATCAGTCTGCCGTCGACCGACGTGCCTGTGCGTCTCGGACTTGCCGGCGGACCGATTGTGGCAGGACTGCTGATGGGCCGCTACGGACCGCGTCTGCATATGGTCACCTATACCACGCGTTCTGCCAATCTGATGCTCCGCGGCATAGGCTTGTCGATGTATCTTGCCTGTCTCGGCCTTGACTCCGGTGCACATTTCTTCGACACGCTTGTCGGACCGCAGGGACTTGCCTGGATTTCGCTCGGAGCAGTGCTTACCGTTGTGCCGACAATCATCGTAGGCATAATGGCGATGCGGTGGTTCAAATTCAACTTTGGGGAGACGTGCGGCATGCTTTGCGGCGCCATGGCCAACCCGATGGCGCTCACTTATGCCTCCGACAACATCAAGGGCGACGCGCCGGCGGTGAGCTATGCCACCGTCTATCCTTTGGGCATGTTTGTGCGCGTGATTATCGCGCAGCTGCTCATCCTTATGCTGTAGGAACTTAGCTGAAAAACAAAGATAGGAACTTAGCTGAAAAACAAAGAAACGAATCTAATATAATATAAAACTCAAAAACTAATATCTATGATTAAAAATCTTTTAGGGAAAATGCTGCTTGCCGTAGCGACGGCTGCATTATGGAGTTGCGGCGGCGTGGAACGCCCGGTGGAGTATGTTGCAGTGAAAATCGACGGCTCTGAACTGTAGAGCGTATTGCTTTTTTTAGCGGTGTTTAGAAAATGTTCCACATGGCATAACTTGTTAACAACTTGTCCGATAATGCGTGGAACAATAGAGTTATTAACAAAAAGGGCAAGTTATCAACAATTCCGGCAGTTTTTCCGTTTTTCGTTTTGCCGTTGAAATGAAAAGTAATTCCTTTGCATTTGTAAAACGAATAGACTATGGGTAAAATTATTGCTATCGCCAACCAGAAAGGTGGCGTCGGAAAAACAACCACATCCATCAATCTTGCAGCCTCGCTCGCCACGCTTGGCAAGCGGGTGCTCATCATCGATGCCGACCCGCAGGCCAATGCCACGTCGGGACTGGGTGTAGATCCGAAACAAATGTCTTCATCGATTTATGAGTGTCTTGTCGACGGCTATCCTCTGCGCGGCGCCGAATGTAGCACGTGTGTGGACAAACTCGACCTTGTGGGCTCGCGCATCGACCTTGTGGGCGCGGAGCTTGAACTCATCAACAAGCAGAACCGCGAGCGGGTGCTCAAGGGACTGCTAGAAGAGGTGAGAGACAACTACGACTACCTGATCATCGACTGTTCTCCGTCGCTCGGACTCATCACGGTCAACGCGCTCACGGCGTCAGACTCGGTGATAATTCCCGTGCAGGCGGAATATTTCGCATTGGAAGGCATCAGCAAACTGCTCAACACGATACGCATCATCAAATCGAAGCTCAATCCGCAATTGGAAATCGAGGGCTTCCTTCTGACGATGTACGACGCGCGTCTGCGTCTCGCAAACCAGATTTTCGACGAGCTGAAAGGGCATTTCGGCGATATGGTGTTTGACACTGTGATTCCACGCAACACGCGTCTGTCGGAGGCTCCGAGCCACGGGCTTCCAGCCATCCTTTATGATTCGACAAGCCGTGGCGCCACAAGCCACATGCAGCTCGCCAAAGAATTACTCAAACGCAACAAACAGTAACCGCTATGTCAAAGAAACTTATGGGACTCGGCCGTGGACTCGACTCGCTGATTTCGATGGACAACATCCAGACCAGCGGTTCGTCGGCTATCAATGAGATTGAACTGTCGCAGATTTCTCCAAACCCCGAACAGCCGCGTGCATGGTTTGACGAGGAGTCGCTTGAAGAGCTTGCCTCTTCGATACGCGAGCTTGGAATCATACAGCCGCTCACGCTGCGCAAACTCGGAGCAGACCAATATCAGATAATTTCGGGCGAACGCCGTTACCGCGCCGCCAAGAAAGCCGGACTGACAACGGTGCCGGCATATATCCGTACGGCAAACGACAGCGAGCTGACAGAGATGGCGCTCATCGAAAACATTCAGCGCGAGGACCTGAATGCCATAGAGGTGGCGCTGACGTTTAAAAAACTCATCGACCAATATCGGCTCACACAGGAGCAGCTGTCGACGCGTATAGGCAAGAAACGCGCCACGATAGCCAACTTCCTGCGTCTGCTCAAACTGCCGGCAGAGGTGCAGCTCGGTCTGCGCGACCGCCGTGTTGACATGGGTCATGCACGTGCGCTTCTGGCAGTGGAGAACCCGAAACTGCAACTGCGCCTTTACAACGAAATCCTGAAGAAAGGATTGTCGGTGCGCCAGGTTGAGGAGCTTGCAAAGGAATACAACGAGACCTCGGCGACAGAAGCGCCGAAGAAGGCGGCTTCGGCAAGCATCTCAAAGGAGTTTGAAAGCCTGAAGAAACACCTGTCGTCGGCGTTCCAGACCAAAGTGCAGTTCTCCTGCGACAAGCAAGGCAAGGGAAAAATAGCATTTCCTTTCAAGAATGAGGAAGAACTTGCCAGATTAATTACTATCTTTGACCGCGTAAAAGGTAACTTGGATTAGAAAATTTAGTAACAAAATTGAAATTTTTGTCAAAAGCCGCGTTCACAGGCAACGAAATATTAAAAAAAAGTATAGCATTGGCGCTATGCTTGGCTTTCTCATTCTCATTTCCTATCTTTGCTGATGAAAGTCAGCCGGATGGTCAAGGGATGGCGCCCGTTGATGGGACGGATACTCCCGACGCTGTGGTTGCTGTCGACTCGATGTCGATAGCCGAGCCTCTTGTCCGCACTGACATGGCTGCTGACTCCACTCTTGTGGCAGCCGCCGACTCCGTGCCATCGCCGATAGGCGTGAAGCGCATATTCAATCCCGACCCCAACCGCGCGCTGTGGCTTTCTGTCCTTTGCCCGGGTCTGGGGCAGATTTACAACCGCCGCTATTGGAAAGTGCCGATAGTGGTGGGTGGATACGTCGGTCTGGCATACGCCACATCTTGGAACAACAGGATGCTCTCTGACTATACGAAAGCTTATAGAGACATCATGGACAGCGATCCGAACACAAAAAGTTATATGGATTTCTATCCATCCACCACAAAGGAGGAGGACATCGACAAAACGTGGCTTACGAAGGCTCTGAAGTCGAAAAAAGACTTCTATCGCCGTAACCGCGACTTGTGTATCATCGGTATGGTCGGACTTTATGCCGTCTGCATTATTGATGCCTACGTCGACGCTTCGCTGTCGCATTTCGACATTTCGCCTGACCTATCGATGAGCATTTACCCGTCGATTGAGCAGAACGACACGAAACCTTCTTTTGGAGTGGGCTGTGCTTTCACTTTTTAAAAGTTGAACCGCTAAAACGGAAAGGAAACAGATGAAGAAACAAATATTGGCATTGTGCCTGATTGCCGGCGCGGCGTTGACGTCGTTCGCCCGGCCTACCGTGCTTTCGCTGAAGGAGAACATTCAGGACAGCACTATCGTCTATCCACAAAGTTTTGAGACCGACACTCAGGAACTGATGAAAAACTGGTATCTTCAGAACTACGCAGTGGTTGACCGTTCGGGTGCCAACCTCAGCGATGTGCCTACGTCTGACAAAGATTTCATCGCACGGCTACAGAAGATGCCCACAGTCATTGAGATGCCATACAACGGAGTGGTGCGCAGCTACATCAATATGTACACGCAGCGCCGTCGCCAGCTGGTGGAGGAGATGCTCGGACTGAGCCTCTATTATATGCCGTTTTTCGAGCAGGCACTCGAGAAAGAGGGTGTCCCTTTGGAACTGAAATATTTGCCGGTGATTGAGTCGGCGCTGAATCCCGATGCTGTGTCGCGCGTGGGCGCCACCGGTTTGTGGCAGTTTATGCTGACCACCGCCAAGGGCTTGGGGCTGGAGGTGAACTCCATCATCGACGAGCGCCGCGACCCTATCCGCTCATCGGAAATGGCTGCAAAATACCTTAAGCAACTTTACAACATCTATGGTGACTGGTCGCTTGCCATCGCTTCCTACAACTGCGGTCCGGGCAATGTGAACAAGGCTTTGCGCCGCGCTGGAGGGACTGCCGACAAGAAGAAGGATTTCTGGGACATATATTTCTATCTGCCGCAGGAAACGCGCGGATATGTGCCTGCGTTTATCGCGGCAAACTATGTGATGACTTATTACAAGGACCACAACCTCGGAAAATCGCTTGCACGTCGGCCTATTCTTACCGACACAATCCACGTGAACAAGCGAGTGCATTTCGAGCAGATATCGGCGGTGCTCAACATCCCGATGGAGGAGCTCCGCGTGCTCAACCCCCAATACCGCAAGGATGAGATTCCGGGCGACATCCGTCCGTATGCGCTTACACTGCCGTCGCAGCAAATCTACAGCTACATCGTCAGCGAGGACAGCATCGTGGCCCACAATGCTGCGCTCTATGCCCGCCGTGATGTGGTGGTGCCTGTCGATCCGTCGACAGTCAGCAACGACGATGGCGAGACGACAACGAAGCTTGTGGTGAAGTATCACAAGGTGAGACGCAACGAGACAATCTCGATGGTGGCGCGCAAATACGGCGTGTCGGTGTCGTCGATAAAGAAATGGAACGGTCTGCGCAGCAGCAGGCTGAAACGCGGACAGACGCTGAAAATCAACACCTACAAGAAGGTGCGTGTTGAGCAGCCCGAAACCGAAGAGGAAGAAACGGTTGACGTAGAGGAAACCGTTGTGGCTGAAACAACTCCGGTGGCAGCTCCTCAGAAGAAAAAGAAAGAAACAACGACCACGACAACAACTCCGCGCAATCCTGAGCGTCACAAGGTGCAGCGTGGCGAGACGTTGGCTTCGATTGCCGGACAGTATGGCGTGACAATCGCCGATATCCGTGAGTGGAACGACTTGAAGTCGGACAACATTATGGCTGGACAGGTGCTTGTGGTTGATGCCAAGAAGGCTGTCAAGAAGAAAAACGACACGCCTGCCGCTCCTGCAGTCCACACAGTGAAGTCGGGTGAGAATCTGTCGGCTATCGCCGATAAATATGGTGTCTCGGTTGCCAACCTTCGCGAATGGAACGACTTGAAGTCGGACAATATCCGTGTGGGCGACAAACTGAAACTCAAAGCCGACGGCAAAACCTCTACATCATCGCGCAGCCGCGACAATGAAGCGGCAGAGCAGACCCACAAGGTGAAGAAAGGCGAGACACTCGGGCAGATTGCTACGAAATATGGCGTGACGGTCGACGATCTGCGCAAATGGAACAACATCAAGGGCAACAATATTGCCGCAGGTCAGAATTTGAAGGTCTACTCCGACAAGAAAGTGGATAGAAAGACAGATAAAACCGACAAGAAGAGCAAGAAAAAGCAGAAAACCCACAAGGTGAAGAGAGGCGAGACGCTTGGAGAGATTGCAGAAAAATACGGTGTCGGACTTTCAAAACTTAAAAAAGCCAACGGCATCAAGGGCAACAACATCCAGATTGGACAGTCGCTGAAGATTCCGCGGTAACAAGAAGGTTGCCGATAAAAACAACGACCGCTCCGTGTGCTGACTAACAGTATGCGGAGCGGTCGCTTTTCTATGTTATGCGGATTTTCGGCAGCCTTAGATGCAGCTTGCGCAGACTCACATCCGAATTGAAAAATCGCACCTTGGCTGCAAGCTACGGCTCTATGGCTTACCGCTTTGCGTGTGGTTTGTGGTTCAAAAGCAAAAAAAAGAGTTCTTTTATAGATAAAAACGATAATATCTTGTGAAAGTTGAAAAAATTTGCATTACCTTTACGAAATAATTGTAAAAAACAATAATTGCATGAAAAAGATTCAATACATCTTGTTGGCGTCGCTTGCGATAGGGGCTGGCGCGTCGGCTGCGAGTCTGCCCGAAGAGGCAGCGGCTATGGCAGAGCAGTTTCTCTCCCAGAAAATGGGCGGAAAGACCGCCGATGGCGGCTCGCTGACGGCGGCTGTCATGTCGACATCCGACAAGGCTGTGAAAAAGACCAAATCGCTGAAAAAGGCGGAGTTCTATGCCTATAACGCTCCGCAAGGCGGTTTCGTGCTTATGTCGGCCAACGGCGACGATTTGCGGGTGATGGGCTACTCCACTGATGCCGGGCTGTCGTTCGACAATATTCCGGAAGCGTTGCAGGAATGGATGGTGGCTTACAAGGCAGCCACAGCCTCTTCTGATTTCAGCAACTCTTATCCTACGCCTACAGTGACTCCGGTGGCTCCGTTGCTGAAGACAAAATGGGGACAGGGCGCTCCGTTCAACCGCAAATGCCCGAAATACAACGGCAATCCTATGCTCACGGGCTGCACCGCCACCGCGATGGCTCAGATTCTTAACTACTACAAGTCGAACTCTAAGGGCTATGATGTGTTGGAATATGTCAACGAGGGTGTTGGCAACAAGGAAATCTCTGTTGATTTCACAAAAATAAGTTACGACTGGGCCAATATGCTCGATGTTTATGAGGAAGGCTCCTATACCGACGCACAGGCCGACGCCGTGGCGCAGCTGATGTATGAGGCGGGAGTGTCGTGCAAGGCGAAATACGATGTGACATGGTCGGGGTCGGGTGCGACGAGCGCCGCTATCCCATACGTTGGCTTCAACCGCTATTACGACTACAATTGCGAGATTTGGGTGCGCGAATATGTTCCCACAAAGCTTTGGATGACTGTCATACAGGAAGAGCTTACGGCCGGACGTCCGATACTTTATTCCGGATATAACGGTGCTTCGGGCCATGCCTTCGTGATTGATGGCATCGACGCCGAGAACAATGTGCATATCAACTGGGGATGGAGCGGCGATGCCGACGGCTATTACGACGTGACCTACTGCAAGGCTCCCGACGAGACACGAGGCTATTATTGTCAGCAACAGATGCTTGTGGGGCTGCGTCCGCGCACGGCAGCCGACGCTCCGTATGCGGAGGGCATAAAGCTTATAGGCTTCAACCAGGGCAACAGCTACGGGACAGTCACGACCAACTACTATGAGTCAGACAAGAGCTATACGTTCACGATTGGACTGATGCAGAACGGCGTGACAAAATATATCCGTAAGGATTACGAATATGACAAGTTGGGTTGCTATCCTTATATGAACAGCGGTAAAGAGTACGGAGACTGGACCGACGCTGCCGGCAATGAAAACCCGACATTTGCCGACGGCGACTATGAGCTGACGCTCTATTACAAGGAGCGCGACACGGAGAATCCGTGGACGGCGCTGCCTGCCCGCGAGGGTATGCGCACAATAATGAATCTAAATGGCGGCGAATGGACATGCACGGCTCCGATGCTTGAAAAGTATTCCGTGCAGTCGGGAAAAATTCTTTCCATAGAGCCGGCGGCAGAACTCATAGGCAAGGCTCCGCTTTATCTTACGGTAGCCGTACAGGACGATTCGCATCGTCTTCCCGGCGTAAAGAGAGCGCTTGGTTTTACATTTACCGACACGGAGACAGGGGCTGTCTACGAAGCCGGTGGCAGCATATATGCGTTTGACGGATATTATTCCGACCTTCTGGAGCAGAAGACGTTCTGCATAAAAGCAACGGATGAAAAAGGTTTTATGTTGCCTGGCGGGACATATAAAGTCGGGGTAAAGAACGACAACAGCCGTGAATATACGTACGCCGAGGAGTTTCAAATTGATGTGAAGCCGGCGGTGGATTATCCGATTCTCGACAGCGCCAAGGACTTGTATTCCGAAAAGAGCACTACGTATTATTGGGGTTCTAAAGTGTGGCTGTGGAACAGGGCAGCAAGAAATTCGGTCAACAAGATGGACGGCAATGTCAATATGAGCGTCTATGCAAAGTCGGTCGAGACAGGCGAGGAGGTGCGCCTCTGCACGTTTGCCGATGTGCCGGTGCCGTCTGACGATAAATATTATTTCTATGTGCCCAACAGCCTCTATCCGTTGGAGGGCGCTTATGAACTGTCGATGCGCTACGCCACTCCCGACGGCGAGCGCGGTTTGCTCAACCCGGATGCGGAGAGACAGATAATCACGATTCTGCCTACGGAATATGCCAACATACCCAAAATAGCAGCAACCGAGACGCAGCTGCCAAATTCGGAATATCTGCCGAAAGGCGAGCAGCAGACGCTCAACGTGCCGATGACAAACACTGCGACGGCTGATTTCAAGGGGGCTGTCAAGGCTTCGTTCTACTGTGAGAAGAGTGGAAAATATATTGAAGTGGAGATTCCTGACGTGACAATCAAGGCAGGCGAGAGCGCGACGGTAGCGGTGCCTGTCACATTCCCTGAGAATGGAGTCTATACAATGCAGATGAACGCCACTTCGCAGCAGTCGGTAGCAGCCGAGAAGGTAGGCACAACGTATGTGACTGCGCCTAACGGCTCGCCGCTGGGCTATCGCATCGGTGTCGGAGAGTCGTCGGTGTCGGCAGTCAAGGGCGTTTCGCTCCGCGTATATCCTAATCCGGCGACAGAGTCGTTCAGAATCCTTGGATTGGAAGAGACGTCGGGCGTGACAGTGATGTCGGCTACAGGAACTGTGGTTGTCAGCACGACAGCCGACAAAGACCAAAGCATCGACGTCAGCGGTCTGCCTACAGGAGTCTACTTCGTGAAGGCCGGACAAAATGTGATGAAGTTTGTGAAGCGATAATATCGTTGAATACAGAAACGTAATGAACTGCACTCCCAAAGTTTTATGCCAAACTTTGGGGTGCAGTTCATTTTGACTTTATCAATGTCTGTCCATCGGTAAGTTGAACAGATTAATCTATAAAATCCCTTGTTCGGGCGTAATATCAAGGCCGGCGGCTTCGACA